>JACCDQ010263161.1_pt1 | contig 20021 bp, 15 predicted proteins | sample 7446031 | NCBI WGS metagenome assembly JACCDQ01 (sample SAMN15323442, study PRJNA562643) | freshwater metagenome | isolation source: river surface water | place: USA:Blue River Watershed | collected 2017-08-17
CGGAGATTTGTTTCATCGAATTAGTTGACTTCAACGAAACGATGTTAGCTGCTTCTGCGGAGAAAGCTGGTAAGACTCGTCGTAGTCGCCGTGCTGGAGCTAAGAAGGAAGATACTGCTGCTACACCCGTAGCTGAAGCACCTTCCGCTGAGGTTGTAGAAGAAGTTGCTGCTGCAGAGGTTGTTGAAGAAACACCTGTTGAAGAAACTCCGGAAGCACCTGCAACAGAGGAGCCTACAGAAGAAAAAGGAGAAGACGCTTAATATCTTTTCTTACATTTTTTTGAAGGGCTTCAACGATTCGTTGAGGCCCTTTTTTTAGGAATAATCGTCAATATTTGAATATTTTTTATGAAAATTTCTGAGTCGACCCCAGCTGTACTCTTACTTCAAGATGGAACACTATTCCATGGAAAAGCATTAGGCAAAATTGGTACCCATGGTGGTGAAATCTGTTTTAATACCGGCATGACGGGTTACCAAGAAATTTATACCGATCCCTCTTACAGCGGACAGGTCATTATAAATACAACAGCACATATAGGTAACTATGGTGTCATCGATAAAACCGAAGCGGAGTCGAGCCAAGTGCAAATTGCTGGAATGGTTTGTAACGAATTCGCAAGTGTGCATTCCCGTGCTACAGCGGATGGATCTTTACAAGATTATTTAGCTAACGCTGGAATCGTAGGCATTTCGGGTATCGATACGCGGGCCTTGGTACGTCATATTCGCACTAAGGGTGTGATGAATTGTCTTATCTCGTCGGAGATTTTCGATCTTCCTACCTTGCAAGCGGAATTAGCGAAGATTCCTTCCATGGAAGGATTGGAATTGTCTTCCCAAGTTTGTACCAAACAAGCATATTTTCTTGGTGATCCGTCTGCGACATTTAAAATTGCTGTTTTGGATTTAGGAGTGAAGAAAAGTATATTGACCAACTTCTCCGATCGCGATTGTTATTTACAAGTATTCCCTGCCAAGACACCATTCGCAGAAATAGCCGCTTGGAATCCCGATGGGTATTTTGTTTCCAATGGTCCGGGCGATCCGGCTACGATGCCCTATGCGGTGGAAACCGTATCTCAATTCTTGGCTTCGGATAAACCGGTATTTGGAATCTGTTTAGGTCACCAAATCTTGGCACAAGTTTGTGGATTATCTACGTACAAAATGCACAATGGGCATAGAGGCTTAAATCATCCAGTCAAAAACCTGATTACCGGCCTATCTGAGATTACGTCTCAAAACCACGGTTTTGCTGTGCGCATGGAAGAGTTGGAAGCCTCGGAAAAGGCAGAGTTAACGCATATCAACCTGAACGATCAAACGGTGGAAGGTCTTCGTGTGAAAGGACGCAAGGCTTTCTCAGTGCAACACCACCCGGAAGCTTCTCCCGGGCCACATGATTCCCGTTACTTATTTGATCAGTTTGTTGATCTATTGAAATAATAAAAAAAGCCCAATCTTTCGGTTGGGCTTTTTTTATGGGTAGAATTTATTTTTTGGGAAACCCGAATAAGGCATTCTCCTTAATCATCGCCGCGACGGAGCTCGGAACCAGTTTCTCCCATTCACCCGTTCCTTGTTGGATCATATCCAAAACCTGGTCGGTGCGAATGTTCATGAGTTTTTCGTCGGATTTCTTAATGTCCTCCAACTTCGCGTTATCGATTAGATATTGATACAAGCCTTTCAAGTGCGGCTCTGGTTTGAAAGATTTTAAATTCAAAACGGAACCCGAATCATCAATCGTTGGGTATAAATACAATTTAATCTTGTGCCCAAAGAGATTCGCAAAGGCACTTAAAATTCCACCCTCTAAATGGGTATAATGCTTCTCGTCGAAGATGTACTCCAAATTTGGCATACCCATGATCAACGCCATTTTCAATTTAGAGAACTGACTTAAGAAGGCAACAAGCTTAAAGTATTCGTGGAAATTCGAGATTAATACGGTTTGGCCTAAAGAGCACAAAATATCTACGCGATCTAAAAAGTCTTTCTCATTGATATTATGCGTACCATCTTCCAAGCTACGTAATGTCAACTCTGAAAGGACACAGACCTTATCGTCATCCACATCAGCCTCCTGTTCGAATTGAGATTGGCCCTTTTTCAACATGTCTAAGAAGATGTTAGTCACGGGTCTGAAGCGACCACGAATGGCAATGATATGTTTTTTCGCTAAAGCATCATAGGGTTGCATCACATTCCCGTCTGGGCCGAAAACCGCTGCCTGTGTGTAACCATGCTTCACTAAATAAAGTGACATTAATCTGTTGTCCACCTCTTTAAAATCAGCACCTTCAAAGCGAATCATATCGATTTCAATGCGATCGCGCGACAAATCATCTAAAAGGGATAAAAGTAGTTTCTCCGGGTCCTCATGGTAGAAATAACAACCATATATCAAGTTGACGCCAATGATTCCCAAAGCCTGTTGCTGCAAGATGTTATCATTGTCCAACATGTTCACGTGGATTACTACGCTATTCACTGGGCCATTGGGGCGTAATTGAAAGCGCAAGCCAATCCAGCCATGGGCGTCGTTTGTTTTCTGATAATTCAGTGCGGAGACTGTATCTGCAAAAGCGAAAAATCTTTTTTCTGCGGCACTCTCAGTTAATCGGACTTGTAATAATTTATATTCCCGATTTAACATTTTGATTAAGCGAGGCTCGCAAACATATTTGCCCGACTCTTCCTCCCCGTAGATGGCATCTGAGAATGCCATATCATAAGCTGAGATTGTTTTTGCGATGGTTCCTGAGGCACCGCCCGCCTTGAAAAAGTTGGCAGCTACTTCTTGACCCGCCCCAATTTCCGCGAAAGAACCATAGATACTGCGATCTAAATTGATCTTAAGTGCTTTTTGTTTCGTTCCAATGGATTTTAGTGTGGTAGTCATCGGCGAATTAGTTTGTTGATTGTTGCTTAGGCACAGCAAGTTAAAAAATATTCGCTTTTGTCGGTGCGATTTCTTGAAAAAATCCTAAAAAATGCTTCGATGCAATTCTTTGTAATACAAGGTTAATCCGGCCATTGGGCCCTCGCTGATGATACCTGCTTGAAGCTTATTGGCCTTTAACACCCGACGTAGGATATCGGCATAATAAAATGCCACCGAGCCGGTAAAATGAATCGGCTGATTGAGTGCTTGTTCGTATTTTAGTAAATACAATTCACAGAATGATTGAAACGATTTTTCAATCAATTGGTAGCAAAATGGGTGTTTCCGGTGGTCGAAAAGGAATTTGGAGAAAGAGGCAAACCAGCGGTTGGGAAATTCCTCCCGGTAGGCTTTTTGAAGAATCGTTAATCGGTCGATTGCACCATAACGTTTTTCGAATAAAGCACGCAAGTCGGCCGGTAACTCTTGGTGCAAATAGGCAAGTATTAGACTTTTGCCAAGATGCCCCCCGCTTCCTTCATCACCTAGCCAAAATCCAAGCGGAGGTACTTGCGATTGCAATTCCCCCTTTTCAAAAAAACCTGAATTTGCCCCCGTTCCGAGAATACAAGCAATTCCCGTATTATTACCACATAATGCCAATCCTGCCGCCATTAAATCCGATTGCACTTGAAGTGTAGCCACACCAATCACGGGTCTTAAGACCGTTTCGATGATTTCTTTTTTCGATTCGTCAGTAATCCCCGTACCGAAATAATAGACAAATTTGATGGGCAAGGTTTTTACTTTTTGCAGCGTTTCTGCCTGAGCATCTCGAATTTCATCCGAACTTTGGTAGTAGGGGTTAATGCCCAACGAGGTAAAGCTGTCGTATGCTTCATTTAACTGCGCAATATAGCGCCATGCTGTTTTGGTGGAACCACTTTCTACGATAAGAATCATACGAGTTTTCCGATGGGGTTAAATTTTTCAAAAACCTTGTCTGAATGCGGGGCATCTGCTAATTCTTCCGTTAAATCTTGGCCCGCCCAATGTTCATAATGCTTCCCGTTTTTCCATAGTTTCGAGTTCGACATATCATAAATGAGCCCTCGGAAGGCCACCCAAATTTCAGTCCGGTCCTGTCCATTTCGGAGGGCTAATTGTGAACGCGTGTATGTAGGAAGTTCTTCTTGCAAAACGGAAATAAATATTATACGAAGCTAAATAAAAAGGACTAAAGACCGTTTTTTTAGTAAAGATTTTTAATTTTACATTAGTTAGCTAATGTTCAGATTTATGAAAATCATCGCAAGAGTACTCATTTGTTTAGTAAGCGTTGTTGTGTGGTCATGTGGTTCTTCCTCCGGGTCAGATCCAGCGCCGACACCCCAACCTACCGTATCACAATTGATAAGCAAATCTTGGAGTGCCAGCAATGTTAGTTGGGACGGTGTTGCTCAATATTCAAAAGGCGCCACCACAAATCTAGTATCTGGATATTCACAATTCAAGTTGGATTTATCGAGTACGACCGCAGCCTCATTAACCGAATTTGATGGGCGCAAATTCACGGGTACTTATACGTTGTCCACTGACAATAAGAAGATCACGTTAAATGGCTTAACCAGCTCAGAAGGGGCTCCTTCAGGTACAAATGGAACCTTAGAGTTTACGATCGTAGGGACACCATCTGCATCTGCATTAAGTTTGGAAACATCGACGACCTACATTAAAGCGAGCAATAAAAAGGTTAGCTTGTCTTTAGTTAACCCATAAACTAGAATTTATTGATAGAGCCGTCTCGCGAGGCGGCTTTTTTTATATGGAAAAGAGAACAGAAATAGGTACCCTCGGAGAATTTGGCCTAATTAAGCGGCTTGCAACGCCTTTTGCCGAGCATCAGGGTTGGACTAAATTGGGAATTGGTGATGATGCGGCGTTGTTGGACGCCTCAAATCAGTTGACCGTCAGCTCCACAGAGCTTCTCATCGAAGGAGTTCATTTTGATTTATCTTACACGCCCCTCCAGCATTTGGGATATAAATTAGTCACTGTGGCCGTATCCGATATCGCAGCGATGAATGCCATTCCAACGCAGTTAATGGTCAGCATTGGTCTCAGCAACCGTTTCTCGGTGGAGGCTGTCGATGAATTGTATGCCGGAATCAAAGCGGCTTGCGAGGATTATCAAATGGATTTAGTCGGAGGGGATACCACGGCATCGCCTCAGGGACTTATCATATCGGTCACTGCGCTGGGGGTAGTTGATTCCACGCAAGTGGTTACACGATCGAAAGCACAACCCAATGATGTCATTTGTGTGAGTGGGGATTTTGGGGGAGCCTTATTAGGTTTACAATCTTTGGAACGCGAAAAGCAGGTTTTTTTAGCGAATCCGGACATGCAGCCTGAATTGGATAATAAGAGTTATGTGGTTTTACGTCAGTTAAAGCCGAGTGCTCGTTTTGACATCATTCACGAATTAAAAGAATTGGGAGTCGTTCCGACCGCCATGATTGATAGTTCAGATGGGTTAGCCGCTGAAATTCTTCATCTCTGCGAGGCATCCGGTACGGGTGCTCGTATTTTTGAGAAGAACATTCCGATTGATGATGAGACATATTTAGCGGCAACGGAATTTAATCTGAGCCCGCTGACCGCGGCGTTGAACGGAGGCGAGGATTATGAGTTGGTGTTTACGGTTTCGCAGGCCGACTTTGAAAAAGTGGAGAAGATCGCGGACGTTACGGCCATCGGCTATATGACTAATCTGCCAAATGAAAAAGTAATGGTCATGAAATCGGATCAAATTGTGACCTTGACTGCTCCTGGATTTAATTAAGTCGACATGTCAGTAGCCATCATGCAACCCTATTTTTTTCCCTATTTGGGCTATTTTCAATTAGTCCAAGCGGTTGATGATTTTGTGTTCTATGATGATGTCATGTTCATTAAAAAGGGCTGGATAAATCGAAATCGAATTTTGCTACAGGGCCGGGAATTTTTGTTTACGATTCCGCTCGAAAAGCAAAGTCAAAATAAAACGATTCGAGAATCTCAGATTTCTTGGGGTGCCGACTTTCCCGGAAAGTTTTTAGCCCAATTGGAATCTGCCTACAAAAAAGCACCCCAATATGCCAATTTGAGGCCTTTGCTAGAAGGTTTAATGGATGAAAGGCCTGAGAGCATGGCGGTCTTAGCTGGCAAAAGTATTCAGTTGGTCTGGCAATATCTTGGCCTAGAAAAACGTTTCCATTACAGTTCGGAAATGCCGAATAATCAAGCAGACGGACGGGCTGAGCGCCTCATTCACCTAACGAAACAATTGGGATCCTCAACATACATCAATGCCTTAAATGGGCAGAGTTTGTATCAAAAGGATTTTTTTGCAGGCGAAGGCGTGGACTTGTTTTTTATTAAGCCTGAATTACCTGCTTATTCCCAAGCCAATGTGCTAGCATTTATCTCGGGCTTATCCATGTTAGATGTATTGATGTGGAATGAACCTCAAGTGATTCGGGATATGCTTACGAAGTATTCACTGGAATAATTGACCATTTAGTAATTATCATGCATTTTAGCGTCATTTATTTTTAAATTTGTATTTGGGTGTTAACTCGTTTAGTTCATGACGCAATCAATTCTCATACGGAAATATTCAAATCGCTTTCTATCCAGATGGCTTGTGCTAACAATCGATTTAATGATTGTGATGTTCTCCTTCTCGTTAGCTACACTGTTGCGTATGAATTTTCATTATAACGAGATTGATTTATACGGTTTTCAATTCCATTTTGTTTTTTTATTTACGATTCGACTCCTCGTTTTTTTGTGGTTTAAATCCTACACGGGGATTATTCGCCATACGAGTATCGAAGATGCCGTATTAATTTTAAAAGCCGTTTTCTCAGGCACCTTAATTGCCGGATTATTCTCCTTGGGCTTACGTTATTATTCAGGTATTGATACATTTTTCTATGTGCCATTGTCAATTTTAGCGATTGATTTTTTCATTTGCTTATTCTTGATGGTGACGCTTCGTTTCTTTGTAAAATCATTCTACGAATCTTTTATCAACGAATTTAAACCTGCGGTAGGTGTGCTTATCTATGGCGCAGGTTATTCTGGGATGTTGACAAAAAACGTCATTCAAAATGATCGGGGAGTTAATTACCAAGTTCTAGGATTTATCGATGATAACTCCTCAAAAATTGACAAGACGATTGAGGGAATTCGGGTCTTTAGTTTATCGGAGGCGATGGATAAATTTGTTAATCAATACGAAGGCTTGCAGGTCATCATGGCAATTAATAACATTGGTCTTCAGGCAAAAAGAAAAATCTCGGAGGTTTTCTTAGATCGTGGTGTCGTGGTTAAAATTCTTCCCCCGGTCGACAAGTGGGTGAATGGAGAGTTTGCATTAAATCAAATTCATAACGTCAAAATTGAAGACTTGTTGGGCCGAGAGGAGATTCAAATGAATAACCAACAAATCAGTCAGGAGATTAATTCCAAGTCTGTCATGGTAACAGGCGCTGCCGGGTCAATTGGTAGTGAAATTGTTCGTCAATTAATCGCCTATTTCCCCTCTAAGATTATTCTAGTTGATCAGTCTGAATCGGGGCTTTTTGACTTAGAATACGAGCTTTCAAGTCTTATTCCTACCAATACGGAACTTGTGGTAAAGATTGCGGACGTAACAGATAAGAATCGATTAGCCGCTATTTTTCGAACCCATAAACCTTCATTAGTTTTCCATGCCGCTGCCTACAAACATGTGCCGCTCATGGAAAAAAATGCCTACGAGGCCGTAAAGGTTAATATTTTGGGTACACAAACTTTGGCAGATTTGGCGGTAGACCACGGTGTGGATAAGTTTATCATGGTTTCAACGGATAAAGCAGTGAATCCGACGAACGTCATGGGTGCGACGAAACGTTTCGCAGAAATGTACACACAATCCTTGAACGGCATCGATGGGGTTTATACCAAGTTTATAGCCACGCGTTTTGGCAATGTGTTAGGGTCAAGTGGTTCGGTTATTCCCTTGTTCAAAAAACAGATTGAGCGCGGTGGCCCGGTGACCGTAACTCATCCTGAAATCACGCGATATTTCATGACCATCCCGGAGGCTTGTGAACTTGTTTTGGAGGCCGCAACAATGGGTGATGGTGGCGAGGTCTTCGTATTTGATATGGGAGAATCAGTTAAGATCGTCAACCTGGCAAAAAAGATGATCACGCTGAGTGGATTGCGCGTAGAGCGAGATATTGAGATCAAATTTACCGGTTTGCGCCCCGGAGAGAAATTGTACGAAGAGCTACTCAATAATGATGAAAATACCTTACCTACGCATCATCCTAAAATCCTAAAGGCCAAGGTAAATTCACCAAGTTTTGCCTTCATGGAGACGCAGATTCAAGAAATTCTGAGATTGCTGGAAGAAGGGGATAGCAATGACATCGTAGGGAAAATCAAAGACGTCATTCCGGAATACAAATCGAATAATTCTGTTTTCGAAAAATTAGACGCAAAGTCCTATTCATCCAAGCGATCACGTTAGGAAATCAAACGTTTCGCTAATTGAATGGATATCCAGGTGGCCACAGGTGCCGCTAATATATCGAGGCTATAGTGGACATGTTGGATTAGTAATAAACTAGCCAAAATTAACGTCAAGCCCAAGGCGATTCCTCTTTCTAATTTTGTTGGCAAAAAGAAACAAACAAAGACCATGGTAGCCGTATGGCCGGAAAAGAATAGGTCCTTTGTGATAGCCATATTTTCCCCATAAATAAACAGTTCCGCAATAGGGTCGTGTAAATCTACTAAACGTAATGGTGGGTTTAATGCCACTCCATAGATGCAAATAAATCGGAGGATCGTTTCCAAATTAAAGGCCCATGCAAACCATAAAAAGTGCTTAGGCCGACGAATAATTCGAATCAACAAGTAGATAACACTTACGTAAATGATTGCAAAAATAGGGATGGATACATTGTACGCAGGGATTTTCTCAAGGACGATGTCCCGCAGAACTTGACCCTCTCGAAGTTGAATCCATTGAAAATAGTCATCTGCTTTCCAGGGGAAAATAGCAAATACACCGATGGCAGCTATCAATTGCCAACGAAATCGGCTATCTTGCCATGCAGCAGTCCAAGTTTTCTCGATGGATTGTTCAAAACCTTTCATGTGTTCTTGTCGTTATACCCAAGTAAAACGGAGCGCAAAACTACCTAAATTTAAAATGAAATGAATAAGCTGCTCAAAAATATTGCTCTGATTGGTCTTATTTCCATGGTGCTCACGCACATTTCCTGCGGAAGTTCGACCAAATCTGCTCAAACCCAACAAGCCATGAATACAGCAAAATTAGATACAATTACATTCGGTGCCGGTTGCTTCTGGTGCGTAGAAGCCGTTTATCAGCGTCTAAAAGGAGTTCATTCCGTAACCTCAGGTTATATGGGTGGTCAATTAAAAAACCCTACGTACCGGGAAGTTTGTTCAGGCCTCACCGGTCATGCCGAAGTATGCCAAGTTACTTATGACCCTCAGGTAATTTCCTTCGAAACACTACTTGAAGTTTTCTGGCAAACCCACGATCCCACAACACTCAATCGTCAGGGTGCGGATGTTGGCACGCAATATCGCTCCGCGATCTTTGCGCATTCGGAGGCGCAACTGAAAGCTGCTCAGGAATGGAAGTCCAACTTAAATGCGAAGAAGGTTTTCCCAAATCCGATTGTGACGGAGGTAACTACAGCGAGTGCCTTTTATCCCGCGGAAGATTACCACCAAGATTACTACAATCAAAACGGCACGGAGCCTTATTGTCAAATTGTCATCAAGCCTAAGATGGATAAATTCCTGAAGGCCTTTAAGGATAAGTTGAATTAGAAGCCTCCCTTGTCGTAGAAACTTCTACGTCGGGAGATTTTCAAGTCCTGCAACAAACTTGATTTTACACGTAAATCGAACGAGTAGTTACTCGCTCTGCCAAAGAATGGACTCGCAATAGGGGTCCAGTTAAAGTTCATTTCCCAGCAGTGTAAATCGCGGTGAACGGACATATTCGTGTATGTCAGACCACTGTATTTAAAATCATAACCCGAACTTACCGAAAACTTCCATTTCTCGCTCAAACTAACATCCCCTTGAAAGGTTAATCCGCTAATTTTCTGTGGATCGGCTAGGCCCATGCGATTGTAACTAAACTGATAAGAGAATGAAAATGTCCAAGGCACATTCCAATCGACATAATCATCCATATTTCGATTAATTTGTTTCAATTGAGCCTCAGACCCGAGCTCACTCGTCTTGGGCTTTTTCGCCGCGCTTGGGGCAAAGCGTCTTCCGATCGAGAGGTTAAATGATTGTAATCGGCCTAGTCCTTCTCCCTTACTGAACATGTATTCATTTGTACGTCGACCCATATCAAAAAATGCCTTATCCTGCACGTAGGAGTATGGGTCTAAGCTACCGCCAATGTTGATGTCAAATTCTTTTACCCTCGAATTTGCCGTAAATCCAATATTCGATAAGGGATATTCTTTGGCTAAGAAATTGTAGGAACCATTAATTCCAAAGTTGTCAATCAAGCTTAACTTTTCATTTTGCTTGGTGGCGGTATCGGATTTGGTTTTCAACTTGGCTTCTAGGCTATTTTGAATACCGAAACTGATGGCCCCAGAGGCTCCTCCATATGACAAAATACGTGGGTCGAAGGTACTGATTCGTCGGATATCTCCAATTTGCTCCTCGCCAGCCGCGTTGATGAACTTCCGATTATTAATGCGAACATCCTGAAAATAACCGTAGGTTGGATCTGAATAATCTGGTGTATAACTCACACTAATGGAAGGAACCATCGTATGTCTTAAGGCCTCGAGGCGGCCCTTTTTAAAGCGTGCCGTTCCGAATAAGCGGGTGTTCATACTCGCAGAAAAAGAGATTTGAGAGTTGAATTTAGGTAAACCACCAACCGTATCGATTCGCACCGTTGAGTCCGACTTCATGTAGGTGTACTTGTAAGAACGCGTATACATATTTCCAGACCAAGATACGCCTGGCGTTACGTTGATGTAACGATTCAACTTGATGTTGGGGAGTGAAATCGGAATGCTGTAATTAAACTTGGTTTGGGCCTTTTCCCATAGCAAGGGAATTGTGCTTGCATCGACGGGGATGACCCCTGGAGGAAGATCATCAGCACTCGTAGGTATGAAAGGTTTTTGGATGATACCTCGCTGACTATTTGTTTCCCGTGGGTATACGTCGAATTCGTAACGTGTATACGGATCCGACACTTGATTGGTCATTGAAATTCCGCCTGAGAAGTCTAATCCTACCCGAAACTGGTCCATGAATCGATCACCTATACTCGACTTCCGTTTGAAGGGTTGAAATTGATTTAAGCCCAAACTGAACTCCGTGCCTGCATCAAAAACACGTGTGGTTGTGTTTTGATTAATCCGTAAACTGATACTACTCCGAAAGGTTTGGCCGATGTTTTTGGTGTACTGTACGGACGATCCAATCGTGTTTGAAAGATATTGTTGCGTGTTGAAGTTATTGTATTGATTGTAGGAATTTGAGGCAATATTGACGGATGCTGAAAAACTGGAGTTGCCTAAACTTCTTGGACTATGCGACCACTGTAAAGCGAAATCAGTACGTTTCGTAGGGTTAAATTCATCTCCATTGGAATTGCGATTAAACGCTAAGTTAAAACTTCCTGTATAACGGTAACGCTTATTATATTGAGAATTTGCTCCCAATCCCCAGCCTCCTTTGGAATAGATTTGGCCCGTAAAACGAATGCCAATATTTTCACTGGCCGCCCAGTAATAACCTCCCTCTCGCAAGTAAAATCCTCTACCGGTAGGTTCCTCGCCATAGGTAGGAACTAGTATCCCCGATTTCCCAGCTTCTCTCGGTTGTGAATAGGGGAAGAAACCAAAGGGGAGTCCGATGGGCAAAGGGATGTCATTTAATTCAAAGTGGAAAGGACCGGAAATGATTTCCTTTTTGCCAACAACCTTGATTTTACTCGCTTTGATGTGAAAATGGGGATGACTTAAATTACAAGTCGTGTAGATGGCATTTCGGATGTAAAGATTATCTTCCTCGTCTTTTTTTACGGTTTTCCCCTGTACAAATCCCTCCCCCTGTTGGGTCACAATTCCTTTAATAGCCGCCCGTTTCGTTTTAAAATTATAGCGAATTTCATCCGAATCGTATTTGTCGGAGCCTTGGGTAAACACAGGCAAACCCTCCATTTTATGGCTGGTTGAGTCATACCGACCGATTGCATAAACCTCGTTCTTATCCCAATCTAGGCGAATGTAACTCGATTCCAAACTGATTTCGCCGTATTTTACTTTGGCATTTCCGTAAAGATGAACGATTTGTTTGTCGGCATCAAGTACCGTGGAGTCCACCGCAGAATAAAATACCGTGGTTTGTAAATCCTGGGATTTCGTAACGGTATCTGTTTTGGCCAAGGATTTTTGTGTGGAATCCGCCAAGATTACCCGTTGTGCCCGCAGTTCTGGTAATGTACAGAACAAAGCCCAACTCAGTAAAAGGTAATATGTGGATTTCTTTATCAAATGGAATTTAAAAATTATATTTGTCCTTGCAATGAATTTGCAAAATTACATCATTGCTTGGTACCTAAGTGTAATAATCCGAAAAATAATGTTTTCATCTATCCGAGTTATTTTTGTTCTTGGTTTTGCCTTGTCAATTATTTCGGCAACGATGCCGACAATTGAGACGGCTCGCCCGGTAAAGAATCTCATTAAGACGGTTTGTTTGGATGCAGGACATGGTGGGAAAGATCCAGGTTGTTTGGGGCCCACGGGAGCGCGTGAAGGGAAGGTAACCTTGAAAATCATTTTGGAATTAGGTAAAAAATTGAAAGCGGAGTATCCCGATCTGAAAATTATTTACACACGCCAAACGGATGAATTTATTGAGCTTTTTGAGCGTGCCGACATAGCCAATCGCAACAAAGCGGACCTGTTTATTTCCGTACATTGCAATGCTGCTGTTAATAAATCTGCTTATGGAACGGAAACGTATACCATGGGTTTACACAAGACTGATGGCAATCTTAATGTAGCGAAGCGTGAAAACTCCGTAATCTTGCAAGAGAAGGATTATCAAACATCCTACAATGGATTTGACCCGAATTCGCCCTTGGCTCACATCATGATGGCAAATTATCAAAGTGCCTTCATGGCAAATTCAGTTAAGTTTGCCTCAAACGTAGAAGATGAATTTTCAAAGACATTCAAACGTAAAAGTTTTGGTGTTAAGCAAGCGGGTTTTTTAGTTATCTGGCGTACGGCGATGCCCAGTGTTCTGGTGGAGACGGGTTTTTTAACCAATCCGACTGAAGAAGAATATTTGAACTCAGAAAAAGGACAAATTGAAGTGGCGGAAGCGATTGCGACGGCCTTCAAAAAGTATAAATTAGAAATCGAAAAATAAACCCACTATGTTTCAAAGCAACGAATTAAAGGTTGGTTTTTTGGCATTAATCGCCTTCCTGATCCTGTATTTTGGGTTTAATTTCTTGAAAGGGAATGATGTTTTCTCTTCCTCAAAAATCTATTACGTTACCTACGAAAATGTGGATGGGCTAACCGCTTCTAATCAGGTTCTGTTGAATGGAATCGAGGTGGGTAAAGTGAAAAAAGTAGAATTGTTGCCCGAAGATGGGAATAAAATTAAGGTAACGCTTCGCATCAATAAGGATTTAATCCTTCCAGATAAATCATTAGTTGTGCTTTCCGATGGGGCCTTGCTTGGAGGTAAAGTAATGCGTTTGGAATTGCTGGGGAAAGGATCATTGCCTAGCGAAAGTACACTGATCGGTACAACCGAAAAAGGGCTTTCTGCTTTACTTAAGGAACGTGCGCTTCCTGTCCTATCGAATGCGGATTCTTTGTTGATTTCCTTCCGAACCATCAGTAAGAAGTTTGAACATACAGGAACTCATTTGAATGAATTGATTAAAAATTCGAATTCGGCGGTGACCAATATCAATGGGTCGGTGACGGAGTTAGTGGCCGACAATAAAGCGAATGTGAAGCAGATTACGGCGAATATGAAGTCCTTGACGCAAAGTTTGACCGAAACGGAAAAGCAGCTAAAGCCCTTGTTAACGAAGTTCAATACCGTTGCGGATTCCTTACAAGCCGTACGAATTGGACAAACCTTGCAGGAGGCAGGTAAAGCCATCAGTTCCTTGCAAAAAATCGTTTCGAAACTTGAGCAAGGTCAAGGGACAGCGGGGAAATTATTGGTTAACGATTCACTATACAATGGCTTGAATAAATCACTATTGGATTTAGATAAGTTGCTTATTGATTTTCGTACGCAGCCAAAACGCTATATTCATTTTTCTGTTTTTGGCAAAAAAGACCCGAATCCGGTTACTCCCTAATTTCTGTTTACCATGGCTACAAAGCAACTACGTATTTCGGCGAGTGTCGAGATTACTGATATTTTAATGGCTGAATTGAGTGAGATTGGATTTGATATCTTTGAAGATACGGACACCGGCATTCAAGCCTATTGTCCGCTCGCCGTTTACGATCAAGCTGCCACATTTGAAATCATCGAACGTTATCGATTTTTAGGTCCCATCGAGGTCGAAGAAGCTGAAATCGAAAAGCAAAATTGGAATGCAGTTTGGGAAACGAATTATGACCCCATTCGCATTTCGGACCATGTAAATATCCGCGCAAGTTTCCATGAACCAGACCCGACGGTTGCCATGGACATCGTCATTAATCCCAAAATGTCTTTCGGTACGGGACATCATGAAACAACAACCCTCATGGTTCAGGGTATGTTTGAAATAGATTTAACGAATAAATCCGTCCTTGACGTAGGTACAGGCACCGGAATCTTAGCTTTCATCGCGATTAAATTAGGCGCTAACCGAGTACATGGTTTCGACATAGACCCCTGGTCGGTGGAGAATTCAATTGAAAATGCCTCATTGAATGGATGCGAGATGGTAACTTTTCAAGAAGGAACTATTCGTAATGAACCAGCAACGACTTATGATGTTGTGCTAGCCAATATCAATCGAAATATCTTGTTGGACGAGCTTGGTGAATATGCTGCTCGACTTGTTTCTGGGGGTACTTTATTACTAAGTGGTTTCTATTCGGATGATATTTCGTATTTGGTGGAAGCGGCTACCTCACATGGATTAGCGTTGGAATCGGAAACGAATTTGCGTAATTGGGCTTGCCTACGTTTAAGGAAGGCTTAACGTTAATTTTTTGAATCTTAGGTAGTATTTCACAAAAAAACCTTATTTTTGAAGGTTTTACTCATAGAACTCGCGAAATCGAGCTCTTACTAGCTACATGAAGATCTCCCCAAACAAACCTTTTCAGGTTGTTTATTCCTTGTTATCCCACGAATGCCTCGGTTATTTGTTTGAGGTTTTTGTCGTTCAGTTGAATGACAAAGGGCAATTGACATGGGAGTATCAAACATTAACGACACGTAACTTTCATGAGTTTGCTCACAGTTTAGATGAACGCGATGAAGCGGCGGTCAAGTTGGTTGAAGGCATGAAGCCCGCTGCGATTTACGAGAAATTCAACACCTCCAAGCGTAAGACCATGGAGGAGTTTTATTTGAAGACGTTCGATGCCGAAAAAGGGGAGAAAGAAATTCAAGAGGCGGTTCATGCCGTCGTAGAAAAACGCCGCTCACAGATTTTCGAATTGATTTGCCCAGATAAAACGTTGTTTATCATGGGTAATGACGGTAACCCAATGCGGCAATCTGTTGAAATTCAAGAAGAGGCCGTTGAAGTTTTATTCCATTTCATGCGTAATGAGGAGAATACGCACTATTTCCCAACGCTTAAATACAAGGGCAATAAGCTAGAATTTCAATACAAGGATGCCCTCATTCTTTGTGACGAACCGGCTTGGATGCTCTTAAATCAAAAGCTATATCACTTCAAACCTCAGTTGGAGGGCAAGAAGCTACGCGCCTTTTTAAATAAAAAGTTTGTTGTCATTCCTCGAAACATGGAGGAAGATTACTTCCGAAAATTCGTCAAAGCCATGGTCGCTCGCTACCCCGTTCATGCGAAGGGCTTTGAGATTACCAATACCGAAAAGAACTGCCAATACCTTTTGTCTTATGGGCCAATTACCCCGAAATTAGATGAGGATGAAAAAGTGAGTTCTAAAAAAGCGTTGGAAGCAGCGGATCGATGGCAGTTTGTCCTTTCATTCCAATATGGGAATAACCGCTTTCCTTGGGATGGACTCTCCGCGGAGGCGAATGTACTATTCGAAAAGAAAGGCGATAGCTATGCTTTTCAAAAAATCATGCGTTCCCTCACGAAGGAAAAGCGCGCGTTTCAAGCGCTTAAATCGATGGGCCTACCCATGGAAGCGGATGGTCGGGCGACAATTTCCCGGTCAGATGCCGTTCAATGGTTGACTGCCCACAAGCAAGACTTGGATCAAGGAGCATTTTCGGTGCAATTCAAGGGGGATGGTTCCGCTCCAAGGTATTTCCTGGGTAAACCCGAAATCAAGATACGTATTGGCGAGAAATTAGACTGGTTTGACGTGCAGGCCATTATTTCGTTTGGGTCGTTTCAGATTCCTTTCTTAAAGATTCGCCAACTCATTTTACAAAAGAAAAAGGAATTCCATCTGCCCGATGGTTCCATTGCCATTATCCCCGATAACTGGTTTCACGATTACCAAGATCTTTTCTACTTCTCAGAGACACGTCCGGGTGAAGATGGGGTGTTTTTACGCCGTCAACATTTTCAGTTGATTCAAGAATGGGAAAACCAAGAATTGGTCAAAACCAATTTGCGTACGAAAACGCTTAATGATCTCAAACTTGAGACCAAAGAGTTTCCTGTACCTAAAAATTTCAAAGGAACGCTTCGGCCTTATCAATTGGAAGGTTACCGTTGGATGCGGACACGCCAAGCTGCAGGCTTAGGTGCCTGTTTAGCGGATGATATGGGTTTAGGTAAGACGGTTCAGACTTTGTGTTTATTACAGAGCTTGAAGGAGCAGGGAGAAACGGCGCCGTCTTTGTTGGTAATGCCCACTTCCCTCTTGTACAATTGGGAGATGGAGGCCAAGAAATTTACGCCTCAATTGCGTGTTTTGGTCTATAGTGGACCTCAACGTGAGAAATTACAGGCTCAGATTGGCAAGGTTGATTTGATACTTTGTTCATTCGGGATGGTCCGTTCGGATATCGATTGGTTTGAGAAACAAGCGTTTAGCTATGTGATCTTGGATGAGTCGCAAGCGATTAAAAATCCATTGGCAAATATCACGAAGGCCGTTCAGAAATTAAATGCGAAGTACCGTTTAGTGATGACGGGAACTCCGCTGGAAAACTCAACCATGGACTTGTGGTCACAAATGAATTTTGTGAATACGGGACTATTGGGAACCCAGCGCTATTTCAAGGATCAGTTCCAAATTCCAATCGAGAAAAAGGCTGATGGCGATCAGAAAAAACGACTTTATTTCTTAATCAAACCTTATTTATTACGTCGTGAGAAGCGTCAAGTAGCGGCCGATTTGCCTGAAAAAATGGAGTCGATTACCTACTGCGCGATGTCGGAGGAACAAGAACGCCTCTATGACAAGACCAAGTCCTTCTACCGCGATGTGTTATTGAAGCAAATCAAGGACGAAGGCCTTCAAAAATCTCGCTTCTCCGTACTTCAAGGTCTAACCAAATTACGCCAATTAGCGAACCACCCGGCACTCTGTGAAGAAGGCTTCGAAGGTGAATCAGGCAAGATGGAGGCTGTATTGGAGAAATTGGAAACGGTCTTAGAGCAACATCATAAGGTGTTGATATTTAGTCAATTCGTTCAGCATTTGGGTCTAATTCGTAAGGCATTGGATGAACGGGGAATTGATTATGCCTATTTGGATGGTAGTACCTCGGACCGCAAAGGTCAGGTGGAAAGTTTCCAAAAGGAGGATGGGCAATCTGTATTTTTGATTTCCTTGAAAGCGGGTGGGGTAGGTTTAAACTTGACAGCGGCTGATTACGTATTCTTATTGGATCCGTGGTGGAATCCAGCGGCGGAGGCGCAAGCAATCGACCGTGCGCACCGTATCGGACAGAAAAAGACCGTATTTACGTATAAGTTTATCAGTAAGGAAACCGTTGAAGAAAAGATTTTATCGTTGCAGCAACGGAAGCTTGATTTAGCGAATGAACTGGTGACCTCAGATGAAAGCATCTTGCGTAATCTAAGCGAAGATGAAGTCTTGGATTTATTGAGCTAATTTGACCAAAATATTCTTGGCAACTTCGTGACTGATGAAAACGGCCGGTTTCCCGTCGATGCTCACCGCAATCGAACGATCAAATTCATTTGTTTCGAGCACATTCAACGCACTTCCTAGACTCAAATTCATCTTCGTCAGTAATTGTAAGAACACCGCAGAATCTTTGGCGACACCCATGAGCACGCAGCTTTTTCCCACCTTGATATCGGCCAAATGTAAATAGCCCAAATCCGGCATCACACCATTTTTGCTTGGTATGGGATCTCCGTGAGGATCCGTTTTTGGGTATTCTAGGAAGGCATCTAGCTTGTCGATCAATGTCTCCGATTCAATGTGTTCTAATTGCTCCGCGATTTCATGAACCTCATCCCAATTAAAACCCATTTTCTCCACGAGAAATACCTCCCATAAGCGGTGTTTACGAACGATTTCCAAGGCTATTTTTTCGCCCTCTGGGCTCAAACGAACTCCTTGGTATTTTTGATAGTTGACCCAGCCTTTATCAGCAAGCTTACGAAGCATGTCTGTGACTGAGGCTGCTTTTGTTTGTGTTAATTCCGCAACGGCATTCGTCGAGATATCCTCATTATGTCCCTCAGAGAGGCGATAGATAATTTTCAGGTAGTTTTCTTCCGCAAATGATGTTGCCATCTTGAATTATTTTGAACTCAAAAATAAGCATTTATTTGAGTAATTAGTTTTTTAGACTCAACTAAAAATTATTTTTGAATTGCCGTAAATCTTGTATATTTGAAGGTAAATAGGTTAACGATGTCAAAGCATTGGCGTAAATCACATCCGGAGAATTCATTAAGCGAGGTTTTTGCTTCGATTCCTGTACCTCAAGGTGGGGGATTTTGGCGAAACCTGCGGGCATTTATCGGACCTGGATTTATGGTGGCTGTGGGTTACATGGACCCCGGAAACTGGGCAACGGACTTAGCAGGGGGAGCTCAATTTGGCTATACCTTACTTTCCGTGATTCTCGTATCAAGCCTATTTGCCATTCTCTTGCAGCACTTGGCCTTAAAATTAGGAGTGGCTACTGGTCGTGACTTAGCACAAGCCTGTGGAGATTCCTTTTCGAAGCCTGTTGCCTATTTCCTTTGGATTATTTGTGAGTTAGCGATAGCTGCCTGTGATTTAGCGGAGGTAATTGGTTCTGCTCTGGCGCTTCACTTGCTCTTTGGTATCCCAATTTTGGCTGGAATTGCCATTACGATCTTAGATGTTTTCTTAATTCTATATTTTCAAAATAGAGGGTTTCGCGTGCTTGAATCCATTGTGATGGCCTTACTTGCTGTGATTACCCTCTGTTTCGCTTATGAAATGTGGGCGGCCCAACCGGCGGTAGCACATGTTTTACAAGGCCTTATTCCTAGTTCTAGTATCATCATGGATGAACGGCAATTATACGTAGCCATCGGTATTTTGGGTGCTACGGTTATGCCGCATAATCTTTACCTGCATTCAAGTATTGTACAGACCCGCGCATTTGAACAAAATGACATCGACCGTAAAAAAGCCATCAAGTATGCGACGTGGGATTCTACGATTTCACTCAGCTTTGCCTTCTTTATTAATGCAAGTATTTTAATTTTGGCAGCAGCTGCTTTTCATTGGAATGGCCGGCAAGACGTGGCCGATATCCAGGATGCCTTTGTTCTACTTGACCCTGTCATGGGAACAAAATGGGCGAGTATTTTATTCGCCGTTGCGCTTCTTGCCTCGGGTCAAAATGCTACCGTGACAGGAACCCTCGCTGGGCAAATTGTGATGAAGGGATTC
>JACCDQ011627414.1_pt1 | contig 20019 bp, 9 predicted proteins | sample 7446031 | NCBI WGS metagenome assembly JACCDQ01 (sample SAMN15323442, study PRJNA562643) | freshwater metagenome | isolation source: river surface water | place: USA:Blue River Watershed | collected 2017-08-17
CTTCAAATTAAAATTTTAATTTTGAGAACTTTCTAAACCGGAATTAATTAGACAGGCCAGTAAAGAATAAAACGTGGAATTTTCGAAAATACTGGTTAATTATTTAAAACCAGGGTATTTAAGACCTAAAAATTTAAAATAAATTAATAATAATTTTTAGAAAAAATTTTTTTAAAAAATAAATTTAATCGATTAAAAAAGAGAGAATGAATTTTGATTCACCAAGTTTTAATTAAGAAAATACTGAGGATAAATAATAATATATTAGATTTATATGTAGTTCAGATGATGAATTTTAAACGATTTAAAAAGATATTAATAGAATAAATAATGAAAACCTACTAGACCTTTCCTAAAATTACTTTACTGCAAAAGAAAGTCATGAAGAAACTGCATAAAAACAAGGATTGATATAAAGAATGGAATAAGAACAAATGGATTAATCAGAATTATTAATCGTCATGGACTCTTCGTTAGAAAGATCGATATAATAAAGATAATAAAAAGAGATGGAAAACCTACTACCTGGATAAAAAAATACAGAATAAGAAGAGGAGTTAGATAGATTAATAGAAATATAATTAGAAAAGGAAATAAAATCCTAAAAAAAGAAAAAAATTCAAAAAATTAGAGACAGAGAAAATATGATGAAAGCCTCTTAAAACAATAGCATAGTTTTAAAAGATGCAAAAGAAAAGTATTAATCACCTTAAAGAGTTATTAGAAAGGTAAAAATAGATTATGAAAACTAATGTAAGCTATGCAGCCTTGAATATAAAAAATAAAAAAGAGATTAATGTGATTAGATTATTAATAATTTAGAAATGTAGATTCTAAGAGATAAAATGAAATCAAAAGAATTTGAAAGTTTTAAATTAAGATAGAGTATAAAAGATCTCGATCCAGTGGAATAATAAGAAAAATTTGAAATTCATTTAAGATTCGGTCCATAATACGACGATGAATATGTAGAAAAACCAGTATATTAAGAGAAAAGATGTTTTGGATGTCAATAAGAATATTTCGTAACGTCTCACATCAATAGAATGGGATTCTTCACTAGATTATATAGTTAGAATATTGGATATTATTGCTGTACCTACTGTTATGAAAAATATCATTAATTCTGATTAATATATTTATAATTTATAATTATACTATAAGAAATTATAAGTATGTATTTTTACCATTAAATTTAAATTTTTAAAAATATAAGATATAATTTAAGATACCATTCATCTATATATACATGATGAAAATATTAAATTATAAAATAAAAAATAATTATTTTTAAAAATAAAAAAACATTTTCTATTATATCTAAAAACTATGGATCCTAGACTTCTTGAAATTTATTTCCCTCACTAAGGCATACCCAACATTAATCCCTAAGCCAGATTTAAAACCGATAGGTTGAATAATTAAACAACTTAAGAATATTTGAATAGAATAAACTTCTTTAAAATGATGTTTTATGAAGTTAATTAAAATCCATTGTTATAAACTGCAAACTAATATTAAATAATACCATAAAATATATTCGCACCAGCTAGAAGAGCACTCCATTAGATGTTAATTCCATCATTAGTTCATATAAAATTCTTTCTTTTACCACCATTATTGTATAATAGTGAAGAAATCGAAAGTATATTAATCAATGATAATGAATAGATAGATTTCTTAAATGAATTATTTAGATTAAACAGACCTGCATATTAAAATTAATAAATATTAATAAATACATTAAAATCAGGTGATTAAATAAGAGAATAATAAAATCTAAGAGTAATGGATTAACAATAATTTAGTAGACTAATTATTTAAAAAATGATTAGATAAATAATTATTATGTTTTAAGAATAAAGAGTATAATCAATATTCTTTAATCTTGAAGTTTTATATAGTGACTTCCCACATATTGAATTATAAATACTTAACTAATAAGCATAATAAGATAGATAGAATTAACTAATAGCTTACTAAAGAGCATTTGGTATCATAGATAATATGATAATAATAAATCCAGACATCTAAATTGAGATTGAAAATTAACATTTTACACCAAGAGATGATATAGAGCCTGGAACATTTATACTCGAATAAGATAACTAAATTATTAATGACGAAGATCTATATCATACATTTTGGAGAAAAATGAATTTTAATTTTAAATTTGAATTACAAATACCAGGCTTCTAAAACCCTGAAAACAATAGAACAATATATATCAACGATTAATTAAACGATTAATAAATAGATTAATAAACATAAAGAATATTAAAATAAATTTACGAATCATTTACAGAACTAGATGGATATGCAACAGCAATCTATCCAACATTTATGAGATATTTCGAAATATATGCTATAAAATATCATGGATAAAATGCTCCTTAACCATAAGCCGGAGTAGCATTTAACTAATAACCATATGTATTGGATAATAATGTTGAAGAGATACTGGAGGACTTTTTAAATGGGATGGTTGCCTTTGACTATGATATAAAAAATTAGATTAATGAATATGATATTGTAGACAATATAAATTAAAAATAACATTGTCTACTAAGAATACTATACTATTTTACGAATCTAGAATAATAAACTGATTAAAATGACTTTATACTCTAAATGAGTGAATAATAAAACTAATTAAATTCAAATGTTGATATAAATAAAGAACCTTTATACGGACTATTTATGGGTAGTGTAAGACATTTATTTTTATATATAAAATAAAGATTCAATATAATATTAAACGTTTACTGTGTCAAATCATCTAAACTATTAAATCCAAAAAATTAAAATAACGAATATGTATTATTAATAAATAAAAATCATTGTATCCTATCTACTTAAACAAAAATCTAACCATTAATTAAAAAAAAGAATAGTAAACAATACTTTAAAATGATTGGTGAAAACTAACCAAATAAAAAAATAACAAAATAAGAATAGAAGTATAGACAATAATAAGATGCTAAAAAGGAATGGAAAATAATAAATTATTATATTGACTTTGAAACTTATATATCATCTCCAGAAATTAACGATGGTACATAAGAAGTATTTTTAATTTGTTTAATAAATGATGAATTTGAAAAAATACACTATTCAGACATTAATTGTATTAATGAATTTATGATATACCTAGATTAAATAATTGAATAATATAAAGAATAAAATATATTCGTTAATATATGGAGCTTTAACGGAGGTAAATTTGATTACATGTTTATAATACCTTATATAATAAATAAATATTATGATTAAGTATACATAATAGGAACTGAATTGGATATAAAATAAATTAATATAGGAAATATATATTTTAAAGATATATATAATATATTTAATAGAGGTAGTTTAAAATAATAAGCCATAAACTGGGGTATAGAATATTAAAAATAAGATTTCGATATTAAAGGTTGGACGTTAGAGAAATATAGAGATCCATTATATTAATCAAAAGTTATCGAATATTGTTATTAAGATTGTCTAGTTTTAAAAGGATTAGTAGATAAATTCTTTAATCTATTAAATAATGAATTCTAAAATAATCAATATAATAAATTAAAAATAAAATATGATATTAGTAAAATATATTCAGCTTCAACATTGACAATGACAATATTTAAAGATTTCTATCTAAAATATGAATTAATTTCTAGTAAAAACAGATCTATTTATTAAATTGAAAGAGACTCTTATTATGGAGGAGTTACATAAAACTTTAAAAAATAAGGATATAATCTATTATATTATGATATAAATTCAAGCTATCCTAACGTTATGAAGAATAGTAAAATACCGATTTAACCGGCCAGTTAATATAATGAATAAATATACGAATTAAAAGATCTTTATTATCATTAAATAATTGATAACAATATAAGTAGACATTCAATAATAGATACAAACCTTTATGAAATAGAATTAAAATTTAAAAATGATATCACAATCCCTACATTACCTACAAGAACAAAAGATGGTTTAATATATTTATTAAATATTGAAAAAAGTTGGAGATGGGGTTGTGAATTAAATTTAATATTTAAAAACTTTCTAGATCTAGAATATAAAATTACAAGAGTAATTGTATATAAATCAGAAATAATATTTGATAATTTTATTGAGGACCTTTATGCAAAAAGATAATAAGCAAAAAAAGATAAAAGATCCGATCTTGATGATTTCTACAAAATATTAATGAATAGTGGATATGGTAAATTTGGATAAAAATAATATCCTTAGACATAATTTGTCAAAACATAAGATATGGAGGAACATTTAAGAAATCCAATGCTTTCTAACATAAAAAGAATGAAATATGATTTATATAAATTAGAAACGGCTAGAAACAATCATTTAAACTTTTAAGGAGCATTAGTTAGAATAGCTTCGTTTATAACAGCAAAAGCTAGATGTAACCTATTCGAAGGAATGATTAGCGTAGGAATGTAAAATGTCTATTATTGTGATACAGATAGTATAATGGTATCATAGAAATTACCAGATAACATGATTGGAGATAAATTAGGATAATGGAAATTAGAATGTAAAATTAACGAAGGACTCTTTATAGCACCAAAGGTGTATTATATTAAATACGGATCAATAATCAATGGAAAGAGCGAATCAATGAAATGTAAAGGAGTTAATAAAGCATCATTAAATTAATCTATATTCTAATAATTAAAAAATACAAAAATGTGTAAAATTGTTAATAAAGGGGTATTTAAAAGAAACTTTGGAAGTGTTGCAATCAATGATTAGGTTAAATATGTAAGAGTTAAAGATTTAAAAAGATTATGGATAGAAGAAAATAAATCAAAACCGTATGAAACAATCAATGAATATGAATAGGATAAATTAATTAAAGATGATAATAATGATTAAATATTTATTTATAAAAAACTAAATAAAAAGATAGTTAATGAATAACAAGTCTTAAAGAAATTATAATAGATCTTTAAAAATAAATATAATAAAATAGTTAATAATAATAATGAAGTTAATAAAAAAAGAAAGGCCATTGTTGAAAATCTTGGAGAATAATTATATATTTAAAATAAATTAATTAATTTATGATTAAAATATATATTCATTTTTATATTCAAAATTTATTTATAAAAGTAATAATTTAATTCTAATATTAAAACAAATTAAAAAATATTTAAATCAATCATCATATTCCTCTTCTTCTACATCATTATCCTACATTGTTGTATATCCATTCTATTAATAAGGATTTATAGGTGGTTATAATTAGACCGGTTAATACTATTCCTATTATATAGCCTATAATTAAACCCTTTTTCGAGGTTATACCTCATACTATATCTATGGTAATTAATTAATTCTTTAATTAATATCATTAGCTTATTAATATTAAGCAAATGGTTATAGACCATAAGCCTTTTATTATGGTAAACTATAATTTATTCCTTAAAAATGTGTTTAGTATGGACTAAATTAATTTGTATTTGTATAATAAGATTTTCTTATTGTTGGTACTATACTTGAATTATAAGCAGAATTTGAAAATGGACTATTAGAATAAGAAATACCAAAACTAGGTTATTAATACATTGTTGGACCATAATCAGCACTATTATACATCCCTCTTTCATTTCTTTAGTTTAAAGAACTATAATAATCATCCATAGATCTACTTTTACCACCACTCCCACCTCTATATCGTTATCCACCGACGGACTTTGCAGTTTAATTTGCAATAGTTTAATTATTATTAGTTGTATCAGCTATAGTCTTCCTGGAACCACTACCAGCAAGATTACCAATAGTATCAATAACGGTTGGTATAACTTTAGAACCTATATCCATTACACTCGATATTACAGGTAATGCAGAACCAATTGCAGAAACAGCGCCTCCCATATTGATTTAAAAAAATAAAAAATAAAAAAATAATTTTTTAATTAAAAAATTTAATATAATATAAAATATTACCAGGAATAGCTTATTTAAATATAACATTATCATTTTATTACCCATTACTACAATATTAAGCTATCTTTATACTATACTTTTAACAATTATCGTTAAGTAAAGTATATGGTATATTTTATTAATTTAAGTTATTAATATATTAATCTATTTACTATTATGATTTAAAATTCTAACCATAATAATAAAAATTATATTATTTATCTAATGTTTTTTCAATTATAATTGTTCCATCAGCACCACCATTATCAGTAGTTAAACTATAACATTAATTATCAATCATCACAGCCCAATGTTCAGCTCCAAATATAGTTATAAAATTACCTAATGCTTTAAGAGGTCTTTTTCCAATCCATATACCTTTAGATTTATCTAAACTTTAATCCTATTAACGTTTAATCTACTTTTATCTACCTAAAAAATTTATATCAAAAGAATTTGTTTCTCTATCATAATCAATATATCCGTTTTAAACAAATTGTAATAATTTATACATATTAAATTAAAAATTTGAATATAATAATATTATTCTATTTATTTTTAATAAAAACAATATAAATATATTCATTAAATAATTTCATCAAAGTTTATAAACATCCTTAAATCTTTTAAAATAATCATAAAGAAACTATGATCCTTCTTCTTAACAATCTTCATATAATTAATAAATTATTTCTTTTCTAATAAACCAATATCATTATTTATACTATTTAATTCCTTTTAATTAATATCAAAAATAAATAACTTAGTTAAACATGTTCTTAGTTAAGCCGGAAATTGTAAATATTTTTAAGTGGTAATTATAAAGCTAATTTCACCATTCTTTAATAAATGTCTTCTATTATAAAATAATGCTTATATTTATGGATCAGCTTATAATTTTTTAATTTAATTTATAAAATCATCGAAAATAAATAATATTCTTTTTGCCTTTTAATATTATTTTATTAAATCATAAACCTTTTCAATTTCAAATTTATTAAAATAATTAACATCTAATTTACAATCTAAATCAGGTATAATATATGGACTAAATATAAAAACATAACTAAAATGTTTTTTGTAAAGTTAATTATTATGTAAAAGCTCTCTAATTAAATGACTTTTACCACTACCTGGTTTACCTACAAGTAAGCTTACAAAATCATCTGGTAGAAATTAAAATTAATATTTACTATCAGATTTAATTATTGGTATAATATTATTTTATTTAAATTTAATATCCAATGATCCTTAGTCTTATTCCATAAATTATTTTTAAATTAAAAAATATTATTAATTTTATTATATTTAATGATGTTATTTATATATAAAAATATAATATATTTATTATAAATTATAATAAAAAATAAATTTATAAAATTTAAAAAAATAAATTTTTAATTAATTAACAATGCAAACCGTTTTACCAAAAAATCTTAACTATAACGATGTTAAACCAGTAGGTTATCCAGCTAAAATTAAACAAATGAAATATACACCTACAGCATTTAATTAATCAACATAAGGTGTATAGTCTAGTGATATTATTAGATTTAATATATCTGATAATGGATTTTGGGATCCATATAGTGCTTATATTAAAATTGAAGTTAACGTTAGTGGTATGGATGGTACTAAAGATACTAGTGTAAACCGTGCTTCAGCAGGATCTTTATAAGTTGATAACAATGCAGGAAGTTTTATATCTTAATTTATCTTGAATAATAAAGGTACTGAAATCGAAAGAATTGAAGAATATGATACTCTTAGTGCTATTTTAAATGATATGAATAGTGCTGATTATAATAGATTATGTAGAAACTTTGAAGGATTAAGCTTTTAATAATGTAGTGGAGGATAATAATATTAAAATCTAAGAATATATAATGAAGCTGCAGTAAACTTAGGTTATAGTCCAATGGCTAATTATTTTGTTGGATATGGAACATAAAGCACTATCTAACAAGTTACTTAAGGAGTAATCAGTCCTAATGCACCTGTAAATAGATATGAATTTATACTAACAAGTGATGATGGTAGATAAACAGTATAAAAATCAGACTCTTTACCTTTAGCATTTGGAAATACTACATTTAGTAATTTATCTACATATTATCCATATACTACTGGATATTAAATTCCATTTAATGTATCATTATCTGGAGGATCAAATGAACCATTATTATCTAAAAACTTTTAATAGTACATTACATATAAAGGTGCTTTAGCAAAGTCTATATTTGCCGATACTTAAACATTTTGTATTCCATTATTGAGTGGATTACTAGGTATCCTTATGCCAAAGGATAGTTATAAATATATTCCAATGAAAGCTCTTTAAGAATTAATATTAGAATTTAGATTAAATCCATATGCTATGTTTACTAGTGGTTATAATGATAGTAGTTTTACTGGTACAGTGAATACTGCTTATAACATGGGTAGTGCTAACGCTCCAATGTTAAGTAGAATTTGGAGAATTACAAAATTTGAAATTAATGTAGAAATGTAATATTTTGAACCAACCGTTGAAAATATTATCTTATCATAACTAAATTCTGATAAAGGTATTATTATACATTCGTAAAGTTGGATGTTAGGTCCTAGATATTAAATTAATGCAAACTCTGCTCCGAATGGTACATATTAAGTAAATTTAGGATTTGAAAGTTTGAAGAATGTTGTATGGTGTTATATGCCTGATGATTTTTAAACATATTCATTCTGTAGAAAATAATATAGAATAAGTGCTAATTTAACAAGTATATATATTAAAGTTGGTAATGAATACTATCCACCTTTACCAATTACAGGACATGGTGGTTGTTGTGGTGGGTACTCATCTACTACTAATGATGTTGATTTAAATAATTCAGAATTCTTAATCTAATTATATAAAACATTTGGTAAATTTAATGATATATCTACAGGTTGTTTAGTAAATAATGTGAACTTTGCAGTAAATGAAAGGGCTTATAATATTACAAATACAGGTACTTATCCTAATAATATAGATACCACATTATCAGCACCTTTATTCCATGAAAATAGATGTGTAGGAAGAGCAATCTATGCAATGAATTTAGAAACATTAAATTAAGATTATAGTGTAATTAGTGGAATTAATACAATTAATAATAGACCGTTTGAAATTACTATTAAAGGAGATAATACTAATGCATATCCAAGAACTTATACTAAATACATCTTTTGTAATTATGATATGCTTATTTAATTAAGAACTTCAGGAGTTTAGATTTTAGGAAGAGGATGATTTATATTTTTTTTTAAAAATTATTTTATATATTAAATATTTGTTTACTATATAAATAAATAATCAATAAAATCATTAAATAAATTATAATAATTTAAAAAAATAATTTTTTTCTAAAAAATATATTACATGAAAATATTACAAGCTATTAAAAAAACATATGAAGAATAATAAACCCTACTTCCAGGTTTATTAGATAATTTAGGTTAACTTAAGTAATAACTTAATGCAGGTGTTTCCGATATACCTAGGGATACTAATTTAAATATTAAACTAAATGCATTCTGTGTCAATAATTTTACAGATACCGATTATATGGATAGATTAATGAAAGAAAGATAATAATATATTAGTTGTGTTTTATTAGATTTATAATAAGTTATTGAATATATATAAAAAAAGGATAGGGAAGATTAAATTATAATTGAAAGATTAAATAAAAGTTAGTAAGAATTCGAGGTTATAACACCAAAACAATAATAATGATATATAGTTACATATCTAATAATATATAGTTTTCATTAATTTTATAAATGTTAAATATCTTTAATTTCATCTATAATAGATTTTTATAAATTTGTTTCATCATTAATAATCTAATTTTATATTTAATTTTATTGAACACTATTATTACTATTCAATTAGGTTTTTAAATTCTATTCTTATGAGTCTAACATTGTTTTTATATTACATATTGATTATCTATGTTACTAGTGGGTTTCTATTAGTTCCCTATGTACTTTACCATTCTCCTATGCAATATATTTATTATATATTAATATCAATACCTAAATTATAAATTGAGCAATTGCAATAGTTATAGATGTTTATTAGTTTTCTTAATTATTCATCTATTTAAGAATTATTTTTTATAATTATATTTGTAATAATATATTTTTTTATTAATTTATAAATTTATTTTTTAAAAAATGGGATATAAATAATATTTTTAAGATATTATAATATAATTTAATACCAATACAGTTGATTAAACTTTAAATAATAAGTTTACATTAGACCTTTCAAAATATATCAATGATTTTAATTAAGATAATTACTTTGATGTTAGATCATTTAAATTTCCTTCAATAATAGAGATTACTAATACTGGATCAACATCCTTTTAAAATTAAAATTATTATCTATGTGTTGATAACAATGATATTGATAATGGTGCTAGCTATTTAAATCTTTAATATGGTTCAACAATTGTAAATTCTTTACCATAGGATAGTGATATCATATCTAGATGTATTGGTGAAGTTAATCCTAGCTCTACTACTACATAAAGTGTTAATTGTATAAACGATTATAATCTAAATGGAGTTAGAATACGAGGTTAGTAAATAGATTTCTTTTTAAAAACTGACTCTGTTACATAGAATTCAAATACACTGGTTGATTTATCTTTATAAAATCGACCTATATCTAAATTTCATATTATTTTATCTCTGTATAAGATTTGTAAATGAAACTATATTTAATATATAAAAATTGTATGTATAAATAGTTTAAATTTTATTATAAATTTTATTATAAAATAAAAAATTAAAATTAAAAAAATATTTTCTAATCCATGTCTTCTTCAATAAATAATTCTGATAATCTATCTAATTAATCCTTAGTAGATGATGAGGCTCCTAGATTAGTTAGATAGGATGCAATTGATATTTATGCAGATTAATATAAATAAAGTAATAAATAACAAAAGGCTTCCAAAAAGATATCAAAACTATCTTAAAATATGAATATAAAGAAAAGAGTATTTGTACCAAAATAAGTATAGACAATTAGCTTTCCTTAAAAGTTGATTTAATCTAAAAATAATAAAAGAAAGTATTAGGTATTAGTAATATACAAAGACGAGAATGATAAATTAAGAAGAAGGATTGTAAAGTTTGGTAATTATAAACAATCAGATTTATGTGATAAGGATTCAAATACTAATACTTAAGAATAATCAAAAGGGGCTAAATTAAAAAGTTTAAAAAATACAGAACATGTACTTTAATCAAATTTCTGGAGAAAGTATTTATTGAATTAAAGCAATGATCTATATAATAATTTTATATCTATTATTAAATAAAATATTTAATGAATTGTATTTTATTATAATTGTATATTATTAATTACTAGTGAAATATATAATTAACGATATAAATTATGATATATTAATTAAATATTATTTTTAATTCAAATTACACCATATTATTAAACAACTCTTCTTACACCTTTCTTCATATGTCTTTTTCTTCTATATCCACTTCTTTTCTTTTTACCTATAAAGCTTCTTACATATGCCATACTAACTTTACTTTTTCTTTTTCTATATCTTTTAGCCATTATATATTTATTATATATTTTTTTAATTTTTTATTTAAAAAATGAAATTTTTTTTATTTATATTATAATATTATTAATTATTTTTTATTATTTATTATATACTAATTTTTTAAAAATATTTTTTATTATGAAATATAGAAAAGGTAGAAAGGAAGCTAAAAGAAATGGTAGGGTTATTTATCATAAAGATAAATTAACTGCAAGAATTTATCATAATGGTAAGCCTTATTTAGAAAGATTTAAATAAGTTGATAGAAAAAAACCATGGACTGGTGTTTATTATGTAGCTAAAAATGTAATTAGGAAGAATGGTGGAAAAGGGGGTAGATAAAGAAAAAATATAGGACCGTTGAAACCAAATGGAAGGTTTGGTGGTTATACTAAAAGAATAGGTCCTAGGAGAGCCAATGGAAGATTTTGATTAATTATTATAATTAATAAAAAATATATATTGTTTTCATATTAATTAATATATAAAATAACAATTTTTAAAAAATATATATCATAAATCTAATATTAATTTTTCAAATTAAGAAAGGTCTTTTTTATTTAATCTATTATCATCATCATCTTTAATACTTATAATTTATTCATCATAGTGTTAAACTATCATTTATATTTATTATTCATTAAACCATGGTGTGTGTACTCTATGCCATACTACTACATCTTCTTTAGTAAATACATTATTATTCCAATCTTTTATTGCTTAAGCTGTTATTTTTTTTTCGAAATTCATATTATTTAAATAATTTTAAAATCAATTATTTTTTTATTATTAATATTTTATTTTTTTAAAAAAAATTTTATTTTTTTATAATTATTTAATTAATATGGAAGAATAAATTCCTTTAAATACATTATATAATGATATAATTTCAGGAAAGTATAAAACATTGGATGAACTTATTAATTTAGTTAATAGAATTAGTTAATTGATACCAGAATTATCAATAAATGCAGGTAATGGATTATAAGATTATAGTCAAAAGTAATTGGAGTAGATTATTTTAAAGTTTATTAAACGAATTTAAAAGGATTAAAAGAATAGAGTAGATAAATCACAAATTGTAGATGGTAAATTGGTTAATGATTAATCATATAGTAAGAAATTGTTTAATTAGAATTTGTGGTCAAGTAAGGTCTAGGAGTATTATAAGTCGAAAGGGAATACTATATAACATATTGTTGAGATATTAGGTGGAAATAAAGAATAAACCTATACAAAGATGTATAATGCATTTAATAAATTGGGTTTATTAACAGATGTCATTTATGATAAGGATAGACATGAGTTTTAGTTTTTACATATAGGTGATTAGAGTGGTACAAGACCTATTAAATTAACTAAAGGTTTATTTAAATTAATAATAAGAATGAAAACTTATGGAGTTGAACCTAGTATATAATAGTAAAGTTCTAGGATTTATTAATAATTAAATGCTCTCGGTATGAAGAAATAATTACATATAAATGTAGATGAAACTGATGATTATAAATATATCTTATCTGTATTAAAGAAGGTTTATTTAGATAAGTAATATAAAAGATTAAATAGGAGTATTTAGAAGTAGACGTAATCTAGTAAGATTTAAGGGTTGAATGTAAATTAAGCAGTTAATAAGATGTATAAAAAGGTTTAATCATTTAAAAATTAGAATTATACTCCAGGTAAACCTGGAACTACATTAAATGTTAGTAAACGATTAGTTGAATCCAAATAGTTTAATGGTAATTATTATAACCCTTTTAAAAAAGTTTTAAACAATGTTGATCCTAGTGTTAATGTAATTAGTAATCCGATTGAAGTTAAAAAAACAGTTGATAGAAAAAAATAAAAATTTAATGATAAATTATTAAATTAATTAGAATATATTCCAGAAAATTCAAAAATTAAAGAAAATACTACAAAATATTAATAAAGTTCCTAATTAATTTAGAATTTGAAAAAATTAATAAAATAATGAAAGATTTTATTTATTTTTAAATTTTAATAAATATATATGTATATTTTTGTATATTCTTTTATTATTTTTTAAAAAATAAAAAAATAAAAAATAAAAATTATTATTTACTTATAAATTAAATTAATTATGAGGTTTAAGGTTAAATCTTATTTAAAATATCTATATCGATATAATTGTTATGAAATGTAAGCAATAGCATTATAGAAGGTTGGTGTTATAAAACCTCATTCTTAGGTAGAATAGGGAATATTAGATTTATAAATTAAATAGAATGTTTAGCTTTAATAACAATTTTACAATTTGATTGATAATGAAGAATAGAATTAATTATTAAATTAATTAAAGTTAGAGAAACAATCTAATTATTAAGCTTATTAATAGAATTTGACTTTAATGTAATAGAAATATGAAAGTGATTAATCTAAATAGTAGTTATTACATGATTTATTAGTTAAATAGTAAAAGGAGAAATTAATTAATGAATATGAAATTAAAATTGTTGATTTGAGTAGATAAACCGAATCTAAAATAAATTAGGTTGTAGCAAAATATGATAGTATTGTGTCTAATATGAAGTTTGATTAAGAGTAACTATAAGAGACAATTCTTTAAAAGGAGTAAATAATTAATAGATTATAGAGTTAATTATAGTAAAATAAATAGTTTTATGAACAATAGTTTTAATAATAATCCTAATAGTTAGATAATAGTTAAATTGATTTAGTTTAGAATTAGTAATTAGAGACTAGAATATAGTCTAAGATTTATACTGAACTATTTGTTAAATAATAATAATCTGATTATGATAAACTATTAAATTTAAAATAGGATGAATATAATATCTTATTATAGAGGTTTAATACATTAAAAGATGAATAGGTAAATATTGATATTTATAAGAATGCTATATCAATTCTTTAGGATAAATATGATTAATTAATATTAATGAATTAGTAATATGTTAAAGAAAATTAGGATTAAAAATAATATTTAGAGGAAAATAATAATTTAACTATAAAGGCTAATTCTGATAATTATACTCTCATTTAAAAGAGTAATTAGGTAGAATAGTAGTATTTATAATAGGTTTAATAAATGTCTTAAAAATATAGTCAATTAGAGAATATACTATAGAAATTGTAAAATGATTATTCATTTTAATAAGAATTAGTTAATTAATATAAATAACAGGTAGGTTAATTAGAGAATAATATTAACAATTATGAGAATAATATTAGAATATTAAATTAATAGATTAACGAACTTGAATAATATCGTAATATAACCATCTCTCCTAATAATGTTATTAATAATAATAATAATAATAATATAGAGATTGAATAATAATAGAATAATGAGGTTTCTACATTAAATTAATAGATTTTAAGTTAATAAACCTAAATAGATTAATTAAATATATAGAATTAATAGTATTAGTAGAGTATAGATTAATTAAATATGTAACTAGTAAGTTAAAAAACACTATTATAACAAGCATAAGTGGAATTGGAAAGGGCTAAACATTTGACTACATTTATACATTATGAAGATTGGAGAGATAGAATTAATAATAATAATGGATAATAATTTATAGAAATAAAACCTGATATATAACCTAATATATAACCTTAAATATAACCTGATATATAACCTATAAATGATAATTAGATTATTTAAGGCTTATAAAATTAGATTAAGAATTAATAAGATGAGATTAGTAGATATTTGAAATAAACTTAATCTTTGTAAGATGAAATAGCAAGAATCAAATTAGATTCTAATAAAATTATTTAAGAATTAAAAGAAAGATTAAGTAAATAGGATGATAATATGGTAGATGAATAAATTAATGATAAGGTAGAAGAATATAGAAAGTAAAATGAAGAATTGATTAAGGAAAATAATAATCTTAAATAAGGTTTAGTGAATAGGAAAAAAATATTTGATGATAATGAATAGTCAATTATTAAGATATATGAATCTTTTATAAATTAGTATGGTTATCGTGCGGAGGAGGTATAAGCTTCATATAATTAATGGCGTAATTAATAGGGTACCTCTGATATGATAAGTTTTTTAATTAGATTATAATTAGTATAGATAGAATTAAATGCCGATAATTTTAAGGGTTTTAAGGAATTAAAGGCGGTTAGTGATAAATAGAAATAAAATATCGATGATTTAACTTAATAATTAGATGTTGTTACTAAAGAAAGGGATAAATTAAAAGAATCAAATACAAATTATATTAATAGAATAGAGGTTTATACTTAGGAATAATAAAAGATAGATGAAATAAAGGATTAATTAAAAAAGTCCGATGAAGCTATTAATGAATTGAAATAAAAAAATGAATCTTTAACTGAAGAAAATGATAAATTAAAGAATGAATTAGAGACAAGTTAAGAAACAAGTATGGATAGATTATCAAGACTTAATGAAATTGAAATGAAATATGATGAGTAATTAAATTAAAATGTGTAATTTAAAGTATATTTAGAAAAAGGTTTTAGAGAGTATAATAGATTGTTAAATTATGTAAATCAGATTAAAAGGGAAGGTAAGGATTTAATAGATAAATAATAAATGACTATAAGGTAGTAGAAATAGTAATACGATGAGTTATCTGATAAAAATCTTTAATAGTTTTTAGAAATAGATACAAAGGATAAAAGAATTGAAAAGTTAACTAAAGTATCGAATAGGTTAAATAATAAGCTTTTGAGGCTTATTGAGAATATGAGTGTTTTAAATGAGAGAATACTTTAATTAACTACATAAAATGCTACGTTAGAAGCTGATAATAATGCTAAAGAATAGTAAATATAGGCGTAGAATAGGAGGATTAATTAATTGGGTGAAGAAATTTCAAAATAGAATGATGAGATTTTATAATTAAATTAAAAAATTAATGAATAAAATGCTAGTATTACTGATTTAAAAAAGAAAGAGGTTGATTAAGCTAAGCTTATAGCTGATAATAAAGTTTTGTATGACGATTTAAATACTAAATTTAAAAAGAAAGATGAATAATTTAATGATGGTGAAAAAGCTTATAAGACACTATTTTAATAAAATGAAAAGAATTAAGCTGATAATAAAAAGGTTATTTCTGAATTAAATAATGAGATAAAGTAGTAATAGAAGTAGATTTTGGATAATAAATAATAATTAGATGAGTTAAATAAATAGAATAGTAATTTAAGATAGGAATTGGAAAAGCTTAAAGGGAAATCGAAGGAGTAAGAATTATCTAAAGCCGAAGAATTAAGAAAGTTTGAGAAGTAGTTATTTGAATAGACTAATCTATTGATTAATATTAAAGCTTAAATTGTCACGTCAAATGAAATATTAAGGTTTTTGGATGTTTAATAATACTATTTAACATAGATATAATATTCACCTGAGGCTATAGTTAATTATTATGAGGAGATATATGAAAAGATTAAGATTATTGTAGGAAAGGTTAAAAAGATGAAATATATTAGATCAGATGATCCTGAATAAACAAGTCCATTTGAGGATCTCTATCATAATTTGACGAATAGAATATATCTTTTTTTCATATAGTATTTTAATACGAGTTATTAATTAAATAAGGAAAATTTAAAGGTAGAAAATTTATAGGATTTTATAAGTAAATCTAATAATGATAAAATACGTATTTAATACAATGAATTATTTGGAGATGAAACTAAAATTAAAATGGCTAAGCTTTTATTAGATACTGAATAGGAGATATATTTAGATTTTAAAAAGAAATTGTAGGATAGATTTAAAGATGACTCTCAAAATCTACGTTTATTATCAGAAGGATTAGTTTTAAATTATAGATTGTAAAATCAGACAATAAAAGAATTGAATGATTCGTTAGATAATGTTAAAAAAGATTATTTAAATTAAACTAAAGGTAAGGATGATAGGATTCTTGAATTATAGGGTTAATTAAACGAAGCTAGTAATTAATATTAGTAATTAAGGTTAGAGTTGTAATAGAAGGTTAATAGTATTGATTTAAAGAATGAGTCTGATATATAGTAGCTAATTTAATTACGTGAAAAATATAAGGAATCGTAGGATATTATAAAGGATTTATCACAATAGGTTATGGATATAAAGAATTAATAGGTTGTTATTAATTCTAAGGTAAGTTTTTTAATGAATTTTTAACTTGATTATCAAAAAGATCTTATTGTTGCTGAATAATTATTGATTGATTATTACTCATCATTCATTAATATGCCTAATTATTAATTAAAGATTTAATCTTTATAGAATATTATGATGAATTTTAAGTTTATTTATTCATATCAATAGAATAATTTTTAACATCATGGAGTTGATTTATTATTTACTATCGATCCGTTCATATTTTATCTTAGATATTTTTTAAATGAATAGAATTAGACAGGTTAGGTTACTTTGTTAACTGGTGAAAACTATTAGTTTTTTATAGTTGCTATTAAGAATATGGTTAGTAAGATGGTTTAAGAAGATTTTTAAGGATATGTATTAATGAATGTATTTTAGTAGGTGTTCAGTTTTTCCTTATAGATTTGTAAATAAATAAATATTGAACCTACTTAGGTTATCTATTTGTAATAGTAATAGGTATTAACTTCATACAATGATTTATAAAGTAGATAGGTTTTTGACGAAGTTTACGATCTTTTAATGTTTGGTAATAAACCATAACTATAGATAACATTATAATATATCAACGGAACAGATCGTGAATAATTGTTTTAAGCGTTAAAGTCAAGATATTATAGTTATATGAATTAAGCCTTTAATTAGTTAATTAGATATCAAGCTTAAAGATTTAATGTTATGTTAGATTAGGTAGGTGATTAACTTGCTTTAAATAATATTAAAAGTTCTCAATAATAAATGCGTGAAATATTCGATGATAATAGATCCAATTATTCAGAAAATTTTAATACATTACAAAGGAATTTAGCTAATATTTCTGGTATTGCGTAAATGAATTAGAATCCAGTTAATCTTCCTAAGAATCCTACCCCTTTCTAAAATTAGGTACATAGTAAGTTTTAATAGATTATGTAGGATTAATCGATGATAACTAATAAGAGTGATATGATAAAGTATGGGGAATAGAGTTTTAATTAGTTTTAGGTTTTAGAGGATACTAATATTAAGACCGAGGATGATGATCCAAAAGCTCCAAATACTTATAAACCTATTTAGTAGGTTTAGGTTAGTGATGCTGTGTAGATTGCATAAACTATTGTTTAGTAGGGTATATAATATGGAATGGAGTTTGTAAAATAGATGAATGTTGGATCAGTATTGTTTAAGTAGGATAAAAAAGCTGTTTTAAATAGATAGAAGGATGAGAGGATGAAAGTAAAGAAGTTTGATTTTTTATCTAAGGTTAATGCAAATAAGGCATAGAATTTAAGTTTTATTGAGAAAAAATAAAAATCTGAATTGGATACAGTTGAAAAGAATACTTCATTTAATCTTGATAAGAAATCCCAATAAGATAGTGGTTTAAATAGATTGAATTATCTTAAAGATAAATTAGAAAGGAAGAAATATGAGAGGAAGTAATTGTTAGTACATAGAAGGGTTAAGAGGGCGAATAAGATTTAAAAGTAGAGATATAATACAACTGATCTTTTACCTGATTTAAATAATTTTAAATAGTAGATATAAGCTGTAAAGTAATCTAATGATTAGATTATATAGGAAGTGTAAAAGGTAGATGTTAATGTATTTTAAAAAGTAAATGAAGAATTAGATTAAATTGATAATAATTTTAATTTAGCTGATAATAATACTTAATAATAATTATAAACTGTTTAATAATGAATATATTTATATAATTTCATTTTTTTATTTTTTTCTAAATGTTATCTTATTAATCATCAGTATCTGAATCTATTTTAATTATCAAATCTTTTTTCTTTCTATTTTAGAATGATTATAATTATTTTTTATAACTATGATATTCTTCATATTCATCAAAACAGATGGCGTTATATTATGATTAATTATCTAGCTATTTTATTAATTTATCTAACATTTCTGGAATTTAACAATCTTATTAAAAATATTCATCAAAAGCTTAGGTTGGTATGAATTATTTTTCAAGTCCTACCTTAAATGAAATATCAAACTTTTATCTATTTGTTTTTTAATCATAGTCCGAAATACAATAATACTATTAGCTTTAATTATTAAATGAATATTTGGATAAACAATTAAATCTAATTATCCCAAATCCTATATTCTAATGAATTGTCAGATTGTCAATTTCTTTTTTTAACTACATTTTAGCTTCTCCATCCAAAGGTTGGTTTATATATTTCCCGTTCATCAAATATTTTCTTAAAGCTTCTTAATTCATTCTCTCTTTTTTAATCGATTAAATTTATTTTTTAAAAAAATTTTTTCTAAAAATTATTATTAATTTATTTTAAATTTTTAGGTCTTAAATACCCTGGTTTTAAATAATTA
>JACCDQ011937606.1_pt1 | contig 20019 bp, 21 predicted proteins | sample 7446031 | NCBI WGS metagenome assembly JACCDQ01 (sample SAMN15323442, study PRJNA562643) | freshwater metagenome | isolation source: river surface water | place: USA:Blue River Watershed | collected 2017-08-17
ATCTAATATTTCTTTAGGAACTTTACAAACTACTGTAACTACATTATATACACAGAATTGGTCTGTTGGTGATACCATTGTTATTACATCCACTGATTCAACACCACCTATTGATGGAACTTACTCTATTGTTTCTGTAATTGACTCCAGTAATTTCACAATTGACTTGACTTTTAATGTTGTTAGTATTGGAACTTACGGGGTTATTAAGAACAATAGTACTTTTGAAATAGAAACTGGGTTCAGTTTACTTAGTAACTATACATTAGGTGATCAAAATAATCCTGCAGCTATTATTGGTAGAAGTATGGAAGTTACACATTATCGTATAACACCTTCTGCTTCATCAGATAATAATATAGGTGGTATTCCTTTAACTGTTCTTAATCAAACACCTAAAACTGTTGCAAGACTTATTGACGTTGATAATTATATGGTTAGAATGAATAATACATTTGCAAGTAAAACTGTTACAGATGGTGGATCAAATGTCAAAGTTACATCAGAAATACATGGATTAAGAAGTATACAAGTAAATACTGATACAGGTGATTCAACAGGGAAATTATATAGATCTATAACATTGGAAGGATATAACTTTGTATTTCTTAGAAGTCCTGGAATAAAAGATATAGGAACTGTATTAAACTCTGCAAATATTAAAGATGTCTTTGCTAAGATACTTTTAACAGAAAGTCCAGGAACAGTTATGTTCAATTCATTTTTGAGTGTTCCTAAAGTATTTGATACACCATTATCGTCACTTGATTTTATGCGATTCCAAGTTGTTGGCCCTAATGGTTACTTATTCAACTTTAATAATATTAATTATTCATTTACTATTGCTATAACTGAAATCATCACAAAATTAGTTGATACAAATATTAATCCTAGAACTGGTAATTATGATAACATTCCTATTAGTCAAATGAAACCACAAAGTTCTAGAAGGTTAGGGAATGTGAGTGGTGATTCTAATAAATCTGGAGCATTAACAAGTGCTTATGGTAACAATCAATACCTACGATCTGATGTTGGAAGAGGTTATAATTACATTGGTTAGATGGATTTTATTAACAATAGATAGAATAGAAGATAAATAAAGTTTGAAAATATTTTTTATAATTTTTTTTCAGAATTTTTTATAGAAGAATTGAGAGTAGATTGTTAAAACAAAAAAGTTTGAAAAGTTTTCTGAAAATTTTTTCAAAACTTTTCTAAAATTTCTATTTCATAATGAATTAGAACTCTTCAAAATTAGTGAGATAAATAATCTTACTATATTTCATCTATTATTAATGTTAGTATCATTTTACCTACTAAAACTAAGTAATATAAGAAATGATATGATATAAACTAAGTTTAAAAATGTACTAAAGAGACTAAGTAATGGAAGGAAAACAAACAGATTTAGTAGATGCATCTACTATGACAGGTGGTAATATGATAACTCTTGGTCTTGACGTTGATGTATTCCATGTTAATAAGGTGAAATACGATTACATCTATGATAGATTTAGACTGCATAAAAACTCAGAATTTTTAATAAAATGTATTCCAAAACATTTACGAATTCATATTATAAATACTATAGAACAAAGAGCTCAAAATCAGTTTAATAATTACTATAATAGATATATAGATCTAAATACTTATGAAGAATATATAAGTTATATTGATAATATTACATATTGTATTAATATAAGACTGATTGACGAATAAAAACTTAAATGTGTTTTCAAATTTCTAAAAAAGTTTTGAAAAATTTTTTATAATTTTTTTTGAAAATATTTTTTCAAAACTTTTTCTAAATTTTCTATCTTGTTGTGAATTAGAAATCATTAAATTATGGTAAGTCAAATAAACTTACTAAAATTTATACACTAATAACAATAGTATCATTTTACCTACTAAGATGGTAATGAAGAAACCATATTCAATATTTTATTTAATTTCTTATGTAAGAATAGGTATGGATGAACATTCTACAATGGATTCAGTTTTTATGGCTAATCTGAGTCATGAGATTCGTACACCACTCAATGGTATTATCGGTATGATATCTTTACTACATGATACCCAATTAAATGATGAACAAATGAATTATATAGAGATGTTAAAGAATTCAAGTTATAATCTAATGAGAATTGTAAATGATATTCTTGATTATTCTAAACTTGAATCAGGAAAGTTAATGTTAGTAGAAGATTCATTTGATCTGATAAATTTAATAGAAAGTTCTATTGATATTGTTTTAGTTAATGCTAAAGAAAAGAGTATCAATATAGAATACTATGTGTCTCCAGATACACCTGACTTATTAATAGGTGATCAACAACGCATTAAACAAATTCTTGTAAATTTATATTCAAATTCTATTAAATTCACAAACAAAAAACCATTTAATACAAATAAAATAACAATTAATGTTTCACATGAATCAATTTCTGAATGTGAAATATACCTCATTATAAGTGTAAAAGATACAGGTATAGGTATAGATAGATTTGAAAGTAATAAGTTATTTATATCATATAATCAATTGTATAGTAATCTAACAGAGAGAAATCTTTCTGAAACTGGAACCGGATTAGGTTTAGTTATTTGTAAAAAGTTATGTAATATAATGAATGGTGATATATACCTTAAATGGAGTGAAATAAATAAAGGTAGTGAATTTGAATTTAAAATAAAATTAAAAGTTTCATTATTTTGTAACAAAAGTAATGAAGATGACTTCTCTATTTTGAACAATAAAAAGATATTAATAATAGATGATAATATAACAAATAGAATTTCATTAGCTGGTACATTATTAAAATACAATGTAGATTTAACAGTTGCTGCATCTTATGAAGAAACTATGTTATATATTAAAAGGCGTACAGATTTTGATTTAGCATTAGTAGATATTTACCTACCAAAACAAAGTGGAATAGAATTAGCAAAGAAAATCAAAAGTATTAATAAGAAGATACCATTGATTGCACTAAGTAGTATAGGTGACAAACTAAAAAGTCTAGAACTAGGAATATTCAAATGTATTCTAACAAAACCTATTAAAGAATACAAGTTACTACATATATGTAGTAATATATTAAAAGATCATACAGTAGAAATAGATTACCACTTAGATTACAATATATTAATAGATGAAGACGTTATTATTAATCAAATAATTTTGAAAGAAATGTTGAGTAAACTTGGGTATAGAAATATAACAGTTGTTAATAATGGATTAGAAGCAATAGAAGTATTATCAGATTCTACTAAACATTTTGACATATGTTTTATTGATATTAAAACTCCTGAAAAATCTGGCTTTGATGTCATAGATTTCATCAAGAAGAAACGGTATAAAACTTACACAATTGCTTTAACAGCTTTAGCTACCGATAGTTCTGAATACCTCAAAGCAGGTTTTGATAATTACTTATTTAAACCTATTGAATTCCATGAATCATTAGTTCCATTAATGAGTAATTTCAAATGAAAAAATTGAATTTATTATTACAGATCTGTAATAATAAATGTCAATCTGTTATGCAATGATAATAGTAATATTAGTAGTAGTTTTTGTTGTAATGACATTTTTAGGAGTTAGTTGTTTTATTCCATTAACATTCATTATAAATGGAGATAAACCAATGTTAATATTTGTTGGTGTAATAATATTAATAATACCATTTGTTATGGTTATATTCGGATGTATCTTATTAAAAGATGAAGTAGTATCTTATATTACTAAGAAGAATACTCATATAATACCTATAGGTAGTAACAATATTAATAGAAGTAACCAAACAAGAGCAATAATAATTGATCACTAAAGAAATAACATAAGGTCGCGAAGGCTGTGAAAAATAATTCTCTAAAATATTTTAGAGAATTATTTTCACATTTTTTCTCAAAACAAAATTGAAATTACTACTATTATGTTGTATTATCAAATGCTTTATAGATTACCAAGTAAAATTAAAGATACTATAATGAGTATATTACTTTCTTTATTTTGGATTTCATTTATTACTTTTTGTATTTGTATTGTTATTGATAATATTGTAGCTTTCAAAATTTCAGGTATTATATGTGGTATAATATTTCTATTATTAGTTATATTTCTATTTATAATTAATCCAGTTAAAAGAAATAATAATATTAATACTAATGTAGTATCTAGAATAAGTATTGATAATAGTATAGGTAATCAAATGATAGAAATACCTAGAGTACAAGAATTACAAGAGTTACAAGAAGTAACTGAAGGTCGTGAAATCCACACATATCATGAAGACAATGATAAAGATTCCGATGAAATAACACTATGTTAAAATAGCCAAAGGGCCGAATATAAAAAGTAAAAATAATTTTCTAGAATTTTTAGAAAATTATTTTTCATTATTATTCAAAACAAATTTAGAAATCTAAAAGTTATTCTATCAATGAAGAACGTGAATAATAAAATTGAATGGTGTTTAAAAGCTATTGTTATGAGTATGGTATCTTGTGTTGTATCTATACATGTAGTTACCTTTTTATATGGTATTATCTTAATACTTCCTGATCAATTACTCATAAAAGAAGTATTAACAGCTTATTATCCAACTACCACTGAATATATTAAACAAAATATGGATATAGGAATGTTAGTATTATTCTCTATATTTACTGGAGTGGTAATGGTCGTAACTACTCTAGGAATGATGGCTCCTTTGATGTTAATGATGATAGTATTAGTAGGTATAGTGATATTTGTATGTGTATTCCTTGGAATGATAGTAGACTTTTTCTATCATAGATTTTCTTCAGAAGAAATTGATAAATTTCGTAAAAAAGAAATTAGAGACGAAAACACTAAACTAAAAGAAGTTGTTTATTCACCTACCTATCAGTAAAAATTAAATCAATAAAAAGTAAAAATAATTTTCTAGAATTTTTTAGAAAATTATTTTTACTTTTTACTATTATATATGAAATTATCTACATTGGCTCGTACTCTAATCTTATTGTGGCCAGTTACATGTTTTCAATATATCGACATGTTCAATACAAATCATACAAAAATAAGTAACAATGATACATCATTTACTACCCTAGATATTGTTGCAAATCCTATTAACTCTAATCCACAATTATTATTTACATATACAGGTTCTATATTTATAGGTAATCCTCCACAACGTTTTAGAGTTATATTTGATACAGGTTCTTTCTTATTCTGGGTACGTGGTACTAAGTGTTTAACGAAAGAATGTCTAAACAAACCTGCATTTAACTCTGATAAAAGTTCTACATTTATTGACACAGGTACATTATCAGATCCTATTCGATACGCCGACGGCACAATTATACAAGGTAATAATGTATTAGATACAGTATCTACCTGGGGTAAACAATCTATTAAACAATTTCCATTCATTGCTGCAACAAGTGTACCCAATTGGGACTATGTAGATGGATTAATAGGTTGTGGTAGAGCTTATTCTCCTGATGCTAGAAAAAAATTGTTATTTTATCAATTAATGGATCAAGGAAGCTTGACACAACCTGTTTTCTCATGGTTAATTGATTCTTCTAACAAAGGTCAAATAATTATTGGTGGAATAGACAATAGTAAAATTAAAGGTGATATTAAATGGATTGATTGTATTCCTGGTGATGCATATTGGTCAACTAATTTGAATTCAGTTTCAAGTGTAGGTCAGCTTGCTGACCGAATCAAAAGTGGAACTTTTGATTCCCTCCGTTCCGGAGGTATAGGTGTAAATAAAAAGATAGTATTCGATACAGGAACAGCATTATCATATTTCTCACCAGATATTGCTAGACAAATCAATGCGGTAATTGGTGCAAAGTTATATTCACAAAATGGTGGTGATAATTACCGAGTAGATTGTAATAATATCAACTCTTTACCAACATTAACTTTTACCATGAATTCAGTTTCTATTAACATTTCTCCTAATGATTATATTTACAAACTAACTCCCGACTTATGTTTATCAGGTATTATTGGTTTAACAATTGATCCATCTATTGGTGCACTAGTTGGTAATGTATTATTAAGAGGTTGGTATACAGTCTTTGATATGGGTAATAATAGAATTGGTTTTGGTGAAGCGAAGTAAAAAAGGAAAAATAATTTATCTAAAAAATTTTAGATAAATTATTTTTATAACGTTTATTTGGAAGTATGATTATTAAACAAGACATCAAAAACAGAAGTAAATACTAATATGATTGAATAAGGAATAGCAATAATAACACCAATAATAAAAATCATCATAAATATATTAGGAACCATCATATCAAACCCACACATCTTATAAACTAATAACTGAAAAATAATTTCCTAAAAAAATTTTAGGAAATTATTTTTATAGCGTTTATTAAAGTTCTTTGTTCATTCAACTAAAACTAATGTTTTGTATTTGTCAAATGTTTCTACATCTATATTTATATTATAATCTATTACTTTTAAAAACTCCATCATATGCTGTAACCACTTCTTCTGTTGTTTATTAGTTAACATAGGTGTATCATAATGATATATATCAGCTAATACTATTGCAATAAAAAATACTCTATCGATATTATCAGAAGTAATAGCATATTTTGGTAATTTACTAAGATAATATAATGCTATTATTGATAGTGTATGTTCTTTTCTGTTTTTATAAACATTATTAATATTACGAAATATCAAGATTAATGAATCATCAGAAATAGTTATATTATATCTTTCTTCTATGAGTTTTATAATATTATTTGTAAGAATTAATCTAGACATTTATATTATTGTTATTCTATTTAATATTTTTCAATTTTATACACCTACACATTCATAAATCTAGATATTTCAAATTCTCTTGCAGGGGATTTACTTTTTTCTTCATCGGATATCTTCACAGAAGTCATCGACACCATTCCAACTTGTTTAGTATCACCAATGTGTTGATGAACCTTAGGAGAATTAGCAACTAAGTTATCAAACTCTTTAACAACCCATAAATAGAATTCATTACATTCTGGTCTTGAATTATATGGAATAGATAATACTCTATTTATATTATTAGACAATACAATGTATCCATTAGCTGCTTTATGATTATTATATGAGTTTCCAGAGAAATCAAAACTTTGTTGAACACCATTAACAATAGCAATTGTAAAAGCTAAAATTGGTAAGATAATATTAATAGCAAGTTTAGCAGTATCATTGTCTGAAATCAAATTGTCATTATTAATAGAACTAATTGTTCCTGAAAAAGCTGCAAATAAAATAGAAATAATATTTGCAATAGAATTTTTCTTGGAATATTTAGTACATTGTTCTTCATGAACTTTAATGTATTGATCACATTTAACTTTTATATCTGATAGTAATTTATCAAGGTAATTAGACCAGGTCAATGTAGTAGATGACACTTGTTGTTCAGATGTTTGGTTGTTCATGGTATAAGTTAATTACTGTTTATTATTTTAAGTTTTAATTGTTAATGGAATTTGTCAATGGTAATGGTAAAGTTGTAATAGATCACAACTGTGTAACTTATTTTAATAAGAATAATCAACTTATTAAGAAAGAACTTGTTATTTATATAGGTGTATTTACAGAAGAGCGAATAAGTATTTCTACTAAAGAAAATAGATACAAGTCATCTAAAGGTGACCTGTATGTATATCGTGGAAATGAAGTTATAGATCAATATCAATTCTCAGGTTTAGTTAAGAATGAAACGATACAAAAGGTTAGTGAAGACCTGGTAACAGGCGTGGATACAGACGTAGACACAGATTTATTAGAAGCATTTGGAATAAAAACTGTTAATACAGATAATTTACTTCTTATGAATCAATTTATTTTGAAGAAAGACTACATTATTAAACTGTATAAAGATAATACTCCAGAACCATTTACAAATTATACTATCGAATGTAATGATACGATTGAAGAAGTTGTAGAAAAAATTGGAAATGGTTTTGATATTATTTATAAAACTGGTAATGGTAATGAATTACTTGTTTCTAAGAATAGAAATAGCAAATGGAATGGAATTCCTATAGGAAATATATAATAAAATTGAATTTCTTAAAAGAATATATGATTGTAAATGATTGAAGTATTAACCTATTATTGTATTCCTCTTTCTGTTGATGACTTATATTACAAATTAACTAATAAACATATAGTAAAATTATTAGATAAAGAATATATCAAGAATAATAATCTTTTACAAAATTATCAATATCTTAAAGAACATAAAGATGATAAAGGACATATTATAGAATATACAGACTACGATAAAGATGATGAATATAAGGATTCTTTAATAGATCGCATTGATAATATTTGGGAAGAGTTAGGTTTTAAATATGTAATAGATGAAACTAAAGATGATGATACATTCTACTTATTAGGTAAAAAGATTACGATTAATTGTACTATACAAGAATTGACTGAAAAAATAAATCCAATAAAAGAAAATATTAAATTGTGGTGTGATACACTAGAATTACAATATACAGAACCAAAATTAATGAATATATGTGATACTGATGATGGATATTTCATACTTCATACATTAAGATAATAAAAGAATGGAGTTAAATAAAAAATATAGAGGTGATTGTAAGTAATACACCTCTATATTTTTTATTTAATTTTATTTATATTTATAATTTACCATTCACTATATGTACTAAATATCACAGGTTCTGTGTATTGTAGTTTAAGTTTCTGACATACAATTTTAATTTCATCTTTTATTTCATCTACATCTATACTTTTAATAAACTCATTAAAGGTAAGATCTTGTTCTATCTTTTTACCTATAATATATTCATTTTCTTGTATATCACAATCAAAATACGGACTTGATGAGTCAAATGTTAATGACTTACTCCATTCACCATGGTCTGTTAATATTTCATTCAACAGTTCAGGTAAGTCGTAATCTTTAAAATTTTCATTCGTGTCTTCTAAGTTAGTTATATGTTTAACTTCATCATAAGAGTATTTAATACCATAATACATGTCATTATCTATATTAATACCCATCTTTAATAATACTATTTTATTTTTATTTTTTCAATTTTTTAGCCGAAGGCTGCGAAGGTAGAGAATTACCTCTTAGTTAATCCATGGTAAAAAATAATGGTTCTTTATATTCGAATTTTAATGTATTACGTATATATCTAATCTTATTATCTACTTCATCTAAGAAACTTATTTCTCTTAATAGGTCTTTAGAAGTATATTCTTCTTCCAACTTTTTACCAATAATAAAGAATAATTCGTCATCCGGTAAAGAACAATCTCTGTCATAATCTCTTGATTCTCCTACATAAAATATATTAATTCCTTCTATATCTAGTGCATCCCAGAGATTTGTAAAGAAATCAAGATTATTATAAGTATGATACTTTATAATATCATTTATATGTTCTACAAGAATTTTATTACAAAATGTTAGTTTTAATAAATTTTCAACAAACTCTTTATTTCTATAATTATTTAATTCTTTTGTTGTTAACTTAATTCCGTAATATAGATTAGGCATATTAATAAAATAGATATTAACTTTTTGAATTAGACTTAGATTCAAAAAGTTAAAACTCAAAAATGTTATTTTAACCTCTCTTTGAACTCAGTATTAAAACCTTTTTTAAAACCTACATGAGCAGGGTCATCATAATCGATATAAGGTAATCCATCTAATGCTCTTAAAAAATTAAACATTCTAACAAAGTCGTATACTGGAATTGATTGTATATTATCTTGATAAATAAGTGTTAATTCTCTTTTAACTTTCTTATTTTGATGTATAACTGTTGGTTCAGATAATGGTCTCTTATTCATTAAGATAATAAATATTATGTTTTTAAGTATAGTAAAAGAATAGAAAATAATAAATCAAGTCTTAGTTCAATTCAAAAGTTTATTTTCTATTTTATTAATAATGAACTTTGACCCATCCAAAGAAGAACTCCTTATTAAGAATGAAAATAGATTTACTTTCTTCCCTATTAAATACCATGATATTTACCAATTATATAAGAAATCATTAGCAAGTTTTTGGACAGTTGAAGAATTAAACTTTACACAAGACCTTGATCATTGGAAAAACAAGTTAAATGACAATGAAAGATTCTTTATTAAAAATATCTTAGCATTCTTTGCTGGAAGTGATGGTATTATTAATGAGAACTTATCTGTTAACTTTAGTGACGAAATTCAAGTTTCAGAAATCAAAGCATTATATACAGCACAAATGATGATTGAAACTATTCATAGTGAAACTTATAGTATGATGATCGATACATATATTACAGATAATGAAGAAAAGGACAACTTATTCAGAGCAATTGAAACAAATCCAATTGTAACTAAGAAAGCATCATGGGCATTTAAATGGATGAATCGTGACCGTTCATTCCCAGAAAGATTATTAGCATTTTCAGCAATTGAAGGTATTTTCTTTTCAGGGTCATTCTGTGCTATCTTTTGGTTGAGATCTAGAGGATTAATGCCATCATTAGCTGCAGCTAATCAATTTATTAGTAGGGATGAATCATTACATTGTATGACATCATTAACTATTTATGGTAAATTGAAACAAAGATTACCAGAAAACATTGTTCATGATATCTTCAGAGAAGCATACTTAATTGAGAAAGAGTTTATTACAGAATCATTACCAGTTTCATTAATTGGTATGAATTCTAAATTGATGACAGAATACATTGAATATATTACAGATTATTGGTTAAGTATGTTAGGTTATCGTAAATTATTTAACACAAGAAATCCATTTGATTTTATGGAAATGATCTCACTTGAAAACAAAACAAATTTCTTTGACTTAACAACAACTACTGAATATAAGAAAGCTATTATTCAAGGTGAATTCTCAACTGATGTAGAATTCTAAATTAAATAAAAAAGCAAAAGTATATTTCTAAAATTTTAGAAATATACTTTTTATTTATCGTTATATTATTAATTTACTTTCAACTTTTCTAGAATATCATTACTGTATCCTTTTTTTAATGCTATATCATAAGCTGTTTTACCATTTTTATTCTTTATACTTAAATCAGGATTCATTGTTAACAGTCTATTTATTAAAGAATGGTCAGTTTTCATTATTACAGCTACAATCATTATTGATTCATCATAATCAATATTCCTAGTATTTATATTTGGTTGTAAATCTAATATTTTATTTATTAAAGAATGGTCAGATTTGTATAATAAAGCAACCATTAATGATGAATATCCATATTCATCTGTATAGTTTATTGTCTTCTTATTTAATAACTTGAAAAGAAGATCAATATTACGTATTTCAATACATTTTGCAATTACTTGAAAGATATCTATAAAACCTGAATTCATAGCAATATATAAATCTTTAAAGTCTCTAAGAGGACATACTGTATATTCAGTATTCTTATAAGTCAATTGTTTACATCTTTCTTTTTTGTGATTTATTTTAACTTTGTTTGAACAACTACCATTAACTCCAGTTATCTCATTAACTAAATCTTTATAAGCATTATCTAAACTTGTATTACTTGATATATCAAGTTTAACTCCAGAGTTAACTGAGTTAATATTATTCATTAGTTCTAATACATCATTAAAATCTTTAAAGTCAAGTCCAAATTTGTTCTTAATTAATGATCTAAAAATCAAGTTTCGATTTTGTTTATATATCATAGGAGAATCTTTAAGAAGTTTGAAAGTATCTTCTATAGAAGAAATCTCTAAAATTTGTTTCATAATTAATTCATTTGGTTGATTATCCATGTAAAGTATAGATAATTAACTAAATTTTCAATTTTATTTGTAAAAAGTGTTTCTAATAAAACTTCTAACTATATTTCCTAGATTATAACCATTCTTCTTAATATTCTGTTCTAATTCCATATGTAACATTCTATTATATATACGTCTATCAACTCCCCATTGTTTAGCCTTATACAATGGGTCATTTCCCCATTTATCTTTAGTTGTTATTTCTGGATTTCTATCTAAAATTCTATTTATTAGATCTAAATTATTACGATGATAGAATAATGATGTTGTCAATGGAGTTTCTCCATATTTGTCTTGGATATTTAAATCTGGATTTCTACATAATAATTGATGTATAATATCTACGTTTTTACACATTAAAGCATAAAAAATAGCACTTTTACCATCCTCATCTACCAAATTAATACTCTTATCATATGTAGAATTTAGTATCTTAGATAATATTTTGTTGTCTCTTTGGTACTCTAAAGCTAACATTAATGGAGTTTTACCATTACATCTATCTTGAAAATTTATTATTTCATCTGATGTCATCATTAATATTCTTTCTATAGTCGAATTACTATATGCTCTAGCATTTACATATTCTGCACCATGGTAAAATGTCTCAGGATTGTCACAATCAAATAAAAGATTAAGGTATTCTAGAGAAACACTTAATGGAGATTCACCTTTCCAATTTACTTTATTTATATCTTGAATTTTGTCTAATAAACTATTAATATACTTTGTGTTGTAATTTTTTCGTGGAGAATACGAATTTCTATCAGGTATTATATATTCCATGAAGGAGATGTATTCATTTGAATATAAATGAAGATTATCTGGATTATCAACTTTATTTAAATTTGGATCATAAGCTATTAAATGTTCTAACGCACTGTTTTTCTTTTTAGGTATATCTTTATGTGTAGATTCTTGAAAGTGGTAATTACCATCAAATAATGTATCCATATTAGTATTCAAATTATTATTATTCTAAATAAATAATAATAGTTTAAATTACAATTGTTCTAAAGCCATTGTAATAGCTTCATCAAACTCTGGTTCAAATGACAAATTATTAAGGTGTTTTACAATATCAAGTTCTAAATCAACTGATGTGTTAATACTGTCGAAGTGTCGTGTTAAGTAGTCAATATCCATTGTTTATAGTATTATTACTTTCAACTTTTTAAATTCTTTTGTCTATGATATCAGAAAAGTTTTTGAAAAAATTGTTAATATTAAATTGTTCTTTATCAATTTGTTTAAGATACTTATATGCTTTCTTAATATTAGACAACTTTAATAGTTTCTTTACTTGATTGTTGATATCTGTATAATTGAAACTTGAGTCAGCAACTTGGTAATATAATGGATATTTATCACCTAATAGTTCAGTTATTGCTGGATGTTTGTTAATAATAATGGGTGTATTTCTGATTATACATTCTATTACTGTATTAACAGCTGATGCATCAATTAAATGAATAAATACTATATTCTCTGAAAGTATTCTATCATAATCTTGATCATCAACAAATTCTATTAGCTTAACAGACTTAATCTTGTTGATGATGTCATCATATAAAAATTTGTGCCAATTATTTGATGAATTGTTATTACTAATAAGTTTTCCATTATGTGTATATTCGGAAACAAGTACTTCAGCTAATTTACTTTGTATAGGATAGTAATTATTATTGAATTTACCTTTTAATGATACTTTTTCGATTGGTGTATACTTCTTTTTACAGAATACCTTGTTAACTTCCATTTGAAGTCTATTTAAACTGTAGAATGTATATATATTTCTTAACCAACCACCAATATGTAAGAGACTAATTTGATCCTTAGAACTAAACTTTTTGAAATTAAATGGAATTACATTTTCTATTTCAGATGGATGTATCAAGTTAAACACTTTTACTCTTAACCTTGTAAGTCTCAACTTTACCTCTAATTGTTGACGAAGGTACTTACTTAATACAATTATTCCTTTACAATACTTTAATGATTCTATAAACTCTTTTGTTTCAAATAACTTTTCATTATTATGTTCACTAAATGTTGTATCAAATGTGTGATGTAGAAAACCTATCCATGGTTTTTTATATGGAACAACTCCAATCAACTTATTGAACTCCAAATTCCAATGAAATGTTTTATCAATGTAAAGATCTAATATCAAGTTGCTTTTGTCATTGCTATATGGATATAATGTATTATAAACAAGATGCCAACCAGATCTATGGTATTTTATACTACGACTACATTTATCAAGAATTTTAAAGTTACCATATGGATAACTCTTTTCAGTTACCGTATTACCTTTACCACGGTGATCATTAATTATCCATAACCATTCTTTCATATAATCATATTCACAATTAGTGAATAACTTATCAATTAATCCATGAATATATTCTGAATCACTTATTCCTATTAACTTGTAAGAAATATATAATGCAATAGTTCTTTGTAGTTGTTTATCTGTAACTTTTCTAAAGTCATCAAGTTTAGAAATCTTGTTACATTCTTGATATAGATTTCTTATGCTTTGGTACTGTGAAGAAGAATTAGATTCTTTTGGAGCTAGACACACCTCATTAATGTGTAACAATGAATCATGCATATCTTTATCTATATTATTTCTGATAGAAATAAATTTTTTCTTTATTATATTTCTTCTAGTAAGTAGTAGATTATAATATACCTTCAATTTATCTAATGTAATATCTGAATAACTGTCATTTACCTTGTATCCATATTCTGATATGTTATATTCTTTCAATAAATTCTCAATCTTTCTTGTATTGTATATTGTAATAAATGGTTTATCTCTGTATATAGAAAACAAACATGAATGAAATCTAGAACAAATCATAACATCCATTTTATCTATTACGTTTAACAATTCATATACGTCTTTGTATTCAATAAGTTTAACTGACCTTGATGGTAAGTACTTTATTATTTCATTGTATAATACTTGGTCATTCTCTGAAGCATTCTTACCTGTATTAAATGGTATTAAATTTACAATACAAGGGTGTTTTATAAGAATATACTTTATAAATTCTACAAAAATACTAACATTACCATTGTTTACTAAACACAACCCTACATTGATAGGGTTATTAAGGATACTTTGTTCATTTAATGGAATACCCTTGGTAATTAAATATGAAACATCTGGAATATAACTTATTCTGTTTTTGTTGAAATAACTTGTGAATAATGGGATATCCACTTTTGTTCTTATAAAGAAATGATCAATAAATTCTAGTTTATTACTCAATGTTAAGAATGATGGAAATGGTAATCCAACAGATAATGCAATTATTTTATTCTTTTTACCAAAAAACTTTTTAGAAATTTTATCTATGAAGTATTCATTCAATATATCTCCTCCACCTAATACAATTACACATTCTTCATCAAATGTATAAAGGGATAATTTGTCACAATCTACAAACTTCACATCGACGTTGTTAAAAATTTTCTTCATACTAATTTTATATTGTTCATCGCCAATATTGTTATGGTTGTAATAACCAATTATATTTACAGTTTTCATTAATATTCTTTCAATAAAATAAATAATATTAATAAAAATTAGCTTTGGTAAATCACCTGAATCTGAATTGTATGGACATCTGTGTTATTGCTTGCTGTAAATGAAATGCGAGCATGTGTTGAACTAGGTACAGCATATCCAAATACATTTCCTACTGATACTGGTGTTGTATCATTATAATAACCATTACATACTAAATTAGCATCATATAAATTACTGAAATTACTTACTTTACTAGGAATTGTAAATTCCACCACAGTTGTTAATGAACTACTCGTCGGAGTTATTCTAAATGTAGCAGATAATGTACGATAATTACCATTAGAATTGAGTACGGATGTAGTCACAGAACTAGAAGAAACATTAGTTGTACTAAATATCGTCACACTTGGTGAAGACATTCCTGCAGAAAACGTTCCTGTAACATTCAAATTACCACCTACATATAAGTCTTTACCAAAAGCACCACCACCCAATGTTGTAAATGTTCCACCATTCGTTGAAGAAACAGCATTTGTGCTATTACCGATACTAATACCTCCATCAAATATAACTGAAGCAGAACTTGATGAACTGGAACTTGTGGTATTCAAGAAGTTAACAACACCAACTGAACTTTCAAAATTAATAGCGTTTGACGATCCAGAAAGAGTTAAAAATTTTGTTAATGTTGAACTACTCTGAACATAAAACTTCAATTCATTACTTAAAGTTGAATTGTCTACAATTGTTGATTCTATCTTAGAATATGTTGTACTTACATTACTTGAATTATATCCATTTAATAATAAGTCAATTGAACCTGAACTTGATGGATTCTGAATTGTGACACTTGGTGTACTTGTGTTTACTGTTAATATATCACCAGTATTACCTACTTTTCTAACTAATAATGCTGTTGAACTTGTGTCATCAATAATAAGATCACCATTTGTTTGGAAACCTTGATTAATGGTTAATGAATCAATATGTAATGGAAGGTATTTAACTGGATCAGGAAATGTAGAGTCACCATCAACTAATGGTAACTCAGCTAATCTAACTTCTTGAGATGATTCATCATAATAAAATCCTGTATAACCAAAGTTAAATAATGAATATGTATCACCTGATGATGGTGCAATTGTTAAATCTAATCCATCTACAAATGTTGATGTATTATCAGCTGTATCAAATAATGTTAATACTTTAGTTGTTCCGTTGTAACTTTTACCCCTTCTAACTTGATTAATACCAGATCCAGACGTTACTCGTATCCACCATCCTCTATAATAATTATCTACTGAACTAGCACTAACACTTAACTTTAATGTATTTGGTGTAGATGATCCTGATTGGAATGTACCTGTTTCATCAGCAGTTCCGCTTACAGCGTCCCCTGATGCTGAATCATTTGGTGTTTGATATCTACGAAAGAATACTCCTGAATCTCTTGTTCCAGATGGTGCTGCATTTATAACTAATGAATTATCATTTAATGTCGTGGTAACCGAGTTGATAGTGGTGGTTGTTCCTAGAACAGTAAAGTTACCACCTACTGTTAAATTTTTACCAATTGTTGTTTCAGAAGTTGTCGAATTACCTATATTAATAGCTGTTCCTGAAGTAGCGGTTCCTATATTAATCGTATTAGAGGACAATAGTGTCAGTACTCCAGCATTAGAATTAATAGTTGCTCCGATAGAAGACAACGAAGTGCTGCCTGAAACAGAACTACTAATACCATTTGTTCCTGTAATTTGTAAAATCCCATTATTTGTATTGATATTAGTTTGATTAATATTAGTAACACCATTAACAGTTAAGTCTGTTGATATTAATTGTGATCCTGTTACTGTTAATGATCCATTCAACTTTGTATTACCTGATCCAACTAATAAAGCATATGAATTAGTAACTGTTCCGGTACTTACTGTTGGGGGACTGGATATATATAATGTAGAAGCATTATTAATAGTTCCAGTGGCCATAATTGTTCCACCTTCTAATGAATTAAAGGTAAGATCACCTAAATTACTGGTATTAATAATTCTAGATAATGATCTGAAATTTGTTCCTTGGTTTGATGTGTGATTAAATGTATAATTAACGTCACCTATTAATAATGTATTACCTACATATAAACTTTTACTAAATGCTCCACCACCCAAAAATGTACCAGATCCACCAATGCTTGAAGAGCTTGAGTCAGTAGTGTTAATAGACGTTATTCCTCCACTACTTAACACAGAACCTGATGTACTATTAGAACTTGTTGTATTACCAATTATCAACTTACCATTTGTGAATAAGTCTCCTGAATTTATATATAATGAATATGCATTTGTAATTGAACCTGATCCGGTCATAGCTGGTGCTGATGTTATATATAACGTTGATGCTTGTGCTATCACGCCTGATGCATTTATATTACCACCTTCTAATGAATTAAATGTTACATTTGTATTAGAACTAGTTGTTAATGTTCTTAGTAAAGATCTAAAATTAATACCTTGTCCTGCTATCTGCGCAGCAGTTACATTCTGATCAGCAATAATAATTTGTTTACCAAAATATCCACTTCCATTAACAGCCAACCCACCACCTAATGTACATGATCCACCGTTTGTTGAAGAAGTGGAATCACTCGTCAAAGAAACAGCAATAGCTCCTGAACTGAGTATTGTACCAGTTAATGACGATGTACTAATGGTGCTATTTGTGAGAATAAGTTTACTATTGACATTGAAATTTCCACTTGTATTCAATGTCATATCTGTTCCTGTGTATCTAATTCTATTATTAGAGTCCCATTGTAAGTAACTACCTATTGGTAATAGAACTGAATAAGGTGTATTTAATGAGATATTACCAACAACGTTATTAACAGTAAGTGTAGTAGAATCTGACACGATAGTTTGATTACTTGAACTAAGTTGTAATTTTACATTTGTTGGTAATTGTACACTTGTTCCACTTGCTTGATTAAATATCACATTAGCATTACTTATGAATTCTATATTATTTGATGAATCTGAATGAATTGTATTATAAGTCGATGAATTACCTTTTATCTTTAATACTCCATCTAAATATTGATCACCAGTTACAGCTAATCCACTTCCATTTGATAGCACCAGTGTCCCGCTTGAGTTACTTGTAGAATTTACACCAGCTGAAAATGTAATTGGAATTGTTACATTATTAACAGAATCTAATCTATGTAATGTAGAATTGTAAGTCATAATACCATTTGATAAAGGTGAGTCTTCCCTAGTTGCTACAGCTTGTAAATTCCCTACCTGTCCTATTTTATATAATTGTGTTGATTCCTGAAAGACACTTTGATAATTTGTTAATGTACCACGATCTACTTCAATACCAGATAAATTACTAGTTACACCTGCACCAGTTTCAGCAGCATTTATTGTTAAAATATTATCATTGAATTCTACAATACTTGAATGACTTATTGTTGTTGATCCTTGAACTGTAAGATCACCACCAATAACAATGTCACCAGTTGTTAGAAGTGAATTAAAATGTACATCAGAAGTTGATAATAAAGGTTGATTTAACCATGATATATGTAAATCTAGAATACCAGAACTTGTATTGTAATTATCTCTACTATAGCCAATTGTTTTTGGCATTTATTACTTAATCTATTAGATAGAAATTATAATTTATAAATTTACGCTTGAAAAAATTGAAAAACATTTATTTAATTCTTATTATAAAACAATGTATAAACACTATTTCTACAATTCATCAAATAGACCGTCTTTATACAATGTTAACAACTTTAACAATAACTTTAGTAACACAACTACAAAAGAGTTTTATTTGTATATAATGGATAAATATAATGTTGATTTCATGGATATATTTGATGTTAAACTAGATAAACAAGATATAAAGAGATTAATATTAGTATCTTACAATAATTATCCATTACATAAACACAAGTATATTATCCTACATATACTAAAAACTTATGATGATATACATACTACAGAATATAAGCATATTAAACAGTTATTAACAGATCAATTGATAATTGTCAATAAAAAATTGAAAAATACCCAAGAAATATTAAACTTTACATGTTTGTAGATATTTTAGATGATCTTATATTATCTAAAAATATCTCTAAACTACTAAAATTTATAAATGTAAAATTCTATGGAAAAACTAAAGTATTATCAACATTCGATTATCTCATAATAAATAATAAAAATGAATTAATAAAACAGGTATTAGAACTTCATCAACAATGTGGTGACACTACTCAAATTGTTACTGATAAAGTATTTGATACAACATTATATTATCATAAAACAGATATTCTAATAATCTTATTACAATTTTCTCAATGTAACACAATTGGTATTCAACAATTACTCACATTAAGCATTAACTATGATTGTCCTCTAAAGATAATATATGTACTAATAAAACATGGAGCATATCTAAACTACAACAATGGTTATTTACTTGTAAAAGCTGTAAAACTAAACTATATATATGATAATATCAAACTTATTAGATTAATCCTAAGATATAAAGTTACTCAACAAATTAATGAAGCTATTAGTATAGCATGTAAACAAAAGAATGATAATATACTACAATTATTACTACAATACAAATA
>JACCDQ010841036.1_pt1 | contig 20015 bp, 17 predicted proteins | sample 7446031 | NCBI WGS metagenome assembly JACCDQ01 (sample SAMN15323442, study PRJNA562643) | freshwater metagenome | isolation source: river surface water | place: USA:Blue River Watershed | collected 2017-08-17
CCTTCCAGGGCTGGGTATTGGTGCCCGAGGGCGCGCGGCTGGCGAGCTGCAGCAGCCGGGTCAGCAGCTCGCGCGGCACTGGCTTGGGCAGATAGGCGCGCACGGAATGGCGGCCATCAATGGCGGCCGCCACGCTCGCCGGGTCCAGAGGCGCCAGAGCGGCACCAGGGGCATTGTCAAGGCTCAAGACGGGTCTCCTGTCGTTGGCCGGGCCACCAGCGCGGCAAGGCCCGGATGGGGGCATTGTGCCAGCATGACCAATCCCGGCCTCAGGCCCGGGCGACCGACAGGGCCTGCCAGCGTCGCCCGTAGTCGAGCGCGATCCGGTAGCTGTTGACCTGCAGCCCGACCGTGATCGCGATGTCGCGGCCGTAGCCGCCAGCCATGGTCATGACCAGCGGGATGCGGCGCTGCCAGGCCCAGTCGAACACGCGCCGGTCGCGCGCCTCCAGCCCGTCGGCCGTGACCTTGAGCCGGCCGAGCCGGTCGTTCTCGTGCGGGTCCATGCCGGCCAGGTAGATGACCAGTCCGGGCTCGAAGCGGCGCTCGAGCTCGGTCAGCCCCTGCTCGAGCGCTGCCAAGTAGTCGGCGTCACCGCAGCCGTCGGGCAGGTCGATGTCGCAGTCGCTGGCCTCCTTGCGGAACGGGAAATTCTTCTCGCCGTGCAGCGACAGCGTGAACACGCTGTCGTCGCCCTGGAAGATGCGCGCGGTGCCGTTGCCCTGATGCACGTCGAGGTCGATCACGGCCACCCGCAGCGGCCGGCGGCGCCAGGCCTCGCCGCGCCGCGCCCATTCGGCCTGCATCACGCGCGCGGCCACCGCCGCGTCGTTGAAGACACAAAAACCCGCGCCCTTGTCGGCATAGGCATGGTGGGTTCCACCGGCCAGATTGGCCGCCACTCCGCGGCCCGACATGGCGGCGCGGCAGGCCTGCAGCGTGGCGCCGACCGAGCGCAGCGCGCGCTCGGCCATGGCCGGCGACCAGGGAAAACCGATCTCGCGCTGCTGCGCCGGCGTCAGCGTACCCTGGGCGACGGCGGCGACATAGGCCGGGTGGTGCACCAGGGCCAGCTCGCCGGCGCTGGCCGGCAGGGCCGGAGCCAGGCGCAAGTCGGGCAGCTCCTGCTCGAGGCGCTCGCGCAGCAGCGCGTACTTGGCCATGGGAAAACGATGGCCCTCGGGCAGGGGCAGCACGAACTGGTCGGAATAAAAGGCTTGCACGCCAGCATTCTGGCGCAAAGCTGGCAACCCGATGCCGACCTGGGCCAGCCAGCAGCCCGGCTCAGGTCTTGCAAAGCTGGCGCATCTCCCTATAATCGGTTTCATGCTGCACTGCAGCAATCAAGATTCCCAAGCCCCGTCCAACAGGAGACCAGTCATGCTGACCGCCGAACAAATCCTCGCCGCCCAGAAAGCCAATATCGAAACCCTGTTCGGCCTGACGCAAAAGGCTTTCGAAGGGGTCGAGCGCATGGTCGACCTCAATCTGCAAGCCACCCGCGCCACCGTCCACGAAGCCGCCAGCCAGACCCAGGCCCTGCTGAGCGTCAAGGACGCACAGGAACTGCTCGAGCTGCAGGCCACGCTGATGCAACCGCTGGCCGAGAAGATCAGCGCCTACAGCCGCCAGCTGTTCGAGATCGCCTCCGACACCGGTGCCGAATTCGCCAAGGCGGGCGAGGACCAGTCGGCCGACGCCCAGCACAAGTTCCTGACCCTGTTCGACAACGTGGCCCGCAACGCGCCGGCCGGCTCGGAGCCGCTGGTCACTGCCATGCGCAGCGCCATGAATGCCGCCTCGGGCGCCATGGATCAGGTGCAAAAGGCCGTCAAGCAAGCCACCGAGATGACCCAGGCCAACGTCCATCAGCTGGCCCAGAACGCCAGCAGCAGCGCCAAGCCCGCCCGCAAGAAGCGCTGAAGCCTGAAGACCATCGGGACCGGATCGACATCGATCGACCGGCCCAGCACAAGTTCGAGGTTGTCTCCTCGGGTCCCAGGGAACATGGGTTCAAGGGCCTTTCACAAGCCCCGCGGTCATCGCGGGGCTTTTTTTTGCCGGACACGCCAAGACGTGTCAGTTGCCTTTCGATATCGGCGTCGTGCATGTACGCCCCTAGCCACCCGTCGATCAACATAGGTGTTTACCCTGAAACTTCAATGTTTTTGTTGACAGTCTATGGGAACGTTCCAATAATGCATTGGAACGGTCCAATAAATCAGGCAGCACATGCAAAACCAAACTCAACGTACAGGATGGGGGCTCATCGGGGCGAGCACCATCGCTTCTGAGCACATGATTGGAGCCATCCGAGCTCAGGCTGGTCACGACGTGGCAGCAGTGATGAGTAGCAGCATCGAGCGAGGGCGTGCCTATGCTGAGAAGCACGGTATCGCTGCGGCTTATGGCTCCGTGGCAGAGTTGTTGAGCGATTCAGCAGTCGATGCTGTTTACATCAGCACCACAAACGAGCTGCACTTGGAGCAGGCATTGGCTGCAGCCGCCGCAGGCAAGCATGTGTTGTGCGAAAAACCCCTGGCCTTATCGGTTTTGCAGGCCCAGCAGATGGTTGAAGCATGCCATGCCGCAGGTGTGGTGATGGCGACGAATCACCATCTGCGAAACGCTGCCACGCATCGAAAAATTCGCGAGCTGATCCAAAACGGGGCGATTGGAAAACCCTTGTTTGCACGTGTCTTTCATGCTGTCCATCTTCCCCCTCACCTGCAAGGCTGGCGACTGGATAAACCGGAGGCTGGTGGTGGGGTCATCCTCGACATCACTGTCCACGATACGGACACCTTGCGCTTTGTTCTGGATGCCGAACCCCTCGAGGTGGTTGGCTTGTCCCAGACAGCTGAAATGGCCAAAGGTGGACTTGAAGATGGCGTGATGGCCATCATCCGTTTTGACAATGGCGTGTTGGCTCAACTTCACGATGCGTTCACGGTGAAGCATGCAGGAACTGGAATTGAAATCCATGGTGAACAAGGATCCATCATCGGTCGAAACGTGATGACGCAACAGCCAGTGGGTGAAGTCATACTGAGAAATGCCGCAGGTGAACAAAAAGTTCAAGTGGAACACGAGAACCTCTACGTGCGTGGTGTGGCCTCCTTCTGCGCCGCAATGCGTGGAGAGGGTTCCCCCGCCGCAACAGGCGACGACGGTATTCGTTCTCTGGCGACAGCGGTCGCAGTGCTGCAAGCCTGCACGACGGGGCAAAAAACGCCCGTCAATCCCTGATTTGAACAAAGGCATAGAACGTGAAAAAGGTCATTTCTCCCGCTCAGGCGGCATCATTGATCCGAGATAGTGATGTGGTCAGCATCAGCTCATCCAGTGGCTTGGGATGCCCGGACAAGGTACTGGAGGCAATTGGGGAACGTTTTGACAAAGAGGGGAGCCCCAAGAATCTGACGACGCTCAACCCGATTGCTGCGGGAGATATGTATGGCATCAAGGGCATTGACCACATTGCCAAACCGGGACTTCTGGCACGCATATTGGCCGGCTCCTATCCGAGCGGTCCGTCTTCACTGCCCATACCGTCAATATGGCGAATGATTGTGGAGAACCAAGTAGAGGCTTACAACATCCCGAGTGGCATCTTGTTTGACATGCACCGTGACGCAGCTGCAAGGCGCCCCGGTGTATTGACCCAAGTGGGTGTGGGGACTTTTGCTGACCCAGAGCAACAGGGCTGTGCAATGAACGAGGTGGCCGCATCAAAGCCTGTGGTGCGCAAGGAGCACTTCGATGGGCGTGACTGGTTGTATTTTCCGGCGGTCGTTCCCAACGTGGCCATCATTCGCGCGACAACGGCTGACGAGCGCGGTAACCTCACTTACGAACACGAGGGTGCACTCCTGGGCGGGTTGGACCAAGCGCTGGCGGCCCACAACAACGGCGGCATCGTGATTGCCCAGGTCAAGCGCTTGGTCAAGGATGGCACCTTACGCCCCCACGACGTGCGTGTCCCCTGCAACCTCGTGGACTATGTGGTGGTCGACCCACATCAGATGCAGACCACACAGACAGCCTACGACCCGGCCATCAGCGGTGAGATCTTTCAGCCTTTGGCGACGTTCGAAAACCAGGTTTGGGGGGCTGAAAAAGTCATCGCCCGCCGCGCCGCGATGGAGCTGGGTCATGGATATGCCGCCAACCTCGGCTTTGGCATTTCTGCCAATGTTCCTCGGATCCTGCTCGAAGAGGGGCTGCATGGTGAAGTAACGTGGGCCATCGAACAGGGAGCAGTGGGGGGCATGCCTTTGCTGGGCTTCGCGTTCGGATGTGCGTCGAACGCGGACGCCATCATGGCCTCGTCCAACCAGTTCACCTACTTCCAGGGTGGTGGCTTTGATATCACCTTGCTGTCTTTCCTTCAGGTGGACCAGAACGGCAGTGTGAACGTCTCCAAGCTGGGTGCCAAACCGTACCTGACGGCAGGCTGTGGCGGCTTTGTAGACATCACGGCACACGCCGGTCGCATTGTGTTCTCGGGCTTCTTCACAGCAGGAGCCAAGCTGGAAGTCGGCAACGGAAAGTTGACCATCCTCCAAGAGGGAAAAACCAAGAAGTTCGTCAAGAACGCAGAACACATCACCTTCAGCGGGCTGGTAGGTCAACAGCGCAAGCAGACGGTCACCTATGTCACGGAGCGCTGCGTGGTCATGTTGAAGGGTGGTGAGCTTGTCGTCACGGAAATCGCTCCTGGCATCGACCTGCAGAAAGATGTGCTGGATCAAGCTGAAGTCAAGCTCAAGGTGGCTGACGACCTGCGGCTGATGGATGCAGCCATCTTCACCGATCGCCCCATGGGGCTGACCCTGAAAGCCGAGGAGGTGCGCCGTGGCTGATGAACTCGTTCAGGTGAAGGTAGATGGTCCGGTTGCCACGGTCACGTTGAACCGTCCGCAAAAACTCAACACGCTCACGCCCGCGATGCTCGATGCGCTGGAAGATGCTGCACGCAGGCTTGAAGCGGACCAGGGTATCCGCGTGGTGATTCTCACCGGCGCTGGTGACCGCGCGTTTTGTGTCGGTGCCGACATCAACGAATGGGCTGCCCTCAAGCCCCTGGACATGTGGCGAACCTGGGTGCGCCGTGGTCACCAGGTCTTTGACCAATGGGCACGCTTGCGTCAACCCGTGATCGCTGCACTCAATGGCCATGCCTTTGGTGGTGGACTTGAGCTGGCGATTGCCAGTGACATCCGGATCGCAAGCGAAGGGGCGCAGTTCGCCTTGCCTGAGGCCTCCATTGCAACCTGTCCCGGGTGGTCGGGCACGCAACGCCTGGTCAGGTTGATTGGACCCAGCACCACCAAGTTCATGGCCTTGAGCGGAGAACGACTGGATACGGCAGGGGCCATCCGCTCGGGTCTGCTGCATGAGGCGGTACCGAAAGGAGCGGTGATGGATCGTGCACAGATGTTGGCTGAGCAGATGTGCAACAAGGCGCCCGTGTCCATGCAACTCACCAAGCAGCTCATCAATGCCGCCGCCGATGAAAACGCAGCGTCTGTACTGGAAGCCATGGCCGGGGCACTGGCAGCCTTCACGAACGATGCCAAAGAGGGGGTATTGAGCTTTCAGGAAAAACGTGCCCCCCAATTCATGGGCAACTGATTCAATCAAAACGGAGTGAGAAATGAGTGGTAATACCGAATCAAATGAAATTAAACAATCGCCTTACAAGGGCAAGCTTTTGATTGATGGTCAATGGTGTGAGGCTGCTGACGGTTGCCAACTGGAGCGTATGTCCCCCGCCGATGAGCATCTCGTTGCGGTATATGCCAAAGCAGGTGTTGTGGATGCAGAGCGAGCCATCGCTGCCGCGCGAAAGGCGTTCGACAAAGGACCTTGGCCAATGATGAAGGGAGCCGAAAGAGCCCGGATTCTGCGCAATGTGGCCGATGGCATCTTGGCCCGGAAGCACGAACTGGCGCGAATGGAGTCGCTGGAGAACGGCAAGCCCGTTGCACAGTCCCTGGCGGAAATTGAGGGTGCCGCCGATCTGTGGCAATATGCGGCCACCCTGGCTCGCAACCTGCACGGCGACAGCTACAACACCCTGGGTGAGGCCACGCTCGGCGTGGTGCTGCGCGACCCGATTGGTGTGGTCAGCATCATCACTCCGTGGAACTTCCCGTTCCTGATCGTCAGTCAGAAGCTTCCATTTGCATTGGCGGCAGGGTGCACCTCCATTGTCAAACCTGCAGAGGTCACATCCGGCACGACAGTGATGCTCGGCGAGATCCTGCAGGAAGCCGGTATTCCCCCCGGGGTCGTCAACATTCTGGTGGGCCGCGGCAGCGTGGTTGGCGATGTGATGGTCACCCATCCGGACGTGGACATGCTGTCGTTCACGGGTTCGACGGCCGTGGGCAAGCAGGCGGTTGCGAAGTCGGCCGCCACCCTCAAGAAGGTGTCGATGGAGTTGGGTGGCAAGAATCCGCAGATCGTCTTCGCAGACTGCGACTGGGACGCTGCCGTCGATGCCGCTGTCTACGGCATCTTCTTCAATGCCGGCCAATGCTGCAACAGCGGCAGCCGCATCCTGGTTCAGGACTCGATTGCAGAGAAGTTCACGGCCGCTGTGATCGAGCGCTCCAAGCATGTTCGGGTTGGTGACCCTTTCGAGGCAGGTGTACAGGTCGGCGCCATCACGACCGACAAGCAGATGGACACCATCCTGTCCTACGTCGAAGGCGCGCGCAAAGATGGCGCGCACATCGCGATGGGCGGCTCCCGCATTGATCGCCCTGGCATGTACATCGAGCCCACCGTGGTAACCGGTGTGACCCGCGATATGGCAATTGCCAAAGAAGAGGTTTTTGGCCCCGTGCTCGCGGTACTGACTTTCAGCACGCTGGAAGAAGCCATCGACCTCGCCAACTCCACGTTGTATGGCTTGTCTGCCGCCATCTGGAGCAAAGACTTCAACACGTGTATGACCACTGCGCGCCGGATCAAGGCTGGCACGGTGTGGGTCAATACGTTTCTTGAAGGCCACGCCGAACTTCCGTTCGGTGGCTACCGTGAAAGCGGCATTGGCCGCGAACTTGGACGACTTGCCACGGAGGACTACACCGAAACAAAGACCCTGCACATGCACCTGGGCCCACGCACAGACTGGTACGTGCCCAAATCCTGATCTTTCCGCCCCGCTGATTCTTAGAATATCTGGAGACATTGATGAAAAAACAAATTATCGGCCTCGCAATCGCAGCCGCCTTCTCGCTTCCCGCCGCTGCGCAACAGAGCGTGGAAGTCCTTCACTGGTGGACTGCTGGTGGCGAAGCTGCTGCCCTGAACGTCCTCAAAGGCAATCTGGAAAAACAAGGCGTCAAGTGGAATGACATGCCTGTCGCCGGTGGCGGTGGCGAGGCGGCCATGACAGCCGTTCGTGCCCGTGTGACCTCGGGCAACCCACCCACAGCCGTTCAGATGATGGGTTTTGACCTCAACGACTGGGGCAAACAGGGCGTGTTGAGCGATCTGAACGAACTGGCTGCGAAGCAAAACTGGGACAAGGTAGTGCCGGTTCCTCTGCAGAAGTTTTCCAAGTACAACGGCAAGTGGATTGCAGCTCCGGTGAACGTTCACTCCACCAACTGGGTCTGGGCCAACAAGGAAGTGCTGACCAAGGCTGGTGTGACGTCCGAACCCAAGACCTGGGACGAGTTCATCGCCGCAGCCGAGAAGGTCCAGAAGGCTGGCTTCATTGCCATCGCGCATGGTGGCCAGCCCTGGCAGGAGGCGACAGTGTTTGATGCTGTCGTTCTGTCCACGGGAGGTGCAGACTACTATCGAAAAGCATTCGTGGAGCTGGATACCAAGACGCTGAACTCAGCCACCACTGAAAAGGTATTCGAACGCATGGCGCAACTGCGCAAGCTGGTGGACAAGGATTTCTCTGGCCGCGACTGGAACGTCGCGTCGGGAATGGTCATTAGCGGCAAGGCGGGTTTCCAGCTGATGGGTGACTGGGCCAAGGGCGAATTCATCAACGCCAAGAAGGTGCCGGGCAAGGACTTCCTGTGCTTCCGGACCCCGGGCACCCAAGGTTCTGTGGCTTTCAATTCTGACCAGTTCGCCATGTTCAAGGTGAGCGGCGACAAGGGCGCTGCGCAAGTCAAACTGGCCAGCGCCATCATGGACCCCGGCTTTCAATCCACCTTCAACGTCGTGAAGGGCTCCGTCCCAGCTCGCACCGATGTGCCAGACACCGCATTCGACGACTGCGGCAAGAAGGGCATGAAGGATCTGGCGGAGGCCAGCAGCAAGAACACGCTGGTGGGTTCGATAGCCCACGGCCACGCTGTTCCTGCTTCCATCAAGAACGCCTTCTACGACGTGATCACCCGTCATTTCAACGGCCAGATCGACAACAAGAAGGCCGTGGCAGAACTGGTATCCGCTGCCAAGAACTGATTGCAGGTCTGAGTGAAAAAGTCCGGGCGGTCAACGCCCGCCCGGGCAATGGAGATTGTTATGAAAGCTGGATTGCTACCCAAGCTGCTGATCAGTCCCAGCGCCTTTCTGGTGCTGGTCTGTGTCTATGGCTACATGATGTTCACGTTTTACCTGTCGTTCACGGACTCGACCATGATGCCGTCGTATGGGACGGTGGGTACGGTGAACTATGAGCGACTGCTGGGGCTTGAGAACTGGTGGGTGGCGGTTTCGAACCTGGGCGTCTTCGCGTCCATGTACATCGGATTCACCTTGGTTCTCGGCCTTGGGCTCGCCATTCTGATTGATCAGAAAATCCGTTCCGAGAGTGCCTTCCGGTCGATCTTTCTCTACCCGATGGCCCTGTCGTTCATCGTGACGGGCACCGCGTGGAAATGGCTCCTTGACCCGGGTGTCGGTCTGGAGCGGTCCTTGCATTCCCTAGGCTGGGAAAGTTTCGCTTTCGACTGGATCAAGAGCAGCGAAATGGCCATTTACTGCGTGGTCATCGCTGCGGTGTGGCAGACCGCGGGATTTGTGATGGCCATGTTCCTGGCGGGTCTGCGCGGCGTCGATGCCGAACAGGTCAATGCGGCACGTGTCGATGGTGCCAAGACTTGGCAGATCTATCTGCACATCATCATCCCGCAACTGGGACCTGTTTTTGTGTCCTCCTTCGTGATACTGGCGCACATGGCCATCAAGTCGTATGACTTGGTGGTGGCGCTCACCAATGGCGGACCTGGACGCTCGACTTGGCTGCCATCCGTCTTCATGTATCAGTACTCGTTTACCAGAAATGAAATGGCAGTCGGTGCCGCCAGCTCGGTGCTGATGCTGCTGGCGATTGGTGTGGTGGTACTTCCTTACCTCTACAGCGAAATGAAGAAGGTTAAAAATGGCTAACGCAGCTCATACCCATGGCGTCTCTGAACGCACCACCCATTTTTGGCCTAGTCGCATCGCCCTGTATCTGGTGCTGCTGACGCTTGCGCTGGTGTTCCTGTTGCCCGTCTATGTGATGGTTGTGAACTCGCTCAAGCCACTCGAAGAAATTCGAGCGGGTGACTTGCTTGCACTGCCAATGAACTGGACCGTGGAGCCTTGGCTCACTGCATGGAGCACGGCGCAGATTGGAGTTGAACCCACAGGCTTGAAACCGTACTTTGTCAATTCGTTTCTGTTGGTGATACCCGCAGTGGCCTTGTCCACGTTGCTGGGCGCACTCAATGGTTACATCCTGACTCAATTCAGTTTTCGATTTTCCCACCTGCTTTTTGCAGCGATGCTATTCTCCGTCTTCATTCCATTCCAGATTGTTCTCATTCCGATGGCCAAGACCCTCGGTTTTCTCGGAATTGCAGGCACGGTGTCAGGCCTGGTTTTCGTGAACGTGGTTTACGGGATAGGTTTCACCACGCTGTTCTTCCGGAACTACTATGCAGCTTTTCCCAATGAACTGGTTCGATCCGCCCGCATGGACGGCGCAGGTTTCTTTGGTGTATTTGGCCGAATTCTGCTTCCCAACAGTGCCCCCATCATCGTTGTGACCGTCATATGGCAGTTCACCAACATCTGGAACGAGTTCCTGTTCGGAGCCTCCTTCAGCGATTTCAGCTCCTACCCGCTGACCGTGGCATTGAACAACCTGGTCAACAGCAGCACGGGGGTCAAGGAATACAACGTGCATTTTGCAGCGGCATTCATCGCCGCCATTCCCACACTCTTTGTGTATTTGGTATCTGGTAAATATTTCGTGCGCGGCTTGATGGCTGGCTCGGTGAAAGGTTAAAGGTAGTCTCATGGCCTCTCTTGATTTGATTAACGTGCAGAAGAGTTTTGGTTCGATCAAGATTCTTCACGATATTTCCATCAGTCTCAATGAGGGTGAGTTCCTGGTCCTGGTCGGCCCTTCTGGTTGTGGCAAGAGCACGCTGATGAACATCATCGCCGGCCTCGAAGAGCCAACCGGTGGCAGCCTCAAGCTGGATCAGCGCGACATTACCCATGTGGGCCCCGCTGACAGAAACATTTCCATGGTCTTCCAGTCGTACGCGCTTTATCCGAACATGACTGTGGCGAAGAACATCGAGTTCCCGCTGCAGATGCGCCAGGTACCGAAGGAAAAGCGTCAGGAGCGTGTCAGTTCAGTTTCCAAGATGCTCCAGATCGAGCACCTGCTGGAACGCAAGCCCCGGCAACTCTCGGGTGGTCAGCGTCAACGCGTGGCCATTGGCCGCGCGCTCGCCCGTGAACCGCAGTTGTACCTGTTTGATGAACCGCTCTCCAATCTGGATGCTCAGTTGCGTGTCGACATGCGCACGGAAATCAAGAAACTGCACCAGCGTCTGAAGGCCACCATCGTCTATGTGACACACGATCAGATTGAAGCCATGACTCTGGCAACGCGCATCGCTGTCATGAAAGGCGGTGTGGTTCAGCAACTCGGAACTCCGCATGAGGTTTACAACCGTCCAGCGAACACCTTTGTCGCAGGTTTCATGGGTTCGCCGCGCATGAACCTAGCTCGTGCCACCGTTAGTGACCAAGATGGCTGCTTGACGCTCACATTTCAAGCAGGAAACAATCCAAGGATCATCCTTCCCTTGGCAGAATCATTTGACTACCTGCGCCGGTACCTTGGCCAAGAAGTGATTGCCGGGATCCGCCCTGAGGCCATCAGCCTTCCAACCTCACTGCTGGAGCACAGGGATCTGCAGCGCACGTTTGCAGCCCGAATTGACGTGATCGAACCCACCGGCGCCGACACTCAAGCCTTGCTGAACTTTGGCGGGCATGAATTCACCGCCACGTTGGATCCAGACATCACACTGCAGATTGGCAAGGAAACGAAGTTCACAGTCGATATCACAAAACTGGTTTGTTTTGATGCGAAATCAGAAAATCTGATTTCATAAGGATTTGTCATGAGTTCCTATGACGTCGTCATTATTGGATCTGGAGTTGGCGGTGGCTCGGTGGCACTGCAACTCGCTGGTTCCGATGCGAAGGTTTTGATCATTGAGCGTGGACCAAAACTGCCTAGAGAGTCCCAGAACTGGGATCCGGAAGAGGTATTTTGCAAACACAGGTACCACACCACGGAGACTTGGTATGCCGATGGACGTCCCTTCAAGCCTGGAATGTTCTACTTCGTGGGTGGAAGTACCAAGTTCTATGGCACGGCCATGTTTCGCTTCCGTGAAAATGACTTTGAGGAACTCGTGCATCCAGAGGGCGTCTCTCCCGCATGGCCGATCCGTTACCGGGAACTGGAGAACTGGTATGGCAAAGCAGAGCAGCTGTTTGGCGTACGGGGCGAGGCAGGACTAGATCCCAGCGAACCACCGCGGACCAGCAACTATGCTCACAAGCCCATCCCACACGAACCCGTTATAGACGCAATTGCTGGAAAGCTCCGGCATCAGGGACTGACGCCGTTTCCCATGCCCAGTGCAGTGGACTTTGGGCCGCAGGGAACCTGCCAGCGATGCACGAATTGCGATGCATTTCCTTGCAAGATCGATGCAAAAGGGGATGCCGAGATCAAGCTGATTGAGCCTGCGCGCAAGAGTGGCAACATCCAGCTGATGACAGACGCGCTGGTCGAAACGCTAGAGACGGATGCATGTGGCCGCAAGATCGTGGCAGCTACGGTCAACGTCGGTGGGGTACGCCAGCGCATCACTGCGGCTACTTTTGTTCTGAGTGCTGGAGCAATCAACTCGGCTGCATTGTTGCTGCGTTCAGCCAACTCCAGCAACCCCAGGGGCTTGGCCAACAGTTCCGATGTGGTTGGTCGAAATTACATGACGCACAACACCAGCGCACTGTTGGCGATTCATCCCTTCAAAAGGAACGACACCCAGTTTCCAAAGACGTTGGCGATACATGACTTCTACTTTGGCGAAGGTCCAGGAGACACACCTCTGGGAAGCCTGCAGTTGCTCGGAAAAATCAAGGAGCCCATGCTTCGTGGTGCTTTGGGTGCATTCCCGAAGTTTGTACGCTCGGCACTGGCCAGCCACAGCGTGGACTGGTACGCCCAGAGTGAAGACCTGCCCCACCCGGACAGCCGCGTGACCATTCGTTCCGACGGTGCCATCAACCTGCACTGGCACCGGACCAATTTGCATACCCACCGACGCTGGGTTGCCAAGTGCAAGGACATCCTGCGAGGAACGGGGTACCCGATTGTGGTGTCCGCGCCTTTTGGTACCGATGTTGTGTCTCACCAGTGTGGAACCATCCGCTTTGGCTCCGATCCTGCCACTTCCGCACTGGATCCCTACTGCAAGGCCTGGGACCATGACAACCTTTATGTCATGGATTCAAGCTTTTTCCCCTCCTCTGCAGCCGTCAATCCGGCGCTTACAGTGGCAGCCCAAGGTTTGCGCGTGGGGCATAATTTGCTAGAAACGGTGTTGCGATGAATAATTTATTGATGACTGGCAGATATCCAATAGCCATTCAATGAAACTTCCATGAAAACAGATTCTTTCGACTACATCATCACTGGCGGAGGATCAGCTGGATGCGTTCTGGCACACCGTCTAAGCGCTGACCCCAGCATTCGTGTCTTGCTGCTCGAGGCAGGTGGAGGCGACTCCCATCCTTTCTTTCATTGGCCAGCAGGATTTGCCAAGATGACCAAAGGCATCGGCTCTTGGGGATGGCACACAGTGCCCCAAAAGCATCTGCAAAACCGCGTGCTGCGGTTTACCCAGGCCAAGGTCATCGGGGGCGGATCATCCATCAATGCCCAGCTCTACACACGCGGTGTCCCTGCAGACTATGACGAGTGGGTCAGCGAGGAAGGTTCCACCGGCTGGGGCTATGAAGATGTCCTGCCCTACTTCAAGAAAGCCGAAAATAATCAGCGTTTTGTCAACCGCTTTCATGGCTATCAAGGCCCTCTGGGCGTATCCAACCCGATCAGCCCACTTCCCATTTGCGAAGCGTATTTCCAGGCAGGTCAGGAGCTGGGCATCCCCTTCAATCCCGACTTCAATGGCCAGACCCAGGAAGGCCTAGGCTACTATCAGCTCACGCAATTCAACGCCAGGCGCTCGTCCACCTCGATTGCCTATCTCAAGCCCATCAGTGACCGCCCTAACCTGTCGGTGATGCTCAACACCATGGCCACCCGTGTCATCGTGGAAAGTGATCGTGTGGTTGGCGTGGAAGTGGTGCAGGGCCGCGGCAGCACCCCGTTGGTGCTGAGGGCGCAGCGCGAGGTGATCGTGTCTTCCGGAGCCATTGGCTCGCCCAAGCTGCTGATGCAATCGGGCATAGGTCCGGCTGACCATCTGCGTGCCGTGGGTGTCAAGGTGCAGCACGATCTGCCAGGCATCGGCAGCAACTTGCAGGACCACCTCGATCTGTTCGTGATTGCCGAGTGCACGGGGGACCATACCTACGACAAGTACAACCAACCCCACCACGCGGCCTGGGCCGGTATCCAGTACCTGCTATTCAAGAAGGGACCTGTGGCTTCCAGCCTGTTTGAGACAGGTGGTTTCTGGTATGCCGATTGCGTGGAGAAAGCGCGTTCGCCCGACATCCAGTTCCACCTGGGCCTGGGCTCAGGCATTGAGGCCGGTGTTGCCAAGATGCAGAACTCTGGTGTGACGCTCAACACGGCCTACCTGCGCCCCCGTTCGCGTGGCACGGTGCGCCTGTCCAGCAGTGACCCGGCGGCCGCGCCGCTGCTGGATCCCAACTACTGGAGCGACCCGCATGATCGCGTCATGGGCATCAAGGGCTTGCGTCTTGCCCGTGAAATCCTGCAGCAGCCAGCCATGCGGCGGTATGTTAAGGCCGAAGTGTTGCCGGGCTCCGATCTCACGTCGGATGAAGATCTTTTCCAGTACGCCTGCAACCATGCCAAGACCGACCACCACCCGGTAGGTACCTGCAAGATGGGGCCCGCCTCCGATGTGCGCAGCGTGGTCACACCCGATCTCAAGCTCATTGGGCTGGAAGGCATTCGTGTGGTGGATGCCTCTGTCATGCCCCGTGTTCCTTCGTGCAACACCAACGCTCCGACCATCATGGTGGCGGAAAAAGGTGCGGACCACATCCTCGGAAGGATCTGACATGACCCACACGCCACATGTCCCGCAGACTGCGGGCGATGAGACGATTTCGCCCGAAATCCTGCATGCTCTCACCGATGTGAAGATGCCGCGGTTGCCGTCCAAACCCTCCACCAAGTCCTTTGTAGTCGCGCAGGGCTGGACTGTGCCGGTGCGCCATGCGCAGGTGGTGGTGGTGGGCAGTGGTGCAGCAGGCCTGCGCGCCGCAGTGGAGTTGCACCGCCGAAATGTCGATGTTTGCGTAGTGACACAAAGTGCGTATGGCGGCACGTCGGCCTGCTCGGGCTCGGACAAGCAAACCCTTCACACCGCCAATAGCGCCGGCCAGGGCGACAACTTCAAGGCCATGGCCGAGGCCATTGGCGCAGGCGGAGCCATGGAGCCGGACGTGGCCTACATCGAGGCAGTGGGGTCCACCAGGGCCTTGTCCAGCCTGCAATACCTGGGCTTGCCGTTACCAGTAGACCGGTTGGGCGGCGTGTTGCGTTACCAGACCGACCACGACGAAGTGGGGCGGGCCACCAGTTGCGGACCACGTACCTCGCGCCTCATGGTGCAGGTGCTGGCGCGAGAAGCCATTGCGTTGGGTATTCCCATCTTCAACCACACTACGGCAGTGCGCATACTCACCGAGGGCGATGCTGCCACGCGGGTTGCGGGCGTGCTGTGTATCGATCCCAAGCTACGTGGAGCCGACAACCCGTACGGAGTGGTGGCCTTCTTGAGCGATTATGTGGTGCTGGCAGCCGGTGGCCCCGGTGAGCTGTACCGCGACAGTGTCTATCCGCGCAACTGCTTTGGATCGCTGGGCTTGGCGCTGGAAGTGGGCATCGAGGCCGTGAACTTGACTGAGAGCCAGTTTGGCATTGGTACTTCGCGCGACGGTTTTCCCTGGAATCTCTCGGGCACCTATGCACAGTGCATGCCCCATGTCTACTCCACCGATGCTCAGGGCGTGGAGCACAACTTCCTGGCTGACTACTACCGCAATACGCAGGAACTGGCGTCCAACATCTTCCGCAAGGGCTATCAATGGCCCTTTCATGCCACGCGCATGCTCGATTTCGGCTCCAGTCTGTTTGACCTGGCGGTGTTCCGCGAAATGCAGAGCGGCCGCAAGGTCTACATGGACTTCAACCGCAATCCCCAGCCGGTTGCGGACGACCAGGCCTTCAGCCTGCAGCGCCTGGACGCCGATGTGCATGACTATCTTGCCAAGGCCGGTGCATTGCTGGATACCCCCATCGAGCGTCTGCGCAAGATGAATCCCTTGTCGATTGCGCTCTACCAGCAATACAAGGTCGATATCGAGAAGCATCCGCTGCTGTTTTCCATGAACAACCAGCACATGAACGGTGGTTTGGCGGTGGACAATTGGGGCCAAACCAGCCTGCAGGGGTGTTACGCCGTTGGCGAGGCAGCGGGCACGCATGGTGTGACGCGTCCTGGTGGTTCCGCACTCAATGCAGGCCAGGTGTTTGGCACCCGTTGCGCAGAACACATTGCCGCTACCCAACCCATTCCACACAAGGTATCCGATGCGGGTGTAGTGGTCGGACAGGGTGTGGCTCACATTCAGAAGGTGCTCAACCCGGACAGTGCCATCCAGGTGCCAGCCATGCGCCGAGCCATTCAGGCCCGCATGAGCGATGCGGCCGGCATGATCTGCCACGCTGGGGTGATCGATGCGGCCTTGCAGGAAGCTCGAGCGTTGACGCAAGCGATACAGGAGCAAGGCATGGCCTGTTCGGATACCACCTTTGGTGCGACACAGGCCTTGCAGTGGCGACACAACGCCTTGGCATCACAGGCCATTCTGGAGGCTTTGGCGTTTTATGTTGCTCGAGGCGGCGGCAGCCGTGGCGCACGCGTCATTTGTCATGCCCAAGGTGAGTGCGTGCCGGCCACCCGCACCGGTGTGCTGGAGCAGTACCGATTCATCAAGGAGCGTGCGGTCGACAAGGGCGAGCAGATTTTGGTCAGCTACCAGGGAGCGGCATTCACCTTACGCACACAGCCACTGCGGGCTTTCTCCCAGCACGAGCGCCCATTCTTCGAGCGAAATTGGCCCGATTTTCTGAGTGGGCGAATCTATCAGGAGCAAGTATGAAAGACATACCTTGTACCCATGCCCCGCCCATCGTAGTGTCGCTGTCATCGTTCGGCGCAACGGAAGTACGCAGGCACGGGCAGTCGTGGTTTATCGATTTGGCTATTGCTGCAGGGGCTACCGGCGTGGAGGTGCGTAGTGAATTGCTGCGGCAATCTACTGCTGAACTGGCCCAGATGGCTGCCATCTGCAAGGGGATGCACACCGTCTATTCCTGTGCTGAGCCGCTATTTTCTCCAGCAGGAAAACTGATGGAAACCTCGGTGGATACTGCCTTGAACCACGCGACCTTGTTGGATGCACAGGTCGTCAAGTTTTCCATAGGTTCCGGTGCTCGGGCCAGCGAGCATCAGTTGCGCCAGTTGCAACGACAACTGCAAGGCCATTCTGCCACCGTGCTGGTCGAAAACGACCAATCGGAAGCGGCTGGCACGATCAAGGCGCTTCAACACTTCTTGACGCAGGCCGCGCACTCCGGGCTGGATCTGCAGATGACGTTTGACATTGGCAACTGGCATTGGACGGGGGAGTGTCCCTGGGTCGCTGCAGACAGGTTCAAGGGACGCATTGCCTATGTGCACACCAAGGGGGTGCTCAGGCAACCCCAGCGCTGGATTGCCGTGCCATTGGCCGATTCAGAGGCACCGTGGCGCACTGTGCTGAGTGCCATGCCCGCCGATTGCCCCTGGGCCATTGAATATCCCTTGTTGGGCGATGACTTGCTTGCCGTGACGCGCGACGCCATCGGCCACCTGCACACGATCCGAGGAGGCACATATGTCAATTGATGTCGTTACTTTTGGTGAGGCCATGACACTGCTGGTAGCCGACCAACCGGGCCCGCTGGAGAATGCCCAGGGATTTACTCGGCGCACTGCTGGCGCCGAGACCAACGTGGCTATTGGTCTGGCACGCCTGGGGCTCAAGGCGGCTTGGTGCAGCCGTCTTGGAGCCGACTCGATGGGACGGCATCTGCTTCAAGCGATACAGGGCGAGGGTGTTGATTGCTCGCATGTGACACTGGATGAAAGCCAGTCTACGGGTTTCATGTTGAAAGGGCGCGTGCAAGGTGGTGGTGACCCACCGATCGAATACCACCGCAAGAACTCTGCTGCCAGCCAGTTCCAGCCGGGACAGATCGACCTGCCGTGGCTCACCTCGGCGCGGCATCTGCACGCAACGGGTATTTTTCCTGCGCTGTCGCCCAATTGCCTGGAAAGTACCATTGCCAGCATGAAAGCCATGCGACACAATGCCCGAACAATTTCCTTCGACCCCAATCTTCGTCCTTCCTTGTGGTCAGATGAAGCAATCATGCGCGACACTGTAAATTCCTTGGCATTTCGTGCGGATTGGGTGCTGCCAGGCATAGAAGAGGGTCGCTTGCTGACAGGCAAACAAACGCCACAGGAAATTGCCGATTTTTATCTGAACGGTGGAGCCTCGTTAGTGGTGATCAAACTAGGTCCTGAAGGGGCCTACTATGCAGACGCCAGCAGTTCAGGCGTTGTAGCTGGCTTTCCGGTTACGGAAGTTGTGGATACAGTGGGTGCAGGCGACGGATTTGCTGTGGGCGTCATCAGCGGCTTGCTGGAAGGCTTGAGTGTGCAAGATGCTGTGCGCAGAGGAGCCTGGATCGGTGCGAGAGCCGTCCAGGTGCTGGGCGATACCGAAGGTTTGCCAACTCGTGCACAACTTACTGAGGGTAGATTATGAATACTAAAGACTTGACCATCATTGCCCAACAAGAGGCCCTTCTTTATTTTGATGCCTTTGATAACTCGACAGCATGGTTGCTGGGAGAGTCGATCAAGAAGCTCTGCGCGGAACGTGGCCTGAAAACAACAATTGAAATTCGTCTCTGCCGAGAGACGGTTTTCTTCTATGCGATGCCAGGAACCTCGCCAAATAACGCAGATTGGGCACGACGCAAAAGAAACACCACAGAGTTGATGCAATGCAGCTCATATGCTGTCGGCCTTGCTTTGCGAGAAGGTGAGAAATTCGAGCAGCAATCAGGCTTACCCCTTCGTGATTTTTCCTGTCATGGCGGCAGTTTTCCAATACGTGTCCGAGGCGTTGGGGCAGTGGGTGCTGTCACTGTATCGGGCTTGCCGCAACGCGAAGATCACAATATAGTCGTCCAGGCAATCTCCAATTTGACCGAAATCGATTACACATCCTGCAAACTTGAATGAATCTCAAGTTCAATCATGAATGAAAAGCAATCTTGGCAGACTTCATGACTGCGAGGAGTCTGACTTCAAGGTGATGCCCCTATGCTGATTGCCTCAGCACAAGCTCTGGCAGTTGGATGTAGCGCTGTACCTTGAGATCTGGATTCTTGATTCGCTTGAGCAGCAACGACGCTGCCTCCGCCCCCATCGTTTCCGGCTTGACATCCACGGTGCTTAGAGGCGGATTGGAGTGGGCTGAGTCCAGTACGTTGTCAAAGCCCATGAGTGCGAAATCTGCGCCCGCGCGAAGACCTTGGTCGCCCAGTGCGGAAAGTGCCCCAAATGCAGTCAAGTCATTGTAGCAAACAGCTGCCTTGACCATTTCGCGGGCACGAAGTAGATGGATCATTGCCGCATGACCGCCTTCTCGTGTGGGCTGTGAAGTCAGGACAAGTGAAGAATCGAACTCTATGTCATTGTCAGCCAGGGCAGCTTTGTAACCTTCTAACCTCTCCTGCAAAACGGGCCCCGTCACACCTCCCAGGAAGGCAATACGTTGGTGTCCTTTGCTGATGAGGTGGTTCGTGGCATTTCGGACACCCAAGGAATTGTCAGCTCCTGAAAAATCATAGCTACCTACACCAAGCGTACGAATCATGACCACGAGAGGAATACCCCAAGACTTGACAGTCTTGGGGAGAGAAGCAGGTGTTCCCAAAGCAGGACACATTGCGATCCCCGCAATGCCCTGCTCACGCATAGCAGTCAGCAGTTTCTGCTGTCTTTCCAGGTTTTCATTGGTGTGGGCCATGAAGACGGTGTAGCCAGCATCAACAAGTTTTCCTTCAAGACCAACGAGCACTTCAGCAAAAAATGGGTTGCGAAGATCGTTGATGACCACGCCGATCGCGTTTGAGGACTTTCTGCGAAGTTCTGCTGCTCGTCTGTTGTAGACGTAACCCAACTTGGCTGCAGCCTCGCGTACCCGTTCTGATGTGTCAGCGGGTATGAGGTCACTACCTTGGAGCACCAGAGACACCGTTGATTTCGATACGTTTGCTGCAGCAGCGACGTCAACAATAGTCGTGGCCCGTGAGTCGTTTGATTTTTTATTCATGACTTGGCGATGGATTCCTGCAGGATGTTTTCTCATCTCACAAAAAG
>JACCDQ010398671.1_pt1 | contig 20003 bp, 14 predicted proteins | sample 7446031 | NCBI WGS metagenome assembly JACCDQ01 (sample SAMN15323442, study PRJNA562643) | freshwater metagenome | isolation source: river surface water | place: USA:Blue River Watershed | collected 2017-08-17
ACCAGATGAGCTTCGCCGACATCGAGAAGAAGATCGCCGAGTTCGGCAAGAAGGCCCAGGAAGGCAAGCTGGGCATCGACGAGATGAGCGGCGGCACCTTCTCCATCTCCAACGGTGGCACCTTCGGCTCCATGCTGTCCACGCCCATCATCAACCCGCCGCAGTCGGCCATCCTGGGCGTGCACGCCACCAAGGACCGCGCTGTGGTGGAAAACGGTCAGGTCGTGGTTCGCCCGATCAACTACCTCGCCATGAGCTACGACCACCGCATCATTGACGGTCGCGAAGCCGTGCTGGGCCTGGTGGCCATGAAAGACGCGCTGGAAGATCCGTCGCGCCTGCTGTTCAACATCTGACGCGCAGACCTCTGAACACAACGCCCCTTCGGGGGCGTTTGTCCAACCTCACAGGAAAACAACATGTCTCAAGCATTTGACGTCGTCGTGATTGGCGCTGGCCCCGGCGGTTACATCGCGGCCATTCGTGCGGCCCAACTGGGCTTCAAAGTGGCCTGCATCGACGAGTGGAAAAACGCCGCTGGTGGTCCCGCGCCCGGTGGTACCTGCACCAACGTGGGCTGTATTCCGTCCAAGGCGTTGCTGCAATCTTCTGAGCATTTTGAGCACGCGACCCACCACTTTGCCGACCATGGCATCTCCACCGGCACGGTGAAGATGGACGTGGCAAAGATGGTTGCCCGCAAAGACACGGTGGTGAAGCAGAACAACGATGGCATCCTGTACCTGTTCAAAAAGAACAAGGTCACCTTCTTCCATGGCCGTGGCACCTTCGTGAAGGCGACCGAGGGTGGTTATGAAGTGGCTGTGACTGGCGCCAAGGAAGAGGTCATCACCGGCAAGCAGGTGATTGTGGCCACCGGCTCCAGCGCGCGTGCCCTGCCTGGCCTGCCGTTTGACGAAGACAAAGTGCTGTCCAACGACGGCGCGCTGCGCATTGGCGCGGTGCCGAAGAAGCTGGTGCTGATCGGCTCGGGCGTGATTGGTCTGGAAATGGGCTCGGTCTGGCGCCGCCTGGGGGCGGATGTCACCATCCTCGAAGGTCTGCCGACGTTCCTGGGCGCGGTGGACGAGCAGATCGCCAAGGAAGCCAAGAAGGCGTTTGACAAGCAGGGCCTGAAGGTGGAGCTGGGCGTGAAGGTCGGCGAGGTCAAGCCCAGCAAAAAGGGCGTGAGCGTGGGCTACACGAACGCCAAGGGCGAAGCCCTGACGCTGGACGCTGACAAACTGATCGTCACCATTGGCCGCGTGCCCAACACCAACGGCCTGAATGCTGAGGACGTGGGCCTGAAGCTCGACGAGCGCGGTGCCATCGTGGTGGACGACGAGTGCAAGACCAACCTGCCCGGCGTGTGGGCGGTGGGTGACGTGGTGCGCGGCCCCATGCTCGCGCACAAGGCCGAAGAAGAGGGCGTGGCGGTGGCCGAGCGCATGGCAGGCCAGCACGGGCACGTCAACTTCAACACCATTCCCTGGGTCATCTACACCAGCCCGGAAATCGCCTGGGTGGGCCGCACCGAGCAGCAGCTCAAGGCCGACGGCGTGGCGTACAAGGCAGGTACCTTCCCCTTCCTGGCCAACGGCCGCGCACGCGCGCTGGGTGACACGACCGGTATGGTCAAGTTTCTGGCCGACGCCAAGACGGACGAGATCCTGGGTGTCCACATCGTGGGTCCGATGGCTTCCGAGCTGATTTCCGAGGCTGTGGTGGCCATGGAATTCAAGGCCAGCGCCGAAGACATCGCGCGCATCTGCCACGCTCACCCGTCGCTGTCCGAGGCGACCAAGGAAGCCGCGCTGGCGGTCGACAAGCGCACGCTGAACTTCTGAACGGATGGCGGCGCAAGGTGAAAGCGCCGGCTTCGGGCCGGTGCGAATGGCGTACGAAGCGGAGCTGAAGGCGCGCGGGTTTGCCAGCGACCCTGCGCAACTGCGCGCCATCGAGGCGTTGGAGCGTTGCGCGGCGGAGTGGGCGCACTTCAAGCAGCGGCGTTCCAACCCGCTCAAAAAGTTCATCAACCGCCTGCCCATTCCGCTGGGCGTGTACATGTACGGCGGGGTGGGGCGGGGCAAAAGCTTCCTGATGGATTGCTTTTTCAACGCGGTTCCGTTGCGTCGCAAGACGCGCCTGCATTTTCACGAATTCATGCGCGAAATCCACCGCGAGTTGGTGGATTTGCAGGGGACGGTCAACCCCATTGATGTGCTCGGTCAGCGCATGGCCAAGCGCTACCGGCTCATCTGTTTTGACGAGTTCCACGTGGCCGATGTGACCGACGCCATGATCCTGCACCGCGTGTTGGTCGCGATGCAGAAGTACGGCATAGGCATGGTCACCACCAGCAATTTTCATCCGGACGGTTTGTACCCGGACGGCCTGCACCGCGACCGCATCCTGCCCGCCATTGAACTGCTGAAGCAGGGCATGGAAGTCATCAACGTGGACAACGGCACCGACTACCGGCGACGGGTGTTGGAACAGGTGGAGCTCTACCACTGTCCGTTGGACGACGCGGCTGACCGGGCGATCGAGTCGGCGTTCGAACGCCTGGCCGAGGCACACGACGAAGACCCGGTGTTGCACATCGAGGCCCGCGAAATCCGCGCCGTGCGCAAAGCAGGGGGCGTGGTTTGGTTCGATTTCAGGACGCTGTGCGGCGGCCCCCGGTCGCAAAACGACTACCTGGAATTGGCGACCCAATTCCACACCGTGCTGCTGAGCAACGTGCCGCACATGCCAGTCAACATGGCCTCGGAAGCACGCCGCTTCACCTGGTTGGTGGACGTGTTGTACGACCGACGGGTGAAGTTGATTTTGTCAGCCGCCGTGCCGGCCGAGTTGCTGTACACGGAAGGGCCGCTGTCGCACGAGTTCCCGCGCACGGTGTCGCGCTTGAACGAAATGCAGTCGGCAGAGTACCTGGCGCAAGAGCGCCGCGATGTGAACACCTCTCTGACCTGAGGTGGGTCAGAGGGTTTCCAGCTTCAGCACGATCAGGGACAGGTTGTCGCCCCGGCCGTGAGCGCGCTCGCGCGAGCGCTTGACCAGCAGCTCGCAGGCCGGGCGGGGCGCCAGCTGCCCAGCCACCAGCCCCAGTTCTGCCGTGCTGATGTGGTGCCAAACCCCATCGCTACAGGCCACGATCACGTCACCGGGCAGCAACTTGCCCAAACTGCGGTGGCTGAGCACGGGGTCGGTTTCGGTGCCCAGGCAATGCAGCAACACGTTGCTGCGAGGGTCGTCCACCGCTTCTTCTTCCGTCAACTCGCCTCGGTCCACCAAGGCCTGCACATAGGAATGGTCGCGGGTCCGTTGCACCAGCTTGTCGTCGCTGAAATGGTAGAGGCGAGAGTCGCCGGAATGAACCCAATGGCACTCGCCACCCGGCAGCAGCAGAAATGCCGCGATCGTGCTGTGGGGTTCTTCTTCGGCAGAGGCCGCCGTGAGCCGGATCACCGTGTGCGCCTCGTTGGCCACCCGCAACAAAAACGCAGACGGGTCGTCGGAGGCGGGGTCGAAACGCTCAAACAGTTGCTGGGCCGTCATCAAGACCTGATCGGCCGCCTTGCGTCCACCACTGCGTCCACCCATACCATCGGCCACCACGCCCAGCAGACAAGATGCATGGCGAGGGTGCGATTGCAGGCTCAATTGGTCCTGCTGGTATTCTCTGTCTCCCTGATCGAGCCCGGTGGCCGCGGTGATGCGATAAGCCGGCAACGTCATGTTCGGTCAGATCAGTAAAAAAGCCTTGCAAATGGTTGATTTGCAAGGCTTTTGTCGTTTTGGCGGGAGGGCGTCGTTCACATCTTGAGCGTAACCCATTGATTCTCAACCATTTTCAAGGCGGGCCTGCACCCGATTACCCCTTCTGTTACCCACAACTACCTCGAGTAAACATCATTGATTGTAACTTACCCCTTTCGGTGGTCGCTTCATCCGCCGCAATATCAGGTTGTCACTGCGAACCCGGTAAACCCCCAGCACCTCGCAACGTTGTCGCAGCACCACATAGCCCAACCCCTCGCACATCGTGAACCCGCTGGTTTCGTCGGGCGCCCCGTCGGCCTCGTTACCGAACCAAGCCACCTTGGCCCGCCTGATAAGGTCGGACCGTTCATCCTGCGTGGGCTCATTGAACATATGGGATTTCTGGATCGGCATCAGTGGCTTCCTTTGCTGTTGGCTCCATGGTTTCGCACCCATAGTTTGAGGTGGGGCAAACCTCACACCAGACCCATTTCGGCCAGGCTCACTACTTGGGCACGGGTGACTATGAAATGATCCAGTACCCGTACATCGACCAAAGCAAGCGCAGACTTCAGGGTCTGAGTCAGGGTTTCGTCTGCCCTTGACGGTGTGGCGCAGCCGCTAGGGTGGTTGTGGCACAGGATGACAGCTGCCGCGTTACGGTGCAGAGATTCAAGGACCACTTCGCGGGGATACACGCTGGTTTGTGTCAGCGTTCCCCTGAACATTTCCACCGTTTCGATGACCCGGTGTTGCGAGTTCAGAAAGACCACGGCAAACACCTCGTGCGGACGGTCGGCCAGCAGTAGGCGCAGGTAATCTTTTACCGCCGATGGACTTTCCAGCGTACTGGCCTCGCGGACTTCGCAGGCCAGCAACGCCAACGCCTGCTCAATGATTGGGTTTTTCACATCAACTCCTGTCTGTCCCTCACGGGCTAGAGGGGCAATACAGGCGTTTTTGCTACGGTTGTTGTTCTTAGGGGGGGTGGGTCCACAGCTTTTTGCACTCCCCCCCCATGTTTACGGGTGCCTCTTAGCGCAAGACCAATTTTTTGACTTTGTGTATGTTGAGATTGGTTGATCTTGGATTCGTCGCAGGATGGATTGATGCGGTTTGTTGTGCCTTACCATAGGGCATAAAAACGTTTTCTTTGAAGCGCTGTCACACATGCTGAAACTCGAAGAACTGACCAAAGATGCCCAAGTCGAGGGCCTGGTACCCGACATGGTCGTCAAGCTGGTCAACGTGGACGAAGTTGGCCCCAACGCACGGTTGGTGGCATACCGAAATGCCCAGGGCAAGTTGGACGAGCAAACCGTCTTTCGCAGTGATGAGCACCGTTTGAGCCTGGCCACGGCAGGCCGTGCCTGGGCCTTTGATGCCGACCCGGCATCCTTCAAGCTGGCGTTGGAGGCTTACCGCATCAGCTTGGCACATCTGTTCGATCCCATGATGGCGGTACACACATCTAACGTGGAGCCGCTGCCGCACCAGATTTCAGCAGTGTACGAAGCCATGCTGCCCAGGCAGCCTCTGCGTTTTGTGTTGGCTGATGACCCAGGGGCCGGCAAAACCGTCATGGCGGGTCTGCTGATCCGGGAAATGACCTTGCGTGCCGATGCACGCCGCGTGTTGATCGTATCCCCTGGCTCGTTATCGGAGCAGTGGCAAGATGAGCTGCGCGAAAAGTTCGGTCTGGAGTTCGAGCTGTTCAGCCGGGAAAAGCAGGAGCAGTGCCACAGCCGGAACTACTTCGCGGAACAGGACCGACTGATCGCCCGGCTCGACCAGCTTTCCCGCAACGATGAATACCCGCAACTGTTGCTGCAAACCGAGTGGGATCTGATCGTGGTGGACGAAGCCCACAAAATGTCCGCTCATTACTTTGGCAGCAAGCTCGATGAAACCGGCCGGTTCAAACTTGGTAAATTGCTTGGCGGCCTCTGCCGGCATTACCTGTTGATGACGGCTACACCGCACAACGGCAAGGAAGAAGACTTTCAGCTCTTCATGTCGCTGCTGGACGGCGACCGCTTCTACGGCAAGTTCCGTGAGGGCGCCCACAAGGTGGACATCACCGACATGATGCGCCGTATGGTCAAAGAAGAGTTGCTGCGCTTCGACGGTAAGCCCTTGTTCCCTGAACGCAGGGCCTACACGGTCAACTACACACTTTCTGATGCTGAGGTCCTGCTTTACGACCGAGTCACCGACTATGTGCGCAACGAAATGGACCGGGCCGACCGGCTTGATGGCAAACGCAAGGGTACCGTCGGTTTCGCACTTACCCAGCTGCAGCGGCGTCTCGCATCCAGCCCGCAGGCCATCTACACCTCACTGTCTCGCCGCAGAAAAAAACTGGAAGCCCGCCTAGACGAACTGCAACTTAAGGCACGGGCAGACGTATTGCGAGAGAACCTGGGCGAATACGTTGTCAAGCGAAAGCTTGATGTGCCCGACAACCTGGACGACGCATCAGACGAACTGTCTGCAGACGAATACGAAACGCTTTCCGACCAAGTAGTAGACCAGGCCACCGCTGCCGAGACCATCCCTGAGTTGCAGGCCGAGATCATCATCCTCACCGAGTTGGAGGAGCAGGCTGCCAAAGTCGTTCAGTCGCGCAGCGACAAAAAATGGGAAGAGTTTTCACGCCTGTTGCAGGACAGGCCAGAAATGCTCACAGCAGAAGGCCGGCGACGCAAGCTCATCGTGTTTACCGAGCACCGCGACACCCTCAATTACCTCTTGCTGCGAATCCGTGACACCCTGGGCAGCGAAGAGGCCGTGGTCACCATCCACGGTGGTACCAACCGGGACGAACGACGCAAGATTCAAGAGTCGTTTCGCAACAACCCCGACGTGCTGGTGCTGCTGGCCACCGATGCGGCTGGCGAAGGCGTGAACCTGCAAAACGCCAACCTGATGGTCAACTACGACCTGCCCTGGAACCCCAACCGCATGGAACAGCGTTTTGGTCGCATCCACCGGATTGGTCAGCGTGAGGTGTGCCACCTGTGGAATTTGGTTGCTGCTCAGACCCGTGAGGGTGAAGTCTTTCGCCGCCTGCTGGAAAAGCTCGACATTGAACGTGAAGCTCTGGGCGGCCGGGTGTTCAACGTATTGGGCGAAGCGTTCGAAGACGTATCGTTGAAAGACTTGCTGATTGAAGCCATCCGGTACGGCGAACTGCCCGAAACCCGTGCCCGCATGGAACAGGTGATCAACCAGGCGCTGGACACCCAGCACCTCAAAGACCTCATGGCTCGCAACGCCTTGGTGGAAAACCACATGAGCCTGGACGAGTTGTACTCCATCCGGGAAGAAATGGACAAGGCAGAGGCCCGCAAGCTGCAGCCCCACTTCATCAGCTCGTTCTTTCGCGAAGCCTTTCGGGTGGTGGGGGGAGAGTTGCGCGACCGCGAATCAGGCCGGTACGAAGTACGGCACGTACCCGCCGATGTGATCGAACGCGACCGTGTGATCGGGCACACCCGTACCCCCGTGCTTAAAAAATACGAGCGCATTTGCTTCGACCGTGACCACCGCACGCTGTATGGCAAACCCACAGCCGATCTGGTTCATCCCGGTCACCCCTTGATGGCAGCAGTCACCGACCTTGTATTGAGCAGTCACCGCAGCTTGCTCAAGCGAGGAGCTGTATTGGTGGACCCACATGACGACGGTACGCAACCCAAAGTGCTGTTCATGCTGGACCACAGCGTCCGCGAAGGCAGTGGGGAACAACCCAAAGATGTGTCACGCCGCTTGCAGTTTGTCGAAATGACGCCCGATGGCGTGGCCCACCCCGCACCTTTCGCACGGCATCTGGACCTTACCCCCATTTCGCCCTCGCAGGCGGCACAGGTGGTTGATGTACTGGGGGCCGACTGGGTCACACACAACATCGAAGCCAGGGCTCAGGCGTATGCGGTTGAACACCTTGTGCCAAGGCACACAGAGGAGGTGGCAACACGCCGTCAAAGGCAGGCTGACAAGCAACTGGCTGCTGTGCGTGACCGCCTGGTCAAAGAAATCCAGTATTGGTCTGATCGCGCCATCAAACTCGATATGGACGTGCGTGCAGGCAAGCAACCCAGGCTACAGCCCGACAACGCTCGGCGTCGCGCAGAAGAACTGAGTGCCCGCCTCAAACAGCGTACCGCTGAACTGCAAGCCATGCGGCATGTGGCGTCTGGCAGCCCCAATGTGATTGGCGGGGCCTTGGTCATACCTGTTGGCCTATTGGCGCAGCGCAGCGGTCAGCCGCAGTTCAGCACCGATGCTGCTGCCCGTGCCCGAGTGGAGCGGGTGGCCATGCAAGCGGTGTTTGACGCCGAGCATGCCCTGGGGCACCGCACCAAAGACGTGTCTGCCGAAAAATGCGGATGGGACATTACCGTCTACATCGACCAGGCCGAAGGCCTTGCCCTGGAACGCCACGTAGAAGTGAAGGGTCGCGCGGTGGGCCAGGACACCATCACGGTCACGGCCAACGAAATTCGCCATGGCCTGAACCAGAAAGACAAATTCGTGCTGGCGGTGGTGATGGTCGATGGCGAGCGGGCCGAGGCCCTGCACTACGTGCCCATGCCGTTCACCAAAGAACCCGATTGGGCCGAAACCAGCAAGAACCTGGACCTGGGCTTGCTGCTGCAAAACGCCACCACGCCAGGAGCGTTGCAGTGATGCCCCAAAAAGAGAGATGCCCCGACAGCTTGCGCTACCGAGGCATCGGACCGGAGATGCTATCTCCGGTGGGGTTTAAGCCTCGTATTATGCATATGCGGTTAATCGCCGGTCAACAGCAGTGGACGCAGGGAGTGGTTTGAGTGCAACGAGTCAACGCCTACATTGACGGCTTCAACCTCTACTTTGGCATGCGCCAGAGTGGATGGCGCCGCTACTACTGGCTGGACCTGCCTGCCTTGGTCACAAACCTGCTTAAACCCAACCAGCAGTTGGCGGCCACCCACTACTTCACGGCCCGTATCCGATCCAACGGACGCAACACCGAAGATGCCAAACGCCAGAGCAATTACATAGACGCCCTGGCTACTAGGCCCAACTTGACCACGCACCTTGGGCAGTACCTTGAGAAAACACGCACCTGCAACGCCTGCGGTGCCACCTGGCCAGATTACGAAGAAAAAATGACGGATGTCAACATCGCGGTGCAACTGCTGTCCGACGCCTTCGAAGACCGGTTTGACACGGCCATCATCGTTTCGGGAGACAGCGACCTGACCACCCCCATCCAGCGGGTGCGTGAGCGTTTTCCCAACAAACGCCTGATCGTGGCCTTTCCACCTAACCGGCATTCGGCTCAGCTGAAGAAAGTGGCCCACGGCCACTTTGTGGTGGGCGAAGACAAGCTTCGGCACAGCCAGCTTCCCAACCCCGTTGTCACCGCCAGCGGCTATGCCCTGCAGCGCCCCGTACACTGGAACTGAATGCGCATGTCCAACATCCGCTCACCCAAAAAACTGATCGAAGTCGCCCTACCGCTGGACGACATCAACGTGGCTTCGGCCCGTGAAAAGTCCATCCGCCACGGTCACCCCAGTACCTTGCACCTGTGGTGGGCACGCCGCCCGCTGGCGGCGGCGCGTGCAGTCATCTTTGCCCAGATGGTCAACGACCCCGGTGGCGAGCGTGGCTACTACGCCGGCAAGACCAAGGCCCGGGCCGATGCGGAGCGCGAAGAGTTGTTCCAGATCCTGCGCGACCTGGTGCAGTGGGAAAACACCAACAACGAAGAGGTGCTGGCCCGCGCCCGCGCGGCCATTGCCAAGAGCTGGCGCGAGACCTGCGAGCTGAACAAGGGCAAGCCCGGCTTCGACCCCGAGCAGCTGCCTGCCTTCCACGACCCTTTTGCCGGTGGGGGTGCGCTGCCGCTGGAAGCGCAGCGCTTGGGGTTGGAGAGCTACGCGAGCGACCTCAACCCCGTGGCCGTGACCATCAACAAGGCCATGATCGAGATTCCACCGCGCTTTGCTGGACGCAAGCCAGTCGGGCCGCTTATCGAGGCTGAGCGTGGGACCAAGAAAGCCAACAAAGACATTGCAGAGGACTGGAGCGGTGCCCGGGCCTGGCCGAAGACGTGCGGCGCTACGGCGCGTGGATGCGCGAACAGGCGCAGCAGCGCATTGGCCATCTGTACCCGCAGGTGGAAGTCACCGCCGAGATGGCCGTCCAGCGCCCCGACCTGAAACCTTTGGTGGGCGAAAAGCTGACCGTAATTGCCTGGCTGTGGGCCCGCACCGTCAAAAGCCCCAACCCGGCGTTCAGCCAGGTGGCCGTGCCCCTGGCCAGCACCTTTATCTTGAGCAGCAAGGCAGGCAAGGAAGCCTATGTAGAGCCGGTGGTGGAAGGTAATGGCTACCGCTTTGAAGTGCGGGTGGGTAAGCCACCGGAAGGTGCAAAGAACGGCACCAAGCTGTCGCGCGGCGCGAACTTCAACTGCCTGATGTCTATGGCGCCGATTGAACCCAAGCACATTTACAGCGAAGCTAACGCGGGCCGCATGGGTGCCAAGCTGATGGCCATCGTGGCTGAAGGTGCCCGAGGCCGTGTGTACCTAGCACCGACTGTCGTTCAGGAGGAAGTGGCGCACCAAGCCGAGCCAACATGGAAGCCGGAAGCAGCAATGCCTGAAAACCCGCGCTGGTTCTCGCCGCCGCTTTACGGTTTGAAGAAGTACGGCGACCTGTTCACCCCCCGCCAACAGGTGGCGCTGACCACGTTTTCCGACCTGGTGCCCGAAGTCATCGCCCGCATTCGTGCCGATGCCCTGGCCGCCGGCATGCCCGATGATGGCAGCGGGCTGGATGCTGGCGGCAACGGTGCCACGGCCTATGCGGAGGCATTGGGGGTGTATTTGGCATTCTCAATAGATAAGGCTTCCGATTACTGGTCGTCGATTTGTACGTGGCACTCCAGTAAAGACCTGATTCGCAACACGTTTGGTCGGCAAGCTATCCCGATGTCTTGGGACTATGCAGAAACGAATCCGTTTTCGGACTCTGCAGGCAACGTAAGCAGTGGGATCGAATGGTCGTACAAGGCGCTCCAGCTAATGCCAGCGCAAAAGCTGGGTGTCGCACAGCAATCTGATGCTCAAAATCAAACCATCAGCCATGGAAAGTTGATTTCTACTGACCCACCTTATTACGACAACATCGGCTACGCTGATCTGTCAGACTTTTTCTACGTCTGGTTGCGCCGCAGCCTGAGGCCCATCTTCCCCAATCTCTACGCCACGCTGGCCGTGCCCAAGGCCGAAGAACTGATTGCTACGCCCTACCGTCACGGCAGCAAGGAAAAGGCTGAAACCTTCTTTCTGGACGGCATGACCGCCGCGATGCACAACTTGGCGCAGCAGGCGCACCCAGCTTTTCCGGTCACTATCTACTACGCCTTCAAGCAAAGTGACACCAAAGAGGGGGACGGTACGCATAGCACTGGTTGGGAGACCTTCCTCGAAGCCGTGCTGCGGGCAGGTTTCACCCTCACCGGCACTTGGCCCATGCGCACCGAGCTGGGCAACCGCATGATCGGTTCGGGCACCAACGCCCTGGCCTCCAGCATCGTGCTGGTCTGCCGTCAGCGCGACCCTAGCGCAGAAACCATCAGCCGCCGCGAGTTCCAGCGCCAGTTGCGCGAACACCTGCCCGAGGCGCTTGAGGTCATGATCGGCGGCACCAGCGGGCAAAGCCCCATTGCCCCGGTGGACTTGGCGCAAGCCGCCATCGGCCCCGGCATGGGCATCTACAGCCAGTACGCTGCCGTGCTGAACCAGGATGGCACGCCTATGAGCGTGCACGACGCGCTCATTCTCATCAACCGCGAGATCACCGACTACCTCACCCCCGACGCGGGCAGCTTTGACGCAGACACGCTGTTTGCCAACGGCTGGTTCGAGCAGTACGGCTGGGCAGAGGGGCCGTTTGGCGAGGCCGACGTGCTAGCCCGCGGCAAAGGCACCACGGTGGATGGTGTGGAGAAGGCTGGTGTGGTGAAAAGCGGCGGCGGTAAGGTGCGCTTGCTGCGATGGGCAGAATACCCGCCCGAGTGGGACCCGAAGGCTGACATTCGCAACCCGGTGTGGGAAGCGACCCACCATCTGATTCGTGCCCTCAACACCCAGGGTGAAAGCGCCGCCGGCGCGCTGCTGGCCGCCATGCCCGACAAGGCTGAGCCGGTGCGGCAACTGGCGTACCACCTCTACACCCTGTGCGAGCGCAAAAAATGGGCCGAAGAGGCGCGTGCGTACAACGAACTCATTACGGCTTGGCATGCCGTGGTGGCCGCATCGATGGATGCGGGGCCCAGAGGGGCCCAGCTTGGTTTGGATGTGTAAGGGAGATTGAACAATGACTGTAAAACCCTGGCGCGAAGTCGCCCACCCCCACAAAGACGTGCTGGAAGGCACGTTCAAGCAGAGCGAGTTTGCTGCAGACATTTCGCAGGTCCACAGTGGCGTGGCACAGCCCGAGTACCAGAACCCGGAGATGTTCTTTGCCCGCACCTTCATCACAGAAGGCATGCGCTTGCTGCTGCAGAGTGTGGCGGAGCGGCTGTCGGGCCGTGGCGGCGACCCAGTCATTCAGTTGCAAACGGCATTTGGCGGCGGCAAGACCCACACCCTGCTCGCTGTGTACCACTTGGCCAGCCGGAAATGCCCGACAGAAAAACTGGCGGGCATCCCACCCATTCTGGACGCGGCAGGTATCAGCAGCTTGCCCCAGGCAGGGGTGGCGGTGATTGACGGCATCAAGGTTTCACCCAGTATCCCGCGCAGCCATGCGGGTACGACGGTCAACACCCTGTGGGGTGAACTGGCCGTCCAGTTGCTGGGCGCTGAAGGCTATTCGCTTCTGGCAGAGGCTGACCGGGCTGGCACCTCGCCGGGCAAGGAGGCATTGATTGCCCTATTGCAGCAGGCCGCTCCCTGCGTGGTGCTGCTGGACGAGTTGGTGGCGTATGTGCGTCAGTTTGAGCCCGGCAAGAGCTACCTGGGCGGCACGTTTGAGAGCAACATCACCTTTGTGCAGGCCCTGACGGAGGCGTTCAAGTCGGTGCCCAACGCGATCCTGTTGGCATCCCTGCCCGAATCGGAAACCGAGGCTGCAGGCAGCCAGGGGCAACGGGCGCTGGAGGTGTTGGAGAAGTATTTCGGCCGGGTGGAATCGGTTTGGAAGCCCGTGGCTGCAGAAGAAGCGTTCGAGATCGTGCGCCGGCGCTTGTTTGACAACGTTGGGGATCCTGCCCAGGTGCGTGCAGTCGCCAGGTCCTTTGGCGAGCTGTACCGGCAACACTCCACCAAGTTTCCAGCAGAGGCGCAGGAGGCCCGCTACGAAGAGCGAATCGCCCATTCGTATCCCATACACCCCGAAATTTTCGACAGGCTCTACGAAGACTGGTCGACACTGGACAAGTTTCAGCGTACGCGGGGGGTGCTGCAGTACATGGCCATCGTGATCCACCGGTTGTGGAACAACAACGACAAGGACCCGCTGATCATGCCCGGTTCGTTACCGCTGGACGACGCAGTGGTGCGCAACAAAAGCATTCACTACCTACCCAACGGTTGGGAGCCGGTGATCGAACGCGAGATTGACGGCCCGCGTTCTGCGGCCATGGACATTGACGGCCATGACACCCGCTTTGGAAGTGTGCAGGCAGCGCGACGAGTCGCACGTACGGTATTTCTGGGCAGTGCGCCATCGAATGCAGCCCAGGCTGTGCGTGGCATCAAGGTCGAGGGGATTTTGCTGGGCAGTGCACAACCAGGACAGGCTGTCGGCACGTATGAGGATGTGATCAAACGCCTGCGTGACCGTTTGCACTACCTGTATGGCGAGAAAGACAGCTACTGGTTCGACACCCGCCCCAACCTGCGCCGTGAAATGGAAAGCCGCAAGGCCAACCTGAAGGACGCTGAAGATGTGATGCCCCTGCTGCGCGACCGTGTGGGGCGCGTGTTCAGCAAGACCAACCACTTTGCCGGTATTCACGTATTCGCTCCCTCTGCAGACATTCCCGACGATTTCGGTTTGGGGCCACGCCTTGTCGTTTTGCCACCCAATGCGGGTTACCGGAAGTCGGATGAAGCTGCCGCTGTGATGGTGGCCACAGAGGTGTTGGAAAAGCGTGGCGATGCTCCACGCCTGAAGCGCAACCGGCTGATCTTTCTGGCTCCTGATGGCGACGCGGTGCAGCGGCTGCGCGACGCAGCCCGCACCTACCTGGCTTGGAAGAGCATTGTGGAAGACGTGGCGAACCGGCGCATGGACCTGGGCACCTACCAGGCGGACCAGGCGAAACGTGCGATGGATACGGCAGAAGACGCCCTGAAGCAGATGGTGCGCGAGACCTACCGCTGGCTGATGGCACCTACCGAATCCATGGAGCGTGGCCGGCTGAAACTGAGCTGGGAAACAGTGGCGGTGGCTGCGTCGGCCCCCAGCTTGGTGGACGAAATCGAAAACAAGCTGAAAGAAGAAGAGTGGGTCATCTACGGCTGGTCGCCTGTCCACCTGAATCGGGTCTTGAACCAGTGGTACTTCAAGGAAGGCGTACCGGCAGTGCCCGCGCTGAAAGTTTGGCAAGACTGCTGCCAGTACCTGTACTTGCCCCGGTTACTGAATGCCGATGTGTTTCAGCAAGCAGTCGCTGCAGGCTGCGCGAAACGTGAAACCTTTGCATTCGCCGATGCCAAACAGGAGGACCAGTGGCTGGGATTCACCTTCGGCCAGAATGCCTTGGTGAATTTGAGCGAAGACGCCTGGTTGATCAGCCAAGAGGCGGCACAGCGTTACCAGGCTCAGTTGGATGAAGAAGAGCGCAAACGCATTCCGATTCCTAACCCGTCACCACCCACGCCCGGGTTTACCCCTCCCAACCCACCTGGGTCAAAACCTGAGTCACCTCCACCAGCACAGGCGTTACCGAACCGTTTCTTTGGAACAGTTGAACTCGATCCAGACCAAGCCACCTTGGATTTTTCGACCATCGTCAACGAGGTGATACAGAACTTCACCGCTCAGACAGGCGTGGATGTCAAGATCACCGTTGAAATCGAGGCTCAGTATCGAGAAGGGTTTTCTGCCGCTTTGCAGAGGGCCATCAAGGAAAACTGCGGGGTGTTGAGGTTCAGGGCCGCCAACTTTGAAAAAGAATGATAGGTGATGCCTTTACGGCAACCAATGCCCCTGTTTGGAATACACACCTTTTTCCGTGTCACGGGCATCGTAAAAGTGCCCTGAAGGTTCACACCCCACCCAAGGGCCGGGGTAGTCCTTAAGGCGATCAAAGCCATTGCGGTGCAGTGCACGTCGCGCTGCTGCGACAGATACGAAATCTAAAGAGTCGCAGATGGCAGCTCGATCCTTGATTTGATGGTGCTTGTATCCAGTGTCATTAAATGAACTGCCTTGATCGTGAAAAAAGAACACCGTTGCTGTCCCGTCTGAATGTGGTTCCAGCAAGGCCCAGTTGTGCTGCAACATACCCAGTACCTTCACCCACCAGTCGCGGTTACTGATGTGAAATACAGGAGGATCAAGTGGTGTTTGCGGTTCTTCAGGGATCTCAGGGCGATGACGACGTGAAAGCCAAGCCCATGTGAACTGAATATCACCGTCCCTATTGCCGGGGGCAAACATGAACGGTGCGGAATCTTTGCGTTCAATGGCCTGCATGATCTGCTCGGCTAGGGCAGCCATGTCGTTTGGCACATCGTGATCCAAGGCGAGAGCCGCTTCTTCAAATCGACCAAGTTCCCGCAGTATTTCTGCCCGAATCAAGACCTTGTTCAAATCGTAAATGTCCAAATGGGACAGTAGGGCCAGTAGGTTTTGGGACTCCGATTCATCAAGCTGCTGTTCACCGCCCTTAGTGCGCCTATCGTTTGTCAGGTGCCAGGCGTACACACGCAGTGCGATTTCGTCCTCTTGGGGCAGCACATTTGATGCCAAGTAGTCCAAACACTGTTTGGGCGTGACATGGATGTAGCCTGACACGTCTTGGTATTTGGTGCGTTTACTGTGGGCTTGGTCCATGCGCCGTTGCATCTCTGGCGGCACAGACTGTGTGATCAGTGCCATGCCCATACCACCTAGATACGTTTCGTATTCATCTTCGGGCTTCGCGCCAAGCATGCAAAAAGCAGTGTTGCAGCGCGGACAACCGACGATAGGTGGCGTACGCGGAAACATAGGGGCGTTTATTTTGCCGTCTGAGCGTATATTTGCGCCTCCGGTGTTCCCTGAAGCAATAGTTCGCCTAGAAAACTGACCTTGGCAGTTGGGGCAGCGATAAATTAGGATGGAGCCAGGGGTCATTTGTATGTGTGCCCAATTCGATTGTTACTTATGGAGTGCAATGTTTATTTTGTCTCTTTAAATTATATTCATGAACCAAGTAATCAAGGTCGTTTTCCATATTCCTTTCTGCGTACTCCAAAATGCCATGCAGCATGCATTCTGCTACGCTTTTAATATCTTTCTCATCTAGTTTTGACCATATTTCAAGCGCATCTTTAATTCTGCCGCTTGATAGCAAGGCCTGCCCAAGATCTGGCATATTCAGGATGTGCTCGAATTGATAATTGGGAAAGATGTCTGATGGCGAAATATTGGTATGACTCCAATCGAGCTCGCCAAGATCTTCGATGGCGACCTTTATCCATTTAATTGCGTATTCAATATCGCCTATTTTAATGCCAGTGAATTCAATTATGTCGAAATAAATTTCGGCTTTGTATCCGTCATCTGAACTTTCGGTGGCATAGCAGGCGTAGATGTCTAGAGCTTGTTCAAGGTTAAACTGTCCTTCATTGATTAGTGACTCAATCGATGGGAAGAAGTCGCTGAAATAATAATCGCTCCACCCTGGACACCTTGAGGCTCGAAATGCAAATTCTCGGATATCTGATATTCTATTTTCTGGTATAAATGTTGTGGAATCAAGCCAATACCTGAAATTATTGCCAAAACAATTCTCCATAATATCTACGAGTGGCTCGTTAGCTATTGAATGCTCTTGATAATCGAGTCCTCGTGCAATTTCGGCTTTTAAGTTAATCATTTTTAGGTTGCTTCTCATTTGGGTGGTGCGATGATTATGCAGTCATGAAACAAGCAATCCAAGCCTGCCCCTAAGTGCATGAATTCCATCGGATTCAATGCTGTTTGCTGTTAATGGAGCACAAAATTTAGGTGGTGATCATATTTCAATGGCAGTGAAATTCGATTAATATGCGGTTGGCCTTTATCGTTTTCTTTTGCGAAAAATTCATCACCCCACTGAAATTCCATTGGTGAATCAGGCTGCGCATTTTCTGCTAGACGATAAAGCCCCGCCCTGGATCGAAGATTTTAAGTTCTACAGTCAGCAAGTTGCCGTTTGGGTAATGGATGACAGCGCCTTCAGTATTCCAAAATGGACCCTATTCTTCGGCATTCCCGTAAAACGACAGCACTTTCCGTTTGGCGCCACGGAACTGATCGTAAAAGCTGGTGGTACTGACAGGCGTATCTGGCATCTGCTACTCCTTCGAAGGCGATCCTGGTACTCAGCTCACTATCCCGCTTAGGCAGTTTTGCTACTCACCTATGCAGGCATTGAGTGAATTAACCTATAGTACACGGCCTGACCTTACAGTCAAGCCCCGCTCCGAGTAGCAAATCCGCCTATAGCCCCTTGGGCCGTGTCGCCGCGTGGCGGTTGGGGCATCTGCAGGACACCCTTCATCAGCCCCCTCAGTACAGGTTGTTGCCATGTTTCAGAGTGGCCACCCATGATGACAGCTGGTCGTGAAAATCTTGCAGTATGGCTTTGGTTTTGGTAATTTCCGTTTGGCGCGCTGCGTCCCTTTGTTTTTTGGTGGTGCAGTGGACTATACCGCTGGTCAACTCAATCTTTTTCAGGCTGTCAGATTGCATGTTTACATACGATTGCCTTAAAACTTTGCGTGGATCAAACTCCATCTCTGCCACTTCGACAGCAGGTATGATTCGTTCGCTGAGATGGGTTAATACTTTTTTCGCCTTGGTTCGGTAATAACCAGATTTTTGAGTTGTTAACTCTTGACCCCAATTTCGAATGTAGTGCTGAAGGTCATTCAGCGCCTCGCTCACGTGATGCATCATTAAAAATCTAGGTGGCTGATCAGAAAGAAATGAGGGGTCGTAACAGCGACGGACATGTTCGACTCTGAATTCGATGACCGCCCTCGTCGTATGGCCTTTGGGATAGAAGGTAGGTGGCTCATCTTCATTTAGCATCCTTCTCGCAGCCTTATTTGCTAGTCGGGTTGCTTTAAGTTCGGCGTTTTCTGCTTCAGTTCTTAGCAATTTAAACGAGTAGATCATGATGCATCTCCAGTGAATTTCCAGTAACGACGATTGCGACCTGCTTTGGTCCAGTCGCGCATATGTTGAAAGCCAAGAGAGCGCAGTGATTGGCTTACCCGATGGTAAGGTGGCGCAGCACCAGCCTTTCCCTTTAGCTGTGCAAGTGCGACGACCTCAGCCGTGGTGAATGGCCTGGCTCTTTCTTTTGGCGTCATTCCGTCCAGCCAACACTGAATTTTTCGATTCAGATCGAGCGGTATATCTGCTTGGCTTGAGGGTGGCTTTGCTGCAATCTGCAATTCCGCCATTTCCTTCAGGCGAATCATTTGCTGCCTGAGTGGTACCTGTTCGAACATGACATGGATCCCCTTGAGGTTGGTGGCTGCAATGTGGGTATGGAGCTTGCATGTGCACTTGCGCAGTTTTCACTCTGTTTTCACAAACTTTCCCATAAGGAAGTTGGTATAGGAAAAGTAACGGGAAATACCGCTGAAACTGCGCATCTGCACATCAGGGCCAAACCGCTCTTGCCGCCTGTAGCCCCTGATTGGTCAACTCAATACCGACGTAAGACCTGCGGTCAGGGGACACCCTGATAAGTGCGGTCCCAAGTCGTCGTGTGAAGGTTGTTTTGGATGGGACAGCGTGCCCGACTTCTCGGCACCAGTGTTGGAATGCACGATACGCATCCCTAGCCTTGCATGAGTATTCGTTGCCACGTACGCAATGATCAGCAATCCATTCGCCGATCAGGTCTTGCTCTTCCCGATAGGCCTGGGTCGCTGCACGCAGCTTGTCCGGGACTGACAAGCCGGTGCGCTGGAACTCTTTCAGCCCGTCCAGTGCCCAATTGAGTATGCCGGGTCCCTCGAGTTTGAGCTTGCCGAGCAGTTGGGTGTCGCGTTGGTCGCCGGGAATCACTACTTCAAAAGGTACCAGCACGACACGATTCCACATGCCACTAGAGTTGTCGGTGATCTTTGGCTTGTGATTGCCAATCAACATCAGCTTGTGCGTCGGGCTGAACTCCACTCTGGACTTACCGTACAGGGGCCTGGCGGCTAGCGTATCGCCACCGGTGAGGTCTTTGACCCGTGCATCTGAAAGCTGCTGGCCTTCGCTTGTTTCATTCGCGTAGATAAGCCTTCTGCCTTTGATATCCAGAATTTCCGGGCTTGGTCCTTGGGCGCTTCGTGGCTGCGCCATCAACAGCTCCGTGTCGATTTTTCTTGCATACCCTCCCAGCAACCATTTCAGCACTTCGACCAAGACGGATTTACCGTTGTCACCAACGCCAATCAACATCAGGAAAACTTTTTCGCTTGATCGACCCGTAAGGCAGTACCCAACCCACCGCTGAACAAATGCTGAGACCACGCTGTCGGGTAGCACCTGGTTAATGAATGATTCAAACCGGGGGCATGTGGCGCTGATGTCATACTGCACTGAGCAGCGCTTAGAGACCCTGTTTAGCGGATCAGGCGGCAGGATCTTTTGTGTGTTCAGGTCGACCACTCCGTTAAGGACGCCAAGCAGCATGGGATCTGCATCGAAGTCGTTGATAGAGCAGTGCATCCCAGGCTCAGACTTTGCCATCTCAACCATGGCACGCATGTGTTGCATCTGGTGTGCTTTCGTTGCCCGGGCCAGCAGCTTGCTCTTTCCGTTCCATTCAGGATGACTGGCAAGTTCCTTTGCTGCCTTCAAAAGCAGCACATTCGCTACTTCTTTTGCGGCGCTGTCGACAGAGGGTGTGCAGAATTTTGTGTAAACGGACAATTCCCCGCCGGCGCAAGCCGGCCTGTCCGTAAGCACCATGAGCACCAAGAAACACGACGTACCCGAAGAACTTTTGTCCAGCCTGCTGGCCAA
>JACCDQ011317946.1_pt1 | contig 20003 bp, 19 predicted proteins | sample 7446031 | NCBI WGS metagenome assembly JACCDQ01 (sample SAMN15323442, study PRJNA562643) | freshwater metagenome | isolation source: river surface water | place: USA:Blue River Watershed | collected 2017-08-17
CAATGGCGTTAAATATATAAATTTATAAACTTAATAGTGATTATAAATGTCAAATATTGAAAATCTTTTACAGATATTGAGAAATATGAATAATGAAATTACAGATTTAGATAAAAATATTCAAATAAAAAATAATAGAGTAGGAGAAATAAAAAATAGATTAGAAGAATTAAATGCATCTTTATTACAGGAAAAAGACGATTTAAATGTATTGTATTTGAAGAGAGAAAAAGTGAATGAATTAAAAACAGTTGCTGAAACAAACTTTAAACAAATAAATGAAAGTGTAAATACATTACTAGATATTCTAAAAACAGGAAACACTGATTAATTTTTATGTTTTTATTTTTTTTATTATTTTTGAATGGTTTTATTTTTTTATTTTTTTATTTTTTTTAGTATTTTTGAATGGTTTTATTTTTTTATTTTTTAATCTTTTTTTTAATTTTTTTAATTTCATTTTATTTTTGACTGTATTTCCTCCAAATGAAACTTTAGCTAAAGTAGAATGTACAGGTCTAACTATATCTGCTCGAACACCTTTCAAATCACGTTTAATATTTCTTCTTAATGTTTTACATTTATTTTTAGTTAAAAAAGTATTAAAATTATCACGATTTATATCTTCTTGAGTAACAGTGACAATTGCCATACTAATATGTTGATTTTTATTGTTTATAAATTTTTTTTTATCTCTTTTGTCTAGATTTATTTTTTTTTCAATATAAGTTTCATTATCTTTATCTTCAAATGCTTTTATACTTTCATTTAATTGCTTGATTGCCTCAATTATTGGTTTTGTTTTAATATTTTTTTCATTTTCATCTTTGAACGGAATATTATTTAATACAACAAGTTGTTCTTCATTATATTTCAATAAATTTATATCAGATAAATATTTTAAATAATCTTTTGTAAAAAATTCTTTCATAATTTCACATTTTTCAAGTAAATGTTTATCACAATATTTGTATTCCTCATCATCTCCACTTATTACTTGTTGTAAAGTGTTTCTATAAAAATCTGCATATTGATATTTAACATTTTCTGTATCTAATAATGTTCTAAAACCAGATGGTTTATATTCTTGATAAGATACAATTTTATAATTTTTACTTGTGTCTTTCTCACCTATAGATGTGGAAGGTGGTTTTCCAACATAAATTACATTAATTGGTGTAAAAATTAATTCTAATAATCCTGATTTAATTGAATTTTCAAAAGAAAGTTCTTCTAGAGAAGAAGCGGTAAATCTTCCTAAGATGGAAGGATTATATGTATGTGTTGATTTGTAATTTTCTTGTATAAATTCTGAATATTCTAATAATTGTGTAACATCTTTATTTATTTTTAAAAATTCATAAGGTATTCTTGTTTTTTTTTCATCATAAGCATTTTTTGATTTTAAGAATTCAATAAATGTTTTTCTATCAAATAATATATCTGGGAAAAAACGAATATTGGTTTCATCAGATAAAGAACCATCTATATGATTAAAACGAAACCATCTATATAATTCATAAATATGTAAATTTTGATATTCTGTAATAGAACCTTTTAAATTTAATCCAAAACCTTTTAAATTATCTCTCGAACCAGATTTTTGAAATGTTATTTCTCCTGTTAAATTATTTTTCATTATCTGTATCATTGCTGATTTTATGTCAGTCTCTTTTGTAGCTTCTGTTGCCTCATCTTCATTTTCTGTTTTATCATCATTCTCTGAATTAGGATTAGTTATTTTTCTTAATTGTTGTGTTTTTAAAATATGAACTTGAAAACGATATATATTTTTTGTAGTAGATAATTTATTTTTAAATAAAAAACCTACATACAACCCATTAGGAAAAGATTTAGCCGATTTTTTTAGATTATCATATTGATCAATTGAATCTAATTTAACCCCTTCTAATCTATATAAATAGTTTGTTCCAGTTCTAACTAAGTCTACAGTTACTGGAACATCCATATTATTTACTCTATAAAAGACTCTTAAAAAGTTTGTATTTTCATCAGATGTTGCACTAATTGAATATTGTAAATTTTCAGAACGTTTACTATAATCTTTAAATTTATTTATTAGTTGGTTTAAACTGTCCTTTAATGTTAAAAAATCATCATTATTTAATAAATCTCTATAAGTAGAGCTAGTAAAATACATAAAATCTTTATCTGCCTGTTCGACAGACATTATTTGAAATTGATTTTTTTTTGTGTTATTTACTTGTACAGTCTGTTTTCCTATTGTAGCACCTCGTTTAAAGGTTTCATCTAATAGTTTTTTTAAAATATTTTTCTTCTTTGAACCTAATTTATCTTTATAATAATCAGTAAACATTTCATTATCTTTATCATCATATACAGCATAACTAATATTAGAAAAAGGTATTTTTTCTTCTCTTATTAATTGTCCTTCTATAACTTTGGATTCACTTTCGATTGACTGTAAAATTTGTTGTAATATTCCATTCATTCTTGTTTCGAAAGATGCTTCATCTTCAGTTGGATTTATAACAGGTAAAAATATAATAGCATTATTTGGAAATAACAAATGATTAAAATTTTGTTTATTTACTGTAGTAAATTGGTTTGTGGATAACTGTAATTTTGTTTGAATATTTCCTATATCTATTCCTTCATCTAGTTTATCATTTAAATAAAATCGAATAGGATTTGTTGTAAAATTTGGTAAATCAAATAACCATTCATAATTTTCACTAATATCATCTAAAAGCTTGTCTTTACCTTTTGTATCATTATCATATGTTGGAAATAAAAAAATTGTTCTTTTGGCAATGCCAATTTCTTTTCTTAGATTTGTTCCAAATAATTTATCAATTAATAAGTTTCTTAATACATATTTTTTTAAATTTAAAATTTTTCCATTAGGATCAGTTGCTTTATTAGCATTTAAAATCGCTTTATCTATTAATTGAACATTACCTCTAGCATAACGATTTAGCTCATACTTAAACCATCCTTTTACATCATCATTGATAGGTGGTTTATTATTTACATCTGGTTGACTTTCAGGAATTATGGGTAGAGTATTATTTGCCTTTATTATTTCATCAATATCAAAATCATTGTTTATTTTAATCCTTTCATTATAGATTGATGTAATAAATCTATTAACAAAAATATTTGACATTTATTATATGGACTTAAATAAAATTTTCTTTATATAAAGTATTATTTATTAATTCATCATCTTCTTTTGATTCTTTATTTTTTCTTGCTTTCTTTAAAGTATTAATAGCATCATTTACTTCTTTTTGTGTAACAACATCTTTACCAATTTCATTCCTCAATTCTTTATATTGTTCTGGAATGATACAATATTTACTATTTTCATTAAATAAATAATCAGCAGAAACAACAAATAAAATTGTTAAAATTAATGAAATAGCTATATCTCTAGTTCCAACCCATAAAATAGAGAAAATAATAATTTGTCTTCCTAATGAATATTTAATATAATTTTCTTGTGTTTTACTTAATTCTACTGTTAAATATTTTGAACCAATATTCATTATTAACATTATAACTCCAGCAAAAAATTTGTTATCATTTAAAATATTTATTAGTCTATAAAATTTTCCGCCAATATTTTCCTCTTTTTCTTTTTTTCCCCTTTTAGATTCTTTTTTTTTCATATTATACTTCAAAGTTAAAAAAAATATATCTCATTCTAATAAAGTAATGTCTTCTCTGGCTTTTTATGCATCTCCTGTAGATTATAGAAATAATGATTTAGAAAATAAAATTAATTCAGAAAAGAAATTAGATAAAAAGGCATTACAAATATTACAAGATAATGTTTCTAAATCAACAGAAACATATTCTCCTATGTCTGTTGCAGATATACATAAAAATCTAAAAGCAGACAATGATAATGAATTATTTAAATTCTACAATAATGAATTAAATAATACAAATGAACAGGTAAATACACCTCCTATTATAAAAACAGACCAATATCTTTTAATGGAAGAACAATCAAATGTAGAGAAATATAATAAAAAAACTAATAATCAAGATGTTATTGAAAAATTAAATAGAATGATTGAAATGTTTGAGGAACAAAAGGAAATAAAAACAACTAAAAAGAATGAAGAAATTATACTTTATTGTTTTTTAGGTGTTTTTACAATTTATATTATAGATTCATTTGTATCTATAGGAAAATATAGTCGATAGTCGTTAATTGTTAATCTGTTTTTATATATACAGCTATTTTAAAAGGCATTTTATCATAATTTAGTATAGAAATATTATTGAAACCATTATTTCTAGCATACATATTTATTTGTTGTAATTTATAAGGTATTAAGTGTTGTATATTTGTTCTTACTTTAAAACTATTATCTTTAATTGTTTCTTTTATTTGATTGTTCTCTAATTCAACATTATATTGAAAGTTATTTTTAACATAATTTGATTGATTATAATTAATTAATTTATGTGAAGGAAAATTATTTAAATCTGTAAATGTAACAAATATATAACCTTTATGAACTACCCATTCAGAAAAATTAGTAAATAATTTATCTAAATCATATATTGTGTGAATTGTAAATAATGGTATAAAAATATGTGTGAATTGATTTTTTCTAAATAAATTTTCATTCAAATAATTACCATAAATATAAGTATTATCAGGATATTTATATTTAGACATTTTAATCATTGACATTGAATTTTCTAAACCTATTGTCTCTATACTATCCTTTAATAATTGTACTATATGACCAGTTTTAGACCCTAAACATAAAACTGTTCCAGTTGTAGTTAAATAATTCTTAGTTTTATAAATTAATTCTTCATAATATGGAATTGTAACAATTACATCATCATAAATAAAAGTATAAAAATTATCATATATATTTTCATCAACATATACTTTATTTTCCATAATATTGTTATTTCTATAATCTATTATGAAACCTTCTTTTTTATTGAAAGAAAAAACTATATATAAAAGTAGTAATATGATTAATAAATAAAGTATTGTCATTTGTATATTATATTATTTTTTTTTACAGTGAAGTAATATGTATATTGAATTTGAAGACAATCGAATAAATTTTCGTTCTGTAACATTTTCTAATTTTAAGAAAACACAGGTATTAAAGAAATTAGAAGAATCTCTATATTATCAAAATACAGAGAATGCCCTATTCTGTACAGCTGAATTATTATGTAGTGGTTTTATTTTAGAATTATGGAATTTATACATATATTACATTTGTAAATACATTCATATTGATAATCCAAAGTTGAGTATATTTTTAAACAATAAATTTAATGATTTTAAGACAATGACACAAAAAACAAATAGTGATTTAGATTTAAGAAATTTGAAAGAAATATGGATATTATTATTTTCTATTACGATGGTTTTATGTCAATGTAATAAATCAACTATATTAAATCATATGAAATTTAAATTTGATTTTAAAACAAATGATGTTTTTTCAAATTTAAAGGCACCTGATATATCTTATATTCAACCATATTTTAAAAGTGGTGACCCAAAAGAGATATTTATACCATTAAATGAATTAGTATATCATTTAAAAGTAACCAAAAATAATAAAGAAATTTATTATTGGATAAATTGGATTATAGAATATGATATTGAATCTACCAAAAGAAAAAATCCATTAAAATGTATATCTAGAGAATTTATAAAATCAAAAACACATAATATAATATGGATATTATGGGAAATAATATTATCTTTTAATGAAAATGAAATTTTAAAAAGAATACTTTACTCTTATTTTGAATTATTTAGTATTAAGTATAATCAACATACCAATAAAAAAAAAGATTATATTATTTTTGTATGTATAATGTTTATTACAAACAATAAAATAGATTATACTAAAAAAATAATTGAAAATAGTGAAATATTTCATACTTTAGATGAAAATATAGATAAAATCTATCATCAAATAAAGAAAAATGAAAGGATTATAGAATATACAGAATAAATATATCTATAATATATTTAATGTCAAATAAAAATATACTACGAAAAAAATTCAATAATATGTATGGAACTGATAAACCATTAAATAGTAATAAAACCATAAACAATATTATGAAAAATATAACTCCAAATAATATAGATTATAACACAAATTCTTATGAAATGAAAAGTAATTTTAATAATTCATTAAAAATAAATGATGAATCAAGTAGCTCAGGTATAATGGGTAAAATTATTATTGCTTTTATATTAATTATTTTATTTTCTATTCTATTTATTTTTAGAGATAAAATTTATAAAAATTTAAAAGAATTATGGGATAAGTTTTATAATACTAATTCTAAAATAGAAGAACAAGTTCTTGGTTTAATCAAAGATAATGACAAGAAAAAGGAAGAAGAACTAAAAAAGAAAAAAGAAGAAGAAGAATTACAAAAAGAAAAATCACAAATAGAACAAGAAAAAGAAAATGAAAAAAAACAAGAATTAGAGAAAAATAGCGGACTCAATAAATTAAATCAAAAAGTAAATAATTTATCAAATTATAGAAAAGATCAAATAGCAACATCAAATGGGTTTTGTTACATAGGTTATGATTTAGGACAAAGAGAATGCACTGATATATACGCTGGTGAAGTTTGTATGAGTGGTCAAATATTTCCAACAATGGATGTATGTATTAATCCTAATCTTAGAACCTAATTATTTTTAAAGTCTTGGGTAAAATAAAACTTTTTTATCAAGATATAATCCATCACTAGATTCTGGACTAGTATCATTAAACCATATACCACTATTTGATGGTGGTCTTCCTACTACACGATTACAATTTACATCTTCATTATTATTTAGAAGAATTTGTTTTAGTCTATATTTACTATAACCATTTGGATTATTTCCTTTCATTAAATGACCATAAATTTCAGAATCTGTTTTTACATAACCTGGTGAATTTGAATTAATAGAACTTTTATATTGTAAAATTTCAGCTTTTCTACGCATTTTAAAATCATTATAAGTAGAAGATAAACCCAGATTAAATTTAATATTATCTCCATTAGTTCTACCAATTAAATCATATGTGTATGGATTTTTTCTTAAATTAATAAGACCTGTATAATCTGGATTATTTATACAGTTGTAATTAGTCGATATGACAGATTGTGTTATATTACTACTCATATATATATATATTATATAACAATTTATTTGATATAATATATATTAAAACTATAATTTAATTTTCACTTGTATTTGAGTTTGTATTTAATTTATTCATAATATCACTTAATCCGTGATCGGAATTATTTTTGCTTGCGATATTGTCTCCTTCAAATAATTCCTTTTTAATATCGTCTAATGTTGCGTTTACACCTAATGCCTTTTCAACTGTATTTGTGTTTTGAATTGAAATTAAATCACCCTTTTCATTAATTGTCTGTGTTAATCGATTATTTGTCTCTTTTGCCTTTTCAATATTTTCTTGAATTGCTTTTAATTTAGATTCTTTTACCCTTTTATCGAACTCTACCTTGGCGATATCCTCATTCTTTTTCTTTTGATGCATTAATTCATTAAGCTCTTTCTCTAAATATTCAACCTTTCCAGTTTTATAAGCGTCTGGATGGAATGGAAGCCACATACCAACTGGACCAACATATACATCGTGATTTGGATCGACTTCACGAATCATTTTACATCTCAATTCTGCCTCTGCCTGCGTAGGGAAAACACCACGAACTTTTAATCCTCGAACAGAAGTTTGAAAATCATTTTGTTTAGAGAATTCATTCTCTAGAGATTCACTATTTGTATCCATAAAATTTTTAAAGTCATTATCAACATTTACAGTTAGGGTTTTACGCTCACTATCAACAAATGTTTTAAACTCTTCCATTAGTTCATCCACTTGAATATTATATTTAAATGAAATAAAATTAATAAATTGAACAAACTTTTCCATCGACTTATTAAAATCAAATTGTCTAACAAATTCGTTAAACATAAATAATTCCTTTCTTTTTATAATTTCTTCTGGTGAAATAAATGATAAACATACAAATTTTTGTTCAGCAATTGGACGATCTTCATCAAGTAAATCAACAATTTTAGACATATTTTATTAATATTAATGTATATTTGTTTATATTTTTTTCTATGTATTATAATATAAAATGTTTAATTTACGAGAATTAATGAAACGTGTTGTAAAATATCTTGTTGAAGGAATTATTGTAGCCCTGGCGGCTCTCGTAATACCTACACAGCGTCTTAATATGAATGAAGTTACTCTTTTGGCCTTAACTGCCGCAGCAACTTTTAGTATTCTTGATACTTTCATTCCTACTATAGCTCAAAGTACACGACAGGGTGCGGGACTCGGGATTGGCCTTGGATTAGTCTTATAAATTAAAAATTGAATGAATAATTAATAAATTGTATTTATTTATAAAAAATGGTTAAATACAATCTTGAAGCCTTATTAAAATACTGTAATGAAAATTCAGTTAAGTTATTAAAAGATTATTCGAATGAAAATGTAAAAAGAGAAATTAAAATTGAAGGTAAATGTTGTAATGAAAATTGTAATAATGATTTTAATAAATCATTTTGTGCTATGGTTGAAACCGGAGCTTATTGTAAAGAATGTATTGTAAAAAAAGGATTAATAAAACAAAAAAAAACATTTATTGATAAATGTAAAAATAACCCACAATATTTAAATGAAATTCAAGAAAAATATAAAAAAACTTGTTTGGAAAAATATGGGGTAGATAATGCTTTTAAATCAGAAGAAATCAAAAATAAAATTAAAGAAACTAATATGGAAAAATATGGCGTTGAACACATTTTAAAAAATGAAAAATTTAAAGAGAAAATTAAACAAACTAATTTACAAAAATATGGCGTTGAAAATCCTTTTCAAGCGGAAGAATTTAAAGAAAAATCAAAACAAACTTGTTTAGAAAAATATGGTACAGAATATGGCATTCAAAATAAAATAGTTCAAGAAAAATCAAAACAAACTTGTTTAGAAAAATATGGTACAGAATATGTTTTAAATAATCCTGAAATAATGGAAGAAATAAAACAACAAAATTTAGAAAAGTATGGTGTTGAACATACATTACAAGTAAAAGAGTTTAGAGAAAAATCAAAACAAACTTGTTTAGAAAAGTATGGTGTTCCATATCCAAATCAAAATGCAGAAATGATGGAGAAAACATCTAAAAATTCTTACAAAATAAAAACATATACTCTTCCATCAGGAAAAGAAATTAAATATCAAGGCTATGAAAATTATGCATTGGATGAATTAATTCAAAATTATGAAGAAACTGATATTATAACTGGAGTAAAAAATGTTCCAACTATATGGTATAATGACACCGATGATAAAAAACATCGTCATTATGTAGATATATTTATTCCAAGTGAGAATAAATGTATCGAGGTGAAATCTACTTGGACTTTTAAAAAGAAAAAAGATAATGTATTAGAGAAACAAACAACGGCAAAGGAAAAAGGATTTAATTATGAAATTTGGGTTTATGATAAAGATGGAAATAAAGTGGAAATATATTTGTAATAATTATATAAAAACACAATATAATTAAAATTAATAAAAATGGATACATTTTTTACAAAATATGGAACAGTTACATTATATAAAAACGAAAAATATATTGGTGACGAATTTAAAAAAGGTAATTATTGGGATATAGAAACATTATTTGAATTAAAGAAATATATTAATCCAAATAGAAATATATTAGAAATAGGAGGTCATTGTGGAACATCAACTATTATATATGCCTCATTTTTAGAAAATGATAAAAAAATATATGTATATGAACCACAATTAAATATGTATAAATTATTAGTAAAAAATATAAATCAAAATAATTTACAAGATAAAGTAATTACTAATAATTCAGGAGTGTTTTGTTATGAAGGAATAGGAAAAATGAATGATATTGATTTAGATGGTGGCGGTGGAATAGTTGAAAAAAGATATAATGAAGAATCTAATTTAAGTTGTAATTTTGGCGGAATAGGGTTAGGAAAAAATGGTGAAAATATCAATTTAACAACAATTGATAAAATGAATATTGATAATATTGGATATATTCATTGCGATGCACAAGGTTCAGAAAATTTTATATTTTCAAAAGGAATAGAAACTATAAAAAAATGTAGGCCCGTTATTTTATATGAAAATAATGAAATCTATGGAAAATATTTATATGACAATGTATGTAATTCTTATCCAGAATATTATGAAGAAGGTTTATTCAATATAAAAAAATATTGTATGAATGAATTAAATTACTCTTATTATATAGATAAATTTAATGGAAGCATTGATACATTATTAGTTCCATAATTTAAATAGATTTAAATAGCTTTAAATAGTAGGTATATAATCCCAACCTAAATCATTACATATATTTTTCCATACTTCATCTTGTTCTATTTTTTTTTGGTCTTTTAACATAGGAAAATGTTCAAGATATTGTGTTTCACCTAATAATTCACATAATTTGTAAAGAGTATAATAATAATTTAAAAAATTAACTCTATCACCAGGACAATATTTTGCATAAGGTATTTGAATATCCATAAATAAGTTACATAAAATATCTTCTAATTGTGGAGTCATAACTGGAGGTTTGATACCTAATTTATCTTTAATAAATGGTATATGTTCATAATATTTATTATAACCTAATTTTTTTAATATTTCTTTTGTTTTTTTATTTGTAAGTTGTTCAGAAGTGATACGTTCTTTTTTAATTTGATTTTGAATACGGTCAATAATTTCTTGTGGAATATCAGTTGATTCTTTTGCTTGAAACTGTGATAATATTTCTCTAAAATGATTAATTCTTTTGTAAGCATAAAAAGATATTTCTTTAGGAGGTTCTTTATAGGAAGGTTTATCATTATCAACTAAATATTTATGATTTGTATAACAATTATTACAGATAATAATGCCTTCGTGATTTGCTTTAATTAATTCGCCTTTATTACAACTTTGACATATAGATTTATTGTAAGAATAATTATTTAAGTTAATAGAGTCAAAACTATTTTTTTCTAAATAGTTTTGAACACATTTATTAATATTTTCATAAGGAATTTCATCATCTTTTAAATTAAAAAAATTGCTAATTTTCTTTTTAGGATTATTGTTTTTATCAATATTTTGTTTTGATTCATAATATTCGAATAAATATTTTGAATTTTCTAAAAAATAAACATCTATTTCTTTGTTAATTAATCTTAATTTTTGCTCTAATGTGTCTATTTGTTTTTTTACATCATCTTCATTTTTATTATTTATTTGATTTTTCAATTCATCTATTTTTAATTTTATTTTAGGAATAATTACGTCCTTTTTATAATGAAAAGAGCGTATTTTCTTATTGTACAATGTATCTATTGTAGAATCAAATTTTGTATACATTATATTAATAAGTTATTTATACAATACTTTTATTTCATTTTTAATTAGAATTAATTTAGTAAAAAGTTATTTTTTTTTTCTTTTTGTATTGTATAAAATGGGAGGTGGATTAATGCAATTAGTTGCTTATGGCGCACAAGACGTATACCTTACTGGTAATCCTCAGATTACCTTTTGGAAGGTAACTTACAGAAGACACACTAACTTCGCAATGGAGGCTATTGAACAAACTTTCAATGGTCAATCCGATTTCGGTCGTAAGGTAACCTGTACCATTTCTAGAAATGGTGATCTTGCTTACCGCACTTACCTTCAAGTAACTCTTCCAGAGATTAACCAGTCTCTCGCAAATTCCGGAAGCACAACTGTATATGCTCGTTGGTTAGATTTCCCTGGTCATCAACTTATCAGCGATGTAACTGTTGAGATTGGTGGTCAGCAAATTGATAAACATTATGGTGACTGGATGCACATCTGGACCCAACTTACTATGACCTCTGAGCAAGAGCGTGGTTACTACAAGATGATTGGCCACACCACCCAGCTCACCTTCTTAACTGATCCAGATTTTGCCCCTGTTGATGGCCCGTGTGATTCGAGTGCTCCACGCCAAGTATGTGCTCCAAGAAATGCTCTCCCAGAGACCACTCTTTACATTCCACTTCAATTCTGGTTCTGCAATAACCCAGGTCTTGCTCTTCCTCTTATTGCTCTTCAATACCACGAGGTTAAGATTAATATCAATCTTCGTTCAATTGATGAATGCCTCTACGCTGTTTCCAGTCTTCTTACCAGCGCCACCAATGACCAAAAGGTAACCTCGGCTTATGCTCAGTCTCTTGTATCTGCTTCTCTCTATGTAGATTACATTTACCTTGACACTGATGAGCGCAGACGTATGGCACAAAACCCACACGAGTACCTCATTGAGCAGCTTCAATTCAGCGGCGCTGAGTCTGTTGGTTCTTCCTCCAACAAGATTCGCCTTAACTTCAACCATCCATGCAAGGAAATTATCTGGACTGTACAACCAGACTGCAATGTTGATTACTGCTCTTCCACCACTCCTGGCACTATTCTTTTCAAGGCTCTTGGTGCTCAACCATTCAACTACACTGATGCTATTGATGCTCTTCCAAACACTATTAAGGCATTCGGTGCTGATGCTTCCACTGAGGGCACTACTGGTTTTGTCAATGCTAGTGGTCTCTTTGAAACCGCCGGTGTTGCTGGCATTAACGGAGCTGGTGCTCTCAGTGCCAATCTTGACCTTGGCGGAACCTCCGGAAACTTCGCTTGGGAGGGAACTAACGCTGGCTTTACTTCCACTGTATCTGATGCTGGAACTTTCGTTCTTGCTGAGACCTCGCACAGTATGCACTGCTGGGGTGAGAATCCAGTCGTCACTGCCAAGCTTCAGCTCAACGGCCAAGATCGCTTCTCTGAGCGTGAGGGCAACTACTTCGACCAAGTCCAACCTTGGCAACACCACACTCGTGCCCCAGACACTGGTATCAATCTTTACTCCTTCGCTCTTCGCCCAGAAGATCACCAGCCATCGGGCACCTGCAACTTCTCGCGTATTGACAACGCGACCCTTCAGCTTGTACTCTCGAATGCTACCGTCAGCGGCACCAACACCGCGAAGGTAAGAGTATACGCTCGTAATTACAACGTATTACGTATACTCTCGGGAATGGGAGGTCTCGCGTACTCAAATTAGTAGTTGGGATGGATTCCTACAAAAATAAAAATACATTATAAATAAAAATTTATATAAATAATTATAAGAATTATAAGTTTTATAATTATTCAATAATTACCTAATTTGATGAATCAATATTATAATCTTCAACAACATTTTCAACAAAATTTTCTATGACATATTCAAATTTATTTGTTTTTGATATTTTATTTTTGTAAATTAATATTATTTTATCAGTCAATTCCTCAAAAGAATATTTATGTTTTACTAAATTACATACATTACAACAAGGTCTAATATTAGAATCTATGTAACCAATTGAATTATCAAACCTATCAAGACCATTTCTTAAATGTTCATTATAATGTCCACATAAATAACAATTTATCTTAGTAATTAAATTAAATATTTTTTCACTTATTTTAAATTCGTGTCCTCTTTGTTTAGCACTTGCTATATATTGTTTATAGGATGGATTAGAACTTTTGAATAATTCTGGATATAAATTACCTTTAAATAAACGAATATGTGTACCAATATGTTCTATAATTTTAAGAAAATTATCAATAGGATGTGCGTTTTTTATTATATTACACATTTTACAACAAGGAACACAATTTTCTTCAATATAACCTAATTTTGGTATCATTCTGTCAATTCCATTAATACCTTCAATATTATGTTTGTTATTAATATTATCTTTTAATCCACAATAATAACATTTATCAAATATTAAACTAGTAAATTTATCTAATGTTAATTCAAAATTAATATTTTTTTCTATACATCTATCCTTATATTCCTTAAATTTATTTTCAGGTTTATTATAATTAATTCTATCAATAATATTATTATGACTCTTATCTCTCTTTTCATCTGCAATCTTAAAAGCAACACGACAATTTTTACAAGTCTTAGTTTCACCTTTTAATCCAATAAACATATCAATAGTAAATGATTTACAACAAACCGAACAAGTTTTCATACCTTCTATTTTTGGTTCTTCAGCAGCAGCGCCACGAGTTGCATGGTCATATTCACGCTCTTTTTCACGGCATTCATCACAACGTTTAAATTTATAGTCTTTTGGTAAAGGATTACGGCAATTTTTAAATTTATAATTAGAACAAGGATTCATACCTTGTTTTTCAGTTTCTTCCAAATAATATTCAAGTTGATGTTTTCCACAATAATTATTTTCATCACTCTTTTTAAATTTACATCCTTCTTTTGAACATTTTACAATGGTTTCTCGTGATTCTTTACGATTTTCTTCGCCACGTAAACGGCATTTTTCACAAGTATTATATTCTCCAAGATAATGCATTTTTTTACAACTACTACACAGTTTAATATTTTCTAACATTTCTGGTGTATAATAAATCATATAATCGTGATAACGACAGAATCTATCTTTCGTTGCACTATTACGACAAGGATTTTGATTACGATCTTTTGCTAAACACTTTGACATTTTTTATTTTTACAATCATTCATTTAAAAATAAAAAATCAATCAATTTTTTCATTTTATAATTAAAAAAATTGAAGATATATTAAGAGTAAATAATAAATACATTATATTGACGAATGACTTCAGGAAACCCTAATATTATAAGTGAGATAATGTTGAAAAATATATTGATTAAAGAAATTTCTAGAAAATTAAAAAAAGAAAAGATTCATAATTTAATTATTCTTTCAGGTATATTAAACATTGAACTTTATAAAATAAAAACAAATGGAAAACATAAAAATAAAACAAAAAATGAATTATTGTTTGAAATAGATAGTTTAATAGAATCACTAACATTAAAAGAAATCACAGAAAAAATAAAGGCATCAAAAATAGGGGTAGATATAGAAGTAAAACATATATTAGATAATGATATTATTATAGATGACGTAATAAATTTAGAGATTTGTCTAACATTAGAAGAGTTTTTTAAAAAAAATCCAGTGATTAAACCTTTATTTAATAATACTTGTGATTTAGTAAATGTGAATAATACTATAAAATCGAATAATTGTATTCCTAATGAGACTCAAGGATTATATATATTAACAATAAGTAAAAATAACATAGATTATATTGTTAAATTAGGTTCATTTGCTGAAACACAAGGAATGTATAAAAGAATATGTAGTTTTGGAGGGGGTAATTATACAACAGGTTCATTGACAAATCAGTGGTTTCAAAAATTTATTAAAGCAGCATTAAAACAAGGCTATAAAAGTAAATTTACATATTACAATCACATACAAGAAAAAATTAAAATAAATAGTTTAGATGGTGAAATAATGGAAATTATTCCTTATGTAATGAGACATTTAGAAAGTGACTTATTTAAAAAATATTACAATACAAATTATAATATTCCACCTATATTTGGTTCAAATTGTTTATAGATGTTTATAGATTATTATTTATGAATTCAATCTCTTCTAATGAAATTTTAAAATATGAATAAATTTGATTGACATCGCCACTATATTCAATATCAGGAATTGGAAAACTTTGTAATATTCTAATATTGTTAAAATTGCCCCATCTACAAATATTATTTAAGAATAAATATAATGGATGTTGTAAAATATTTAAATATTTTTTTGCTTGTGATTCATCTATACATTGAATAAATACAATTGATTGAGTCATACCGCAATTATCAATAAAGACTTGATATTTATCAGTTGTAGAAATAAATACTTTATAACCATCTTGAAATTTATGAGGTCTTGATGAATATACAGTTTGTTTAGGAGTATGAATTAATTTATATTTAAATATATCAGTTTCGCTATCATTTATAAAATCTGCTTTTGTGTATTTATGTAAGTCACTACTAGTTTTAACATTGAATTTTTTTAAAGATATATTATCAATTGTTTTTTGAAGAATATTATAAACAATATTATTATAAACTAAAGGAATATATTTTCTTACACAAGAAATGACAGAACTTTCATAATTATTTTTTTTCTAAATACCAGAAACATTAATATTTTTATATGAATTACAGTTTTGTATTATATACCAAGTAAAACTAGAACCAATTTTCTTAAAATATTTTTTAGCATTATGAATATCTAAATGAATTATTTGTAATGATGTTAATGTCTCAATTAAAGTATTTCGATCAGCATATGACATCCAATTATCAGGAGTTATAAAAAGCAAATAACCATTTGGTTTCAAAACTTGTAAGGTTTTTTCAATAAAGTCTTTAATTAAATTATGATTTTTTGATGCTCGTTTTCCATTTTCTAATAATTTAGCATATGGTGGGTTTGCCATAACTAAATCATATTTGTTTGTATAGTTATGAATTAAATAATCATAATTTGTAATATTTAGTTTGTAATTATCATCACAATAAATTTTTTTAACATTATTTAATCTATCAATGTTTATATCATTAAAATGAATAATATTTTCTACAATATGTTTTATTGTATGATTTTTATTGAATAGTTTAAATAATGTAGGTAAAGCAAAATTGCCATTTCCACAGCAAGGGTCTAATATAGATAAATTTTCTCTTTCCCATAATTCATCTGGAATTTTATTTAACATATCAATAATACAATTAATTGGTGTAGGTTCATCATTGCTCGATTGATATGTTGATTTATCTAAATTTAAATTATTATCATAATAATCTTTTAAAATATCAAAGTTAGAATTATCGATATTAACATTTGTTTCTTTTATTTCTTTTTTTTCGATATTATTATCGATTATTATTTCATTTTTAGTTTCATTTTTAGTTTCAATTTCATTTATATCATTTATAGTTAAATTGTTGATTAAATGAATCAATTGGCTTTTATTTTTAGATTTATATTTAGTAATTCCAAGTTCTTCGCACTTTTCTAAAAGTTTGATTTTTGATAATTTCTTTAAATTCAAGTCTTCCATAATATAGAAATATTACTATTAATAACAGTCATATTATTTAAATCAATTTTTTATATTAAAAACTTATCGAATAGAATTTTCAATTATTTTATCGAGTTCAGTTGATTCAGGCGGTAATATTTTATTATTTTCATCAACATTATCTTTTACAATAAAATCTTTATGTTGATCTATAAAACTAAACGCTTCTTCAAGAGTATAAACAAATTTAAGAGGTTTTTTAGTTTTATAAAATCTTTTTACAAGTCCAAAAAGAATATCAATAATAGAACCAGAATTTGTATATACAGATGTAGCAATAAGTTTATTTTCAAGTAAATTACCATAACTTTCTAAAAGTTTAACGAATTCTTGAATTTGATTCATACCAATAATTCCAATTTTTCTTACATCCATAATAAAACCAAATAAACTGTTCTCTGTTTTAATATATTCCAAGGCTTCTGTAATATCATCAATTGTCATTCTCCATTGTAATGAGGTAGGAACATCGTTATTTACAATTAAATGAAAAAATGTAATATTATCCTTTTTAAATTTTTTAATAGTTACAAATGATTCAAGACTCATTTAAACAAATAGTATTTAATATTTAAATTATTTTAACGAAATAATAAATTTAAAAGAATAGTTTATTCATATTTGTTGCCTCAATATTATTATCTTTTAGAAATAATTTTTTAATGAGAGAATTATCTCTAAACCTAAAAGTAAATGTTTTATTTTTTTCTTTTCGGCCAACTCTACCGATTGCCTGAATAATTTTTTCTTGAGTCATTTTTAATAAATCATCTGATAAATAAGCGTGACAGAATTGATAGTTAGTTCCATAAATATAATCACTACTAGCAATAATTACACCTAATTTTTTCTCTTCAGCCAACTCTTTCATAATATCATTATAATCATTTGCGGTAGGATTAAATACACCAATTCCAAGAAGAAGTAAAATTTTATAAGATAAACGAACATCTAAATTCATAATTTTTTTAACATATTCTTCATCAATATTACTTGAAAACGCATTATGAGTTTCATAATCAAATTCTTTTGGTGCCCATTTTTTGAAGTGTTCTCTTTTATTAGGAATATAAATCGTTGGTAATTGAATAACCTTTAATTTTTTTTCGAGTGATGAAATTTCTTTAGTAAGAGAAAATACTTCTGGATTAGACTTTTCATCTTTTTCTTTCATTTTTGTAGAAGTATTTTCTTCGTCTTTTACTTTTGAAGCGGTTTTATCTTCAAGAGATTTATTTAATTTAATTAATTTTTCAGTAATACTATTGTTGTATTCAATTTTCATTTCTAATTCTTTATAATCTTCATCTTTAATTCCACTATTGGAAAGGTAATAATCCATCCAATTAATTGGATCTTCACATAAATAAATTGTGGGACCGTGTGTTAAAGTATGGCTTGAATTAGTACAAATTTCAAGACCAACATTTAAACAAGTTTTTTCATTTTTATTGTAATTTTGAATAAAGGATAACCAATTCTCTGTATTAAAATTCTTAATTACTTTATAATAATACATTCTAATTTTCTGTGAATCAATCAAAATCAATTCTGGGAATTCTTTTATGATATTATCTTTATTCATAGCGTAAAGAATAAATTTAGAACATTCAGTTAAACTTAGAAATTTCATATGACTTTTTCCGTGAATATGAATAAATTCTAAAAGTTCTGTATAATTATCAAATACATTATGAGGCATAACAATATGCCCATTAGTGTCTGTTAAAGTAATATTTGTTGTTTCATCTAATGTTTCGATATAATAAGTTTCAGCATTAATTTGGTCAGTTGAAAATTTATTTTTATATTTTTGAATTAGTTCAGTTAATTCATCTTCATTTGGTAATGTTGCAGAAGATAGAATAATATTTGGAATAGTATTAATTGTCCAAATATTTTGGATATCATTATGTAAAGAATGTGTGTCATAATCCATAGTAATAGTAGGTTCATCCCAGAAAATAACTAATTCTTCTTGTTTAAAGAAAGATAACATATATAATGAAGCAACTTCAAATGATTGAATATCACAAATCATCATTTCTACATTTCTTCCATCACTATGAACAGGACGTTTTCTCCCTTTAATTTCATTGTATGTTCGAATTGCCGAATAATGTAATCTTACATCATCTGGAGTAACACAACCAAATGAGAAACCGATTTTACAACCAACATTAATTGCGCTTTTGGCTAAACTTAAACCAATGTGTCGAGACGCACAGATAAATATAACTTTGTATTTTGTACTTAAACCAATAGGAGTTAATGTTTTACCTGAACTGGTAGGAGCACGATAAAATACAAGTTTTGGTTTATTTGATTGAGATAGTTTATATATTTGTTTTTGATGTTCATATAATTGAATTGGTTTATAATTGTAGATTGAATTATTTTCAATAAATTCGTAAGTATTTTCAATGAAATTGATAATACTCATTTTTGTGCGATGACAATCTAGAAATACTTTTACAAAACGAAGAATGTATTTATTAATTGTGTAAATATTTAATAAATATTCAATATTGTAAAAGTAAAACTCTTTTTTATTATCTTTATTTTTTACAAAATGTTTCATAAAAGTTAAAATAGAATATTCAACGGAAGATTCTACTAAATGTTGGTTTGATTTAAGACGAATAGCATCAGCTTTATTTAATACTTTTTTTGGTTTATCTAAAATAATATTACTCATACCATATTTTTTAACAAAACCATCAATAATATCTTTTAATAGATTCACATAAATATAATAATCTTTATCTGGATGTTCTAATTTTAAAATAGAACCAATTGTTAAATTAGATTGAACACTTAAATTAATATCATTAAAACCATTTTTAATCAAATTTAAAATACATAACTCTTTAGAATCTACAGTATGC
>JACCDQ010294943.1_pt1 | contig 19996 bp, 12 predicted proteins | sample 7446031 | NCBI WGS metagenome assembly JACCDQ01 (sample SAMN15323442, study PRJNA562643) | freshwater metagenome | isolation source: river surface water | place: USA:Blue River Watershed | collected 2017-08-17
CGCCAAAATACCGCCAGTGGCTGTGGTATCAAAGTACAGACCGCCGTTCGTACCATTAGCCGTGATCGAAATATTGCCGCCCGTGGATTGCATGAGTGCGCTGTCGTACAGGGTCAGACCCCAGGTGCCAGTGCCATTGACCGTGATGTCGGAGGCTGATCGCACTTTGGTACCGGTACCGTGCAGATACACCGCATGCGCACTGGCAGAGTTGCCCGTCAGAGACATCGCGCCGTAAGAAATCAATGACCCTGTGTCCACCCGAATACCGTAGTTAGCCACACGGCCGCCAGTGGCTGTGCCAGTGACGGTGATGGTGCCGCCAGAGGTAGGAGTCGTTGAATTGCCGGCCAGCAAATTAGCGTAAGCGTAAATACCACTCTGTCCCGAGCCAGTGAGCGAGATATTGCCAGTCGTGGTCTTGATGCTGTAGGCACTATCGAGGTATGTACCCCAGTTGCCATTTGGATTCTGACCGTTGATGGTGATGTTTCCAACCGTATTGACACTACCAGTACCGGTAAACCAAACACCAAAGTGGGCAGACCCTCCCGTACCAGCGACCGATAGTGCGCCAGAGGTGTTGATAGATGATGACCCTTCAAGACGCACGCCGTCGTAAGAGCTTGTCGAGAGGCTAGTACCTGTGAGCGAGATCAATCCTGTGCCTGCCGATAGGCCAGCATCTGTGATTCGTATTCCGTTGTGTCCACCAGTGGCTTTGCCGTCCAAGGTGATCGTGCCTGTACCTGTGGTCGCCAAGGAGTTTGCCCCAGCGTTACCGACAACCCTGATGCCATCCCCGCTGCTTGACGCGACCGTGTTACCCATGCCGTACATGGCAATGTTGCCGCCTGCAGCGTTGATGGATGCCGTGGATGTTAGCGATACGCCAATAGCGCCAGTGTTGCCATTAGCGTAGCCAGCAATACAGTTGTACGCAGCAGCACAGCCAGCTGTCGTGTCGGTCGTGCCGCCACGAATGAGTACATTGCCGCCGAAGGTGCTGATGACAGAGGATTGGCTGTAGCCACCCGCTCCGAGGTTGTCGGTGTTGGCGTAGAAGTTGGTGTTGAGTGACTTACCTGTAGCACCCGAGATGTTGGCGCTGACGATGATGTCACGCGAAGACATCAAGGTCAGTGTGTTGCCGTTGGTGTTGTTGGTGATAGCACCAGATACCGTGATGTCTTTGTCTGCCGCCACGGTTTGCAAGGTGGTAGCACCGCTCAGGCTACTGGCGTTGACGGTCAAGGCTGCGGTGGTTTTGAGAGTCACATCGCTGTTGGTGATGGTGACCTTTGAAATGCTGTTGCCCACGTTTTGCGCGGTGGCATCCACACCGTTGAGGTAGCTCACAACATAGGTGCTTGCAGAAATGGCACCGCTCGTCGTCATGGCACCTGGGCCGCCAAAGGCTGAATCAGCCGCAACGGTAATGGCGCCGCTGGCAGTTGCGGCCGTGGTGGTATTAGAGTTGATCAATGCACCGTTGCTACTGATACCTGCCCCGTTGAGGGTCATGGCATTTGCAATCGTGGAGCCGTTCAAATCCAAAGTCGCTAAAGGGCGAATGTTGATGGCCCCTGTGCCAAAAGGCCCCGCAGTGCCTGACCCTGTGAGCGATGAACCTGCGCTAAGCAAGCCAGCCAAAATTTGAGTGCCACCAGAATAGTTGCTACCGACGCCGGACAGGGTGACTTTGTTGCTGCTTGCTTTTTGTAGGGCAAAAGCCCCTGAAATATTGCCTGTGACGCTGTAGTCGAATGGCCCGGCTAGGAGCGAGCTACTTTGCAAGGTCACCGCACCACTGGCTACGCCACTGCCCACTGAGTCAGACAGCGCGATGGTGCCTAGGTAGGTGCTGTTGTTGGCTGTGAGCTGACCAAAACTTGAATTCAAATACAAGTTGTTCGAAATCGTTCTTCCGGCCAAGTCAAACAGACTGTAGTTGGCGCTGCTCACATAAATGTTGCCAGAGCCAAAGGCAGTTGCCGACCCCGCTCGCAAGGCACCGCCGTTGACGGTGATGTTGCCCGAATAGGTGCCAGCGGCGCCGCTCAGCGTCAAAGAGTTGAAGTTTGAAACCGAGGCCAGGCCGTAGCCTGAACCAGACACGCTGCTTGTGTTGAGTGTCTGTGAGTTATAGCCAGTTAGCGATGCGCCCAAACTCTGACCTAATACGTTGGTTGTGTAGTAGCCAGCGTTTTGCATTTGTAGGGTGACATTGGCTCCAGACTGACTGAGCAAGGCCGTGACATATTTGGTGTAGCCGCCATTGGTATCAATCGTCTGAAACTGCACCACTGCACTGGGTGTTGCACCACCGGTATAGCTGACGATATACATGGATGCGGATACAGGCGATCCAGTGATTGCAGCGCCCCCCAAAGCGCCACTCAACCCCGATGTCAACAGCTGCGCCACCGTGGTGTTGCTGGCGATTACCGTTGGCGTGGCGGAGCTGAAGTAGCCAGTGGCCAGTGCGTTGGCGGCGTTACTGACCGTGAGGTTGCCACTGCCATTGAGCACGCCAGTGAAGGTCGCGCCACCTGTGTTGTTGTTGGTGATGGTCGTTGTGGCGTTGACGCCCAAGCTACGTGCGCTGCTAAATGCAGTTGACCCCGTGAGGGTTAAGTTACCGCCGCCAAAAACCAAGTTGCCTGAGGTTGCCCCTAGGTTCGCATCCGACGAAATAGACAGCGTGCCAGCGTTGATGGCTGTGTTGCCTGTGTAGCTATTTGTGCTTGTCAATGTCAAGGTGTTGGTACCTAGCTTGGTCAAGCCATAACCGCCACCAATCGCACCACTCAAGGTGATGCCACCTGAACCGCCTACTGTTGAGTCAGAGCCCAGCGTAATAGCCCCCGCATAACTACCCGCAGTGGCTGATGTGTTGAGCAACGCGCCTAAGGAAGATGCACCAGCGCCATTGAGTGTCAATGCATTGGTATTGGTGACAGCCAAACCATTGAGATCTAAGCTGCCGCCGGAAGCCACGCTGATAGCGCCAGCTGAAGTACCTAATGCGCTGGCATTGCCAAGTTTTAACGTGCCTGCATTGATAGCGGTGCCGCCAGTAAATGTGTTGGCTGCGGATACGGTCCATGTGCCTGTACCGGCCTTAGCGAGCGCGCCGGTACCAGATATCGTTCCAGCATAGTTGGTTGAGGTGTTGTCGCCGCCAGCTGTCAGTGTGAAGCTTCCCAAGGTCGTGCTGCCACCCGTAGAGCCACCGCCAGCCAACGAGCCTATGGTCAAGTTGCTGAGCATTTGCAACTGGACACCCGATGTGTTGCTGAGACTCACAGCTGAGTTGTTACCCAAGGCGGTGAGGTGATTGGTTTGAATCAAACCACCCGTGATTGATGTGGCTCCGCTATAGCTGTTTGCACCTGTGAAGGAAATCGTGCCACCAGAGGCATTCGCGACCAAGCCCCCAGAACCCGATCCACTGATGACACCGCTGAGTGTCACATTCAGCGGATCCAGATTGAGCGCGCTGTTGCCCGATGTGAAGGTGTGCAACGTATAACCCGCAGCCGTTCCCGAAGTGATTGCCCCACCTGAACCTGCACTGTTACCGATGTAGCGCACAACAACAACACCCGAACCACCCCGGCCACCCGGTTGGCGATATGCCGATGTCGATGAAGCACTACCAGCACCGCCGCCACCGCCAAACCCATCGGTACCATTACTACCGGGCGTAGAGTCGGTGCTATTGGTCGTCGAACCTGCACCGCCACCACCACGACCTCCCGCAGCCCCCCCGATGATGGTGGCACTATTGGTGCTGTAAACACCACCACCACCACCACCACCGTAGTAGGTAGAAGTCCCGGTGATTGAGGATGTTGAGCCATCGCCACCTGCAGTGCCAACTAAGCCCTGACTCGCCGCGCCTGAGCCACCACTACCGCCAGATACTATGTTGTTTGCCCCTTTACCACCAGACACAGAGGCTGCACCAGGGGCTGTAACACCACCAGAGCCGCCAGATGCGGTGTAAGTCACGCCTGCAATCGTCAGTGACGACCCTGTGCCCGCCCCACCTTGCGTTCCTGTGGACCATGCACCAGCGGAACCACCTGCACCTACGCTGACCGACAAACTGGTGGCGCTGCCTAAGTCCGTACCTAAAACATTCCATACACCGCCGCCACCGCCGCCACCGCCGCCATCGCCGCCGCCGCCGCCGCCGCCGCCGACGAGGAGGTAGTCAACGCTAGAGTCCAGATCCAGCGTCACACTGCCATTGAGCGTGATGTTGTTGGTAAAGGTGGTCACACGACGGCCAAAAATCACCGTGGCACCACCTGCCGCGGTTAATGCACCAGAACCAAGGGCTGAAGTGTCATAAATTCCCAATGTTCCTGCATTGAGGTTGGTCCCACCCGAATAACTATTCACTGCAAGCAACGATGTGTTGCCTGTGCCCATTTGAGTCACGCTACCCAAGCCTGAAATGGCGTTGTTCACTAAATACGTGTTGCTGCGGTTAAAGGACAGCACGCCGTTATTGGTGACATTCCCCGTGCCCAAAGTCCCTGTCGTCGCCCCCCCACCAATTTGCAAAGTGCCTGTGTTGATGATGGTGTCGCCACTGTACGTATTGGTTCCCGAGAGCGTCAAGGTGCCAATGCCGGCCTTGGTCAGTGAACCCGTGCCAATGACACTGCCACTTGCAGAACTTGAGCCTGTGTTGGTAATTGTGACGCCTGATCCGCTGGTATTTATGGCATCCAAAAAGGACACCTGATTGCCAGTGACGTCAAGGTTTGACAGGTTTTTGCTGACGCCAACCGCTTTGCTAAAAGTGACGTTGCCCGCGCCAGCATTCACGGTCAGAGGTGAAGCAATTGCATTGGTCTCTTTGACATAGTACGAAAGCGTTGCGCCTGTTTTAGGCAAATCATTCCATTTACCCATGGTGCCTGTGAATTGGGTCGCTGATTCGCCTTCGGCACTGGTGTTGGATGCGCCCGCATTATTTGGTTCACCTGATGCCCAGTTGCTATACGCACCTGTGGGCGTGCTACCACCAGAGCCTGTGGTGTTTTGGGTGAAGAAGATTAAGCCTTTGCCAGAGTCCTGCAAGCCTTCAGGTCCAGCCTTCCATCGCCAAGAGGTGTCTGTGCCCAAGCCCACCTCGCGACGACCACCCAGCCAAGCGGTTTGGTAATTGGCTGCGCGGCTGGCAATGGCATTTTCTAGGCGTGATGTGATGGTGGCAAGGTAGGTGTCACCTGCATTGGCACCTGTACCTGCCGACTTAGCCGCCGCCAAAGCGCCAGCCCAGTCAAGCGTTGCAGTGACGAGGCTGTAGCTGTTGCCCGAGTTCACGACCCCATCAAACGTCACAGCACCACCGCCTGAGTTAATGGTTAGGCCATTGCTGTTGCCAATGATGGTTTCGCCTTTGACTAAAACACTGCCGCCGCCAGTAGAAAAGGTCTGGGCACTCGATCCCATCAGGTATAGGTCGCCCCCAACTTGGGTGCTGACGCCGCCAAGGGTAGCTGTAGCACCACTGCCAAGCTGGAAGTTACCGCCGTTGGTGGTGACATTCCCATTTATTTGTACGATGCCAGCACCATCGTGCGTCACGGCTGAGCCGCTGTCTTCGTAATCTGCCTCAAGCATGACGTTGAGCTTGGCTGTAGAAGCTGTGATGTCCGAATTCAGATAAATGTCGCGATGCGCTTTGACCGTGACAGTCGCGTTACCTGCCCCAGTTTTGGTAATGCCGTTATTCAGCAAAATATCGTAGCCAGCCTCGGCTGCACCGATTGTGCTGAGTTGAACATCTGAGGCAGAAATAGCTAATGGCGCGTTGTAGGTTTGCGTACCTTCTGTGACGACAGAGCTAGCAACCGCGACCGATGCCCCCGTGACAGATAAGCCGCTCAAGGCCTTTGTTGAGCCAACGGCTCCCCCCATCGTCGTGCTGCCAGACCCAGAGTTGATCGTCAGCCCGCTCTTACCTGAATAGCTAGAACTCGTGTTGGCCAGGGTAAACGCATTGACCGCCCAACTTTCATCACCCAAACCTTGGTCAAGACGACCAATCATTCGTAGCGTGAGCGTGCTGACTGTCGGCGTAATCACTTGAACGCCCAAACGCTGGTCATTTAAATCGAAATTTCCCCTACTCAGCCCCCAATTCGAACCACCTAGTTCTTTCGTCACTGAATAGGTATATCCGTTGGATGTACCTGTCACAGTTGCAAAATTTTGGCTCCAGTTGGGCTGAATCGTGAACAAATCGACGAAAGCACCACCATCCTTCTTCACTTGAATCTTGAAGTACTCGGTGCCGGGCGTTCCATCCCATGAATCCATGGCATAAAACTTAAAGTTAATCTTGACGGAGCTAGCATTCAAGCCAGAGAAGGACAAATCAACGTTTTGATCTACGTTTGGCGTGCCGAATTCGCCAAACGCGCGCTGATTCAGGAAGTACGAACTTGTGGATGCGCCATTGACCGTGACCAGTGATGGCGTATTGACCAATAAAGTGTCAAAGTTAGCGTCTGCTGAAACATCAAAAATTCTCTGAAATAGCGTATCAACAGCACTATCCACCGTTCCATTAAATGCAACCACCCCACCGCCGGTGTTGACCACGAGGTTGGTGCCAACGCCTGCATTGCTCACGGCGAGCAAGGTAGAACCGTTGACCGTAAATGCGCCTCCGGTTGCCGCAGCCCGCTCAGTACTGATGGTTTGGCCTGTTTGCCCCTGAAAGACGACGTACTCACCCGTCAATGTCACATAGCCACCATTCGTGGTGATGTTGTTGCCAACGCGGATTTGGTCACCAGAGGTGGTGGTGTTGTAGCTGGATGTGAGGTCTAAGTTCAATCGCCCATTTGTAGAGGTAATTGTTTCATTGATAAAAATATGTCGCCCAGCCTTGAGCGCTAGGGTTCGCGTTGATGCGCCGCTGTATGTGAGTGCCGTATTGAGCAATATGTCGCCATATCCACTGCCACTGCTGCCTGTTTGAATGGTGATGTTGCTGGAGTTAAGGGCTGTCGCAATATCTGACGCCTTGATGTAACTACCTGCGGCTGAGGTGTAGGTGTAGTCAGACCCCGAGGCGCTGAACCCCGTACCTGATGAACTATCACCAATGCTGATGTCATAAGGATCAATCAGCCAAAGACCGGTGACCCCGTTTTGACTTTCTGTGTTAACAGACAGCCCTGCCATCTTCAGCGTATGGCCTGAAGTTTCCACCTGCCCACCGTTGCCGCCATTGGCACCCGCCATGGCGCTGATGGTTCCGTGAACCGCTGTGACAGAGCTGGCGTTATTCACAGCACTCCACAGCACCACCTGCCCGCCATCTCCATGCTCAGTGGCGCTGGCGTCAATGGTGCTGTCGGCACTCAGGGTCACGGTGGTGGCTTGGCGCAGGGTGCCGCTGCCCTGCCAGTCACCGCCGATCAGCACGGTGCCGCCTTTGGTAGCGCCTTTGGCTTCAATCAGGGTGCCGCTGTCGAGGGTGATGTCGTCGCCCTCCACCTCCACGCGACCAGCATGGGCACGGGCACTGTTGGCGCGCAACACGGTGTTGGTGCTGAGCAAAACCGCGCCTTTGATGGGGACTTGGTTTGAATGGTCCGTGGGGACGTTCAAGGGAACAGGCACGCCATCGGCCTGAATGTGGATGCGCCCGCCTCCGCCCTCGCCAGAGGCGTCAAGCACGGCGGTGGTCAGGTCAGCTCGGCTGGTAGTTTGCAGCTGGATGGTTCCGCCCAAGGCATTGGCCACGATTTGGCTGGGATCGGTCACGATGCCGTTGGCAAAAATGCGGCCGCTCAAGGCAATGGCCTGCGCGGCTGCAATGTCAATCGTGCCAGCTTGGGCGGCTATGGCAGACACGTCAAGCAAACCAGTGGCGGTTTGGGTGAAGGTGTCAGCTTGTATGTCGATGCGGCCAACTTCTGCCGCCAGGTTGCCGCTGGCAGGGAAAAAACTTGCCGCTAAGTTAGTAGCTGATAACGTGCCAGAATTCTGAACATCAGGGGCTACGAGGGTGACACTGCCAGCAGGTCCACCATCAAGTCCCGCCATCGCACTGGCACTGACGGTACCACTGTTGAAAATGGCGCTGCTCGCTTCTAGCAAGATTCGACCTGCTCGCCCCACCATGCCCGTGGCTTCGATGCTGCCAGTGTTGTTGATGACGCCGCTTTGTAAGCGACTGGCAGCGAGGGCCGAGAGGATGATGAGGCCGCCTGGGGCTTTGATGGCTTGTTTGTTTTCCACCAAGGTATTGATACTGGCAGCCGTCACCACCACGCGGCTCAAGGCCCCGCTGCCGTCAAATTTAAGCTCAAAGGATTCACCTGCGGCCAAGGCCACTGTCCCTAGGTTGGCCACAATAACGCCGCTGTTTCGCACTTCGGGCGCCAGCATGGCGATGTAGCCACCCAGCGAAGCACGCAAGGCGCCTTCGTTTTCAACCTTGCCCGTGGCCCCATTGCGGCTGAGCTTGAGCTGGCCATTCATGAAGTCTTGGGCGGCTGCGCTATGTGTGGTGGCGACCAAGCCCCCCACATCAACGCTGGATGTTTTGCCAAAGTACACGCCTTCTGGGTTGACCAAAACAACTTGGCCTGGCGCCGTGATGCGGCCCAAAATGTGGCTGGGCTGGCTGTCCATCACGCGGTTCAGCGTGGCGGACTGGGCGTTGGGTTGCTGAAAGTTGACATTGGCGTCTTTGCCAATGTTGAAGCTGGTCCAGTCAACCACAGCCCTTTGGCTGGTTTGGTTGATGTTGAGGGTGCTGCCTGATTGATGGATGCTGGCTTGACCCGCCGCGACTTGCCCGCCGCTGGGCAGCTGGGTTGCACTGATGGGAACACCCGTGGTTTGCGCCAAGACGGGCACCGAGAACAAGCCTAGCGCGCCTAGAAGGTGGGCCAACATACATATAGATACGCGCGGCTTGGCACCCAGACGTCTAACGACATCTGAATCGAACGGGCGTGTTTCTACAAAGCGCGGCATAGCGATTCCGAATCGGAACGACGGCTGACTTCTTGAGGGATGACCGAGAGTTTTATCTAGGCGGGTTTTCTTCACGCGCTAAAAAGGTAAGGTAACTTGCAACCAGTAGCGGTTGCGATCGCGTGTGCCGTCTTGATCGTTGCCGTTGATGGGGTTGGGATTGGGGTTGTCGCCAATCTTTCTAGCCCATGTGGCTTTGATGTTGATGCCGCTCTCGGTGGTGTAGCCCACGCTGGCACCAAAGCCTTTGTAGGTGTTGAGGTTGTGCTGCGGCCCGCCTGGATAGTTGGGATCGTGTTGCAACCAGACTTGGCCCCAGTCGAAGAAGGCAGCCATGTTGATGCCGTTTTCCAACTGCTGTCTCAGTTCGAGCTGAACCATTTGCCCATCAGAGCCAGAGCCTTCGCCAGTTGGGTAGGCTCGCACCCCAGTCATGCCGCCGAGTTGCATTTTTTCGGAAGAGTCGAGGTTTTTGTCGCTCAACTGGCCTGTGTAGGACACAAAAGCGGAGGTACTGGCAGTGATGGGTTGTTGCCAAGTTCCATTGAGGCGAATTTTGTTAAAGACGCCTTCGGTTTTGACTGTGTTTTTGTCGGTTTGCTGACTCAAAGAGCCATCTAGGTTGATCGCACCATTTGAAATTTGTAACGAATAAGTACCCGTTCCACCCCCTGGATTGAGGTCACGGTGAAAGCCAGAAACTTGCGCAGACAAGACTTTGGCTTCGTAGTCAGACATCAACAGCCCTTGGGCTGAGGTGTTCTGGAATGTTTTGGTCTCTGCTGCGAGGGTCACAGTTGCGCTACGGTCGTCAGCACGCAAGAGTGGGTAAATCAACTCCATGCCCTTGGAGAGGGCCTGACCAAACGCACCCACCATGCCCTGATCACCCACAACCACTTCATATTTCATGATGGATGTGTTCAAGCCCATGCGCCAGCCATCGGTGCCCACAGGTACGCTATAGGCCAAACGCGCGTAGTCACTGCCTTTGGTATGAACGGCCACGACATTGAGCATGTCTGCCAAGTCATTGGGATTGAACCAAGTCATGTTAGCCATGACACGCATCAACCCCGTGGAGCGTGAGCCCGCGTTATCCATGGTGAGTTCGGTCTGTCGGGTTCGCCCCTGATACAACTTAAGTAACAACTCTGTCTCACCTGCTTCGCGTCCCTGACGCAAAGAGCCTTGGACATTCATGCCAGGCAAGTCGTTGGCCAAGGCCAACGCACGGTCAAGGGATTTGGTATTCAAGGCTTCGCCCGTGGGCTGCTGAGCTTGAATGATGGCTTCGACGTGGGCTTGTGTGTTGGGCAAGTCTTCGAGCTCTTGTTCAATTTCAACCTTGGAGAACACAGACTCAATGACATCAACCGTCAAAACACCGTCGGTTAGCTCTTGCGGTGGCAAGATGGCACGGGCCAAGTAATTGTTTTTACGGTAATAAGACTCGACCACCATGCCGATTTCGAGCATTTGCTCATATGTCATGGGGGTGTTGATGAAGGGCTCAACGACGCCCTTGAGCTCCATGTCACCCAAAATTGTGACACCCGTGAACTGAATAGATTTGAGGGTGATGAGGGCTTTAGCCGCCTCTTCCACCTCTTGTTGCTCCAGCATTTTTTCCATCGCGGCATCGACCAAACCCAGTGGTTTCTTGGGTTTGGGGAAGGTTTTGCCAGTCACGGCCTCGGCCCATTCAGTGACGGGAAGCTCTGTTTTTTCTTCAATCGCGCGCAGGACTGTGCCTGCGTCTTTGGGCACAACAGGGTCGTAGATCTCCCACGACCCAGCCAAAAGGCACAGGAAAACAATCGCAGCAATGATTCGCGATTTGGTAAATTTCACAAAAAACGGCAAAAAACAACCATAGGGGCTGTCTTAATGCAAGAACCATGCCTTGCCGCTTTATTGACGTCTTTGTAAAAAGGAGATCGCGCAACTCAGCTGTGAAACAGCATGAGAATTGGGCGAGATGAGTTACTGCGCTGACTTTTTAGGCGGAATAAACTCAATGACTTGCACGATGAGTTCATCACTTTTCAAGTCTTGCCGAGGAATATAGGCCTGCACCAACCAACCTATGCGGCGATAGGCCTCGGTAATTTCATGGGTCAAGTGCTGTAAATCCTGCTGCATGAGCGGCCTGTTGGCAAAAGGCGCTGCCACCGCTTGCAGTTGCTCGTTGCTCATGAGCTTGGCACCATTGAACTTAAAGCGCTGCGCCTGAACCAAGGTGTCCTCACTGAAAACCATGGCTGGTGGCAGCACATCACGCCTAGACATCGCTTGCTGCAACTGGCTATGTCGGGTATTTTGCTCAATTTGGCGCATCAAAGTGCCCGCATCAGGCAAGTTTTGCGCTGCAGCGCGCGCGCACAGCAGCAAGGCCATGATGGCGAAGGTGGCTTGGGTTTGACGCATAAATTCCCCTGTTTAGCTCATCCAACAACAACCAAGCATAGCGTGTGCCAGCCGATCGTCAAGACCAACCAGCGGTGTCAATGGATGAATTAGTTTTTGCTTATTTTTTTGACGAAGGTCTCAGGGCTCATACACTCCTGTAGCTCTTCTTCTATTTGTATGTCACCGCGAACATAATCACCAGTTTTTGAGTAATTAGCACTCATTCTTTTGCTGTACAACTCAGACACTTTGGCAACGTTGCGATGAACTGTTTTCATGGTGTCCTTGCTCTTAAGACCACGTTTTTTGTCAATTTCACGCTCATTGGCCTCAGACAGCACCATGTAGTGCTGCGCCAAGACTTCAAAATCTTTAGATCCTTGACCTTGCCCCTTACGCGCCAACAAGGCCGAGACATTGAGCTGCAAAGCCGCACAACGGTTATATAAATAAGACACGCGTGTGGGATCCTTGTAGGACTGATATTGGCTGCGAATGTCGTCAAACGAGGCCAGCTCAGCCGAATGCACTGCCACGCTCATCAGCAACATAGCCCCTAGAAAGAATGATCGACTATTCATATTTGTAAGTTCTACCTGTCAATAATTGTTGGCACAGATTATGCTTTTTGATGGGACAAACTGATTTTTTAGGAGCTAACCATGACGATTAAACAACACCTCTCAGGCGCAGAGCTGACCACTTTCACCTTGAATGAACTCACACAAGCGGCAGACATGCTCGAAGCATCTGGCCGCTATGAAGAGGCCATCGACCTTTACCGTCAATGGCTGAAACACAGTCAAGACGAGCGCAAGCATGTTGCTTGGTTTAATTATGGCTGGTTGCTGCAAAAACAAAACCTGTTCAGTGACGCTGCCAACGCTTATAACCAGTTGACGGATAACTACGCCAACTATCTGTCTGGCAATACCGCCACAGCTTAACTGCGAACAAAACCACTGCCCCTCCTCGGTGGTTTTTGTTTTCATAGTAGTTTACATAAGATTAATCGTATTTTTAATTAAATCAATAAAATTAGCAGATTCATTCGGAAATAAAAAAAGAACTTAGATTTCTCTAAGTCCTTTTCAAGATTTTTGGTGGGACCAGCGGGGGTCGAACCCACGACAAACGGATTAAAAGTCCGCTGCTCTACCAACTGAGCTATGGTCCCATCACGCAGAGCATTTAACGGCTGTTTCATACCCTGCGAAGCCTAAAAGTATAACGCATTTTTCAGTCGTTTAGCAATGGGCGGGAAGAAATTTGATCAAAAACCCATCCTGCAGCGCACTGCCCAAACGTGGCCGTGACGCTGACCACCGAGCCGTAGCCACTGCAGTTCAAAGAGCCATCACCTTGATCATGGTTTGAGGTGTTGCAGCTTGCATCTGGGGGGGCCACAGCTTCGCGGCTGAACACACATGGCACGCCAATTTTCTTGCCATCACGTGCAGCGCCATGCTCGCGACGCAGGTTGTAGCGCAGCTTGGCCAACAGTGGGTCATGGCTGGTGTTGCACAGGTCATCAATGTCTACTTTGTGCGCCGAGCGCTTGCCACCCGCAGCACCCACTGCGATGAACAACACCTTGTGTTGGATCGCCCATGCGGCCATGGCCGTTTTGGCTTTGACTTGGTCGCAGGCATCCACCACCGCATCCACCTCTGCGCCCTTCAAAATGCCAGGCCAGTTGTTGGGTTCTACAAAATCTTCAATGCATGTCACCACGCAGTCTGGGTTGATGTGCGCGATACGCTGGCGCATGGCTTCAACCTTGGCCATGCCCACCGTGTTGTCCAGCGCGTGGATTTGGCGGTTGATGTTGGATTCCGCCACGTTGTCAAGGTCAATCAAGGTCAACCGCCCCACCCCACTGCGCGCCAAAGCCTCAACCGTCCACGAGCCCACGCCACCAATACCCACCACCACCACATGTGCAGCGCGGATACGCTCAGCACCACGGACACCGTACAAACGGGCTAAACCGCCGAAACGCCGCTCGGTCACAGAAACGTCAGACACAGGTGCTGCGCTCTAATCGGGCGGCTTGCTGACGCAACGACACCACGGCCCCCAGCACAATGGCGGCCAATGCCATGAGCGCGTTAAGGCTCAGAGTGGAGATACCACTCAAACCCTGTCCAATGGTGCAACCCATGGCGGTGACACCGCCCACCCCCATCAGCACGCCACCCAAGAGGTGCTGGCCCAAATCGCGGGGATTGGCAAAGCCTTCTATGCGAAAGGTTTTCCCGTGCAAGGCGGAAGCGGCCGAGCCGCAGATGACCCCAACGACAGCCACAACACCCGTACTCAGCACTTTGGAGGCATCGCTATAGAACATAAGCCAATCCAAGGTATTGGCAATCGGAGCCACAAAGTTCAACGCCTCTATACGGCCCGAACTGGTGGCGAGATAGACCGCATCCAATGTTTCTGGGTGCTCTGGCACAAAGCCCAAATGGCCGCTCGCCCACCACATGGCCACCACAATAGCCCCCACACCCACACCAGCGACAGCGCTGTTGAGGTTCCAAAAATCTCTATCTCTCAAGACCCACAGCAACAAGATCGCGGCCACGATGTAGCCAATGCCTGGCAAACCCAAGGCGTTTAAATTGGCACCCAAGGGCATGTCGATGAAGACGGTATCCACAGAATTGACACGCAAGACCGCGGTGATGCCTTTCATGGTGGCAAAAGCACTGATGCCCATGACCACAAACACCACCACAGATTTCAAATTACCACCGCCAATGCGTACCAAGGCCTTGTTGCCACAGCCTGATGCGATGACCATGCCATAGCCAAACATCAAGCCGCCCACGAGGGTGGACAACCACATCAGGCGCGTGCTGGCATACAAGGTCTTCGAAGGATCAATCAAGCCTGCGTCAGACAAGGCCGCAAAGCCAAAAATGGCGACCGCAATGGCACAAACCCACTGGCGAGCACGGGTCCAATCCCCTAAATGCACCACATCAGAAATCGCCCCCATGGTGCAGAAGTGTGTGCGGTGGCTGATCAAGCCCAGCAACAAACCACCAATAAAAAAGGCCACGAGGACCTCTTTAGAGAGGGCAGCGATCTCGGTCACTTGAGTTTCGCCAAGCGCTCGTTTGCAGCAGTTGCAGCCTCGGTGTGTGGATAGTTCTTCACCACCTCCGCCAGCGTTTTACGAGCTGCCTTGATGTCTTTCAATTCCAACTGACAGTTGGCCACCGACAGCATGGACTCCGCTGCACGCATGTGGTTAGGGGCTTTGCTCAGCAACGCATTGAAATTTGTGATGGCATTGTTGTAACTGCGACTGGCATATTGGGCATTGCCCAGCCAGAACAACGAAGGCACCAGATAGCCACTCTTGGGGTAGCGCTTGATAAAGTCATTAAACGCCGTGCTCGCCGCAGCAAACTCCCCCTTGCGGAAAATGGCTAAGGCATCCTCATAGGCTTTGGTTTCGGCTGGATCTGCCACAAACTCCACGCCATCGACCTTGACTTTTGTCGGTTCAAACTTCTTCAAGCGGTCATCCACGCCCTGAGACAACTCTTGCGCACGGCGCAACTCTTGGGACAACTCTTCTTTCTCACCGCGGATACGTGCAATTTCTGCACGTAGTGCTTCAAATTGATTTTGCTGCTCAAGCAAGCTGCGTTGAAAGTTTTGAATTTCCTCGCCTTGGCGCTCAACGCGCTCGCGCAAATCCAAGATGGCGCGACGCGCATCGCTGTCTTCAAACAAGGCCGCATCAGCGACAGAGCCAAACAACACACCTGCGGCCAAAACCACAGCGCGAATGGAAGAAGAAGGCATCAGTTTCATTGGTAGTTCAGAGCAGCACGGCGGTTTTGTGAATAAGCAGACTCATCAGAGCCTTGCGCCACTGGTTTTTCTTTGCCAAAGCTCACAGATTCCATTTGCGCCTCTGGCACACCCAAGGCGCTGAGCGCACGGCGTACAGCATCTGCACGCTTTTGTCCCAGTGCCAAGTTGTATTCACTGCCGCCGCGCGCGTCGGTGTGGCCTTCGAGGTTCACGCGGCGATTGCGGTCTGCTCGCAAATAGCGAGAATGAGCCTCAAGCACACTTTGGTATTCGCTTTTGACGGTGTAGCTGTCGAGGTCAAAGTAAATGATGTGTTCGACACCCACTGGCCCTTGCTTGATGCCTTCCATCGCACCCAAGCCACGTGCATTCAAGCTATTGACGCCACCCAACTGACCGCTGGCACCACCCGAACGGTCGTCCACTTGCACATCGTCCAACTTAACGCCAGAGGCGCAGCCAGACAAAACAGCAGCCATGGAAACGAGCAAAAGAAGTTTTTTCATAACAATCGATTCTAAAAAAGAGAGAAAAATTAAGGCAAGGCTTTGCTGAATGGCCCCCAATTGGGCTCACGCAAATCGCCACCTTGACCAGATAAACGGGCTTTGATACGGCCATCGAGCGTGGTCGTCATCAGTGCTTCACGCCCGTCTTGCTGGGTGGCGTAGACAATCAGGCGGCTGTTGGGGGCAAAGCTGGGGCGTTCGTCACGGCTGGTGTCGGTGATGGCCGCCACGTTGCCGCTGGCGATGTCCATCACATGAAGTTTAAATGCACCACCCATGCGAGAGATATAAGTCAGCCAACGACCATCTGGACTGATGGAAGGTGAAATGTTGTAGGTGCCGTTGAACGTCACGCGGTTGGCTGGCCCGCCCGAGGCGGGCATACGGTAGATTTGGGGCGCACCGCCACGGTCGCTTACAAAATAAATCGCTGTGCCGTCGGGGGAAAACACGGGTTCGGTGTCAATGGCAGCTGATTGGGTCAAGCGGCGAGGCTCACCGCCATTGGCATCAATCACAAACAGCTGAGAGCCACCATCGCGGCTCAGCGTCACCGCCAAACTGCGACCATCGGGCGACCAGCTGGGCGCACTGTTAGAACCACGGAAATTGGCAATCACGCGTCGCTTGCCGCTGGACACATCGTGGATGTACACCACAGGCTTGCGCGACTCAAATGACACATAGGCTAATTGACCGCCCGAGGGAGACCAGCTGGGCGAGATGATGGGCTCAGGGCTGGCCAAGGCAGACTGGGCGTTTTCACCGTCTGAGTCAGCCACCCACAGGTTATAGCGGGTGCCAGATTTGGTCACATAAGCAATGCGGGTTGAAAACACGCCCTTATCGCCCGTGAGTTTTTCGTAGACAAAGTCCGAAATTTTGTGTGAGGCCAACCGCAAATCGCCCGTCACCACCACGTAACTCATGGCACCAAGGTCTTGACCACGCACCACATCCCACAAGCGCACACGCACATCGTAGCGGCCATCATTCATACGGCTGATGCTGCCAGTCAGCAAGGCATCTGCGCCCTTTTGACGCATGGCACTGATATCGGGACGCTGGGTTTCATCCACCACCACACCCGCCGTGACACCACGGAACTGGCCACTGCGCTCAAGATCAGCCTGCACGATGGCTGAAATCTTTTGAGGCGAAGTTTCTTCACCCCGCAAAGGGGCAAAAGCGATGGGTACTTGGGTCAAACCCACGCCAGACACTTCCACTCGGAACTGAGCCCAAGTTGGCAAGGCCAACAAGCCAGCGGTCAATAAACCAAGTGTGAAACGAATAAGTTGACGTGTCATAGTGAGATGGGTAGCCAAATGAATACGATGATTTTAGTGGTGAACGAGTGGCGATAATGCTCTGTATTGCCTTTCTTGCCTCGCCCACCATTTATGACCCCATCCACCCCATCCGCCCCGTCAGACTCATTGCTCGCAAGACTTCGGCGCGTGGCTCCATGGTTTTCTGGTCATCGCAGCATGTTGATGCTGGCCATTGCAGGTATTTTGGTGGGTTCCATCACCGAGCCGGCCATTCCAGCCTTGATGAAGCCCTTGCTGGACAAAGGCTTTCAACAGAGCGACATGCCCCTGTGGCGTGTACCCGTGGTGTTGGTGCTGTTATTTGGTATCCGTGGCTTCGCGGGGTTCATTGCCAGCTACTGTTTGGCGCGCGTCACCCAAGCCTCGCTTGAAAAAATCCGCCAGCGCTTGTTTCAAAAGCTCATGCAAGCTGACCCAGCGTTGTTTCAATCCAAACACGCCAGCGGCCTGACCAACGCCATGGTGTACGAGGTCAATGCTGGAGCCTCGCAACTGGTCAGCACCACCTTGTCGTTTGCCAAAGACAGCGTGACTTTGCTCGCGCTCATGGGCTACCTGATGTACCTGAACTGGCAACTCACGCTCATGGTGTTCATCGTCCTCCCCCCTATTTCATGGGTGGTCAAAACACTTTCACGACGCATGGACCGTGTCACACGATCTAGCCAAGACGCCACGGATGCCCTCGCTTATGTGGTGGAAGAAAACGTCATGGCCTACCGCATGGTACGCCTGCACAACGCACAAAACAGTCAAACTGAACGTTTTGGCAAACTCAACCACAGCTTGCGCACCTTGGCACTGAAATCGGTCGTGGCCAGCTCCACCATGACGCCACTGATTCAAATGCTCTCTGCATTGGCACTTTCAGGTGTGCTGACCCTCGCCATTTGGCAAAGCACCAGCGGCGCAGCCAGCAATATGAGCACCGTGGGCGGTTTTGCCTCCTTCATCACGGCCATGTTGATGTTGGTGTCTCCGATCAAACATTTGTCTGAAGTCACGGGCAGCCTGACGCGTGGCGTCACCTCCTTAGAGCGTGGCCTAGATTTGCTCAGAGACACACCCGATGAACACCAAGGCATACACACAGCGACCCAAGTGCGTGGCGAAATTTGCTTTGACAACATCAGTCTGCGATACCCCTCGGCCACCAGCCCCGCCCTCAATGGCGTGAGCTTGACCATCCAACCTGGCCAAACTGTGGCCTTGGTTGGCCCATCAGGGTCAGGCAAAACCACATTGGCTAACTTGCTGCCACGCTTTCTCGACCCCACCGCTGGCCAAGTCAGGCTGGATGGTGTGCCGCTCAAAGACTGGTCACTCGCCAGTTTGCGCCGCCAAGTGGCCTATGTGAGCCAAGACGTGGTCATGTTCAACGACACGGTGGCACACAACATCGCTTTGGGCGAAACCATCGACTCGGCACGTGTGTGGAAGGCCATAGAAGCCGCCAACTTGGGCGACTTCGTGCGCAGCCTACCCCACCAAGAAAACACGCTGGTGGGTCATAACGCCACCCAGCTCTCAGGTGGCCAGCGTCAACGCTTGGCCATCGCCCGCGCCATCTACAAAGATGCGCCGATTCTGATCTTGGACGAGGCCACTTCGGCCCTAGACACCACCTCCGAGCAAGCCGTCAAAGACGCGCTGCATGTGCTGATGCAGGGCCGTACATCCTTGGTCATTGCACACCGCTTGTCGACCATCGAACATGCGGACCTGATCGTGGTCATGCAAGCTGGCAGCGTCGTAGAAACTGGCACACACAGCCAGCTCATGATCCAAAACGGCGCGTATGCGGCCCTTTACAAAGTTGCAGCCCAAAACACAGACAACCATTTTTCTGAAATAACGCCCCTATGAGCCAAGCATCCATCAGCGGTTTCACCTTCATTCGCAACGGCGTGGAGCTTGGCTTCCCGTTTGAAGCCTCCATTCGCTCACTCCTGCCCTTGGTCGATGAATTTGTGGTGGTGGTTGGCAAAAGCAACGACGACACCTTGGCCCGCATTCATGCCATTGGCTCCCCCAAGATTCGCGTGATCGAAACCATCTGGAACGAACGCATGGCCGACCGCGGTTTTGTGTACGCCCAGCAAAAAATGATTGCGCAATACGCCTGTACGGGCGATTGGGCTTTTTACTTGGAGGGCGATGAGGTGGTACACGAGGCTGAACTGGCCAGCATCCGCGCCAGTGTGGACAAACATCACAGCAACCCTGCGGTGGAAGCCTTGGTGTTTGACTACTTTCACTTCTATGGCACACCCGACTTCATAGCCAACAGCCCCGCTTGGTATCGCCGCGAATGCCGCCTGATCCGAAATACCATCCGCTCTTATGCGCCAGACGGTCAGTATTGGCTCATCACATCCGACCACAAAAAAGGACGCAACCCACAAGCGGCCTTGGCAAACGCCCACATCTATCACTACGGCTGGGTGCGCAGCAACGAGGCGATGCAAAAGAAGCTAGACCAAGTGAGCAAGTTCTGGTCACATGGCGCGCCCACCGTGCGTTACAGCCAGTTTGACGCGCAAGTGTTGCAGCCCTTCAGCGGCACGCACCCTGAGTTGGTCAAGCCTTGGCTAGAAAGCTCAGCGGAAAAGAGCTTCACGATTGACCCCGATTACCAGCTGACCAAGCGTGAAAAGCGTCACCGTTGGTTGATGAAGCTTGAGAAGGCGTTTGGGTTGGACTTCAGTCGAAAGCATTTCAAGTTGGTGGCTTGAGTTTCTGTTTTTAAGTCACTTCTCTCGCACGCCCACGCAACGGCCAGCACCTGAGCGCTCGCGATACGCAGCAAGCAAAGCGCTTGGGGTGTTTGATTTGGCGCCATCACGGCCCGCAGGGACGTTAAGCCAAGTCAGACACCCCAAG
>JACCDQ010094795.1_pt1 | contig 19993 bp, 14 predicted proteins | sample 7446031 | NCBI WGS metagenome assembly JACCDQ01 (sample SAMN15323442, study PRJNA562643) | freshwater metagenome | isolation source: river surface water | place: USA:Blue River Watershed | collected 2017-08-17
GGCCCTAAGATTTGTGTTGGATCAGAAAAAAGGTGGAAATTTTGGGTAAAGGTCAAAGGTAAAATGGGCACATTCAAGTTTTTGGCCAAGCGAAAGGCGCCGTTTTTGAAAGGATACATTTGCGGGATGTTTTCTTCTGGGATGGTGCCCTCCGGAAAAATAACGATAGACCAACCGCCTTCCATTGCTTTTTTAGCCTGCCCAAGTGCTTGCCCAGCCTTTGATTTGTCTTTGCGATAAACTGGAATATTGAGTGCCTTAAAGTAAGTCCGGACAATTGGGTATTTGAGAATTTCTGCCTTGCCCAAAAAAGCAAATGGATGGTTTGGAAGAATGGAGGGCAAGAGAAAGATGTCCAAGTAAGAACTGTGATTGGACACGATAATAAACGGCGCCTTTGGCAAAGGTGAGTTGCGTTTGACGCGGACCGGATAAATGCAAAAAATACGCAGTAACCAGCTCCATAGAATAAAGATCTGAAAGCCGTGTTTGCGCCAAGATGGCCTGAGTTGTAAAACCCAAAAGAAAGGATAAAACAAAAGCGCGCAAATAAAAAAGACTACGGCTATGTAGAGCTTCCAAATGAGACCGAACACACCAACGATTTTCTGCATGCCTCAAAGTTAGCAATTACAAGAGAGCAACAGCCACTCAAAAACGCTGCAAAATGACTAATTTTGAACAAAATTAACGCAATGTCTCGCATTTTAACCGGAATTCAAAGTACAGGAACACCTCACTTAGGCAATATTTTAGGTGCCATTTTACCTGCAATACGCTTGGCTTCAGACCCCGTCAACGAATCCTTTTTGTTCATTGCCGACATGCATTCTCTGACGCAAATCAAAGACGGCGCTGCTTTGCGCAACAATACCTACGCTACAGCTGCCACGTGGTTGGCTTTTGGTCTCGACCCTGAAAAAACCGTTTTTTACCGCCAATCTGACGTTCCTGAAGTCAGCGAACTCACATGGTATTTATTGTGTCAGTATCCGTACCAACGCCTCACCCTTGCGCATTCTTTCAAAGACAAAGCGGACCGCCTAGACGACGTCAATGGTGGTTTGTTTACCTACCCCATCCTGATGGCGGCAGATATTTTGTTGTACGATGCCGAAATTGTACCCGTTGGCAAAGACCAAAAACAACACATCGAAATGGCGCGCGATGTGGCCAATCGCTTCAATCTCACTTACGGAGACACCTTTGTGTTGCCCGAAGAACAAATCCAGCCAGATACCATGCTCATTCCTGGCACCGACGGCGAAAAGATGAGTAAATCGCGCAATAACTACATCGATATCTTCTTGCCAGAAAAACAACTCCGCAAGCAAATCATGTCTATTGTCTCGGATAGCACGCCACTAGAAGAGCCTAAAAACCCCGAAACGTGCCATACATTTGCCCTTTACAAATTATTGGCCTCACCAGCTCAAATTGAGCAAATGACAGCCAACTATCAAGGTGGAAATTACGGTTACGGACACGCCAAACAAGCACTCTACGAGCTTATTTTGGAGAAATTCAGCAAAGAAAGAGCCATTTTTGATCACTTAATGGCCAATACATCAGAAATCGATGCAGCGCTCTCTATTGGTGCGCAAAAAGCGAGAAGCGTAGCCCAAGAAGTACTCCAGCGCGCGAGAACAAAAGTTGGATACTAAGCCAAGTTTAAGGCCTCGGGTTTTCAATAGCGCTGTGGCCAAATGTGAACCCTAGCTTGAACCAACGCCCAGGCATCTGCACAAAACCAGCCTCTACATATTGTGTATTTGTGAGGTTGTTCCCTTCTGCAAAAACAGTCCATTTATTCTTGATCGGTACCATCATTTTAGCATCCACCACCTGATACAAAGGTTGCGCGATGCGTTGCACCAATCGGTAGGTGACATTGAGTTGGACTTTTTCACTTAAATCAACCTGTAATGCACCATTGAGTTGCTGGCGCATACTCGTGATCGCATAGCGAGATTCTTGCTCAATCGTAAAATTGTGTTGTGCAGTTATGTAGGTATAATTGACATTGAATTTGTTTAGGCCCCAAGTTCCGCTCTTTTTGAGGCTGAGCTGCAAACTGGTTTCAAAACCTGTAAACGCTACACTTGCAATGTTCACGGGTGTCCAAGGATTTGGGTTGGGTGAAATTGTTGAAGCATCCCGAACCCAGTCGATCATGTTGGTATGTTGACGATAAAAAAGTGAACCAGCAAGCTGGTAACTCAAACGCGTACCGTCGTCATATTTTGGTGTTTGTCTCCAACCGAGCTCGGCAGCATGTGAAAATTCGGGCTGTAAATTCGGGTTACCCACATTAGAAGGGTCTGTGTAGTACATTTCGGTCCAGCTCGGCACGCGGTTACCACGGCTAAAATTGGCAAAAACATACTGTCGACCTGCCAAAGATCGGCCTAATTGAAGGCTCGGCATGAGCTGTGGGTTCTGCCAGTTGTAGGCAAAGACCAAAAGCCCTGCTGCATAGTTCACAGTACCCAGCGAGCCTTGCGCTTGAGCAAAAGCACTTTGATATTGCCGCTCGCGCTCACCTAAATTACTGCTATTGAGTTGTTCTAAGCGTTGTTCCAAACCAAAAAGGATGTGTTGCCTTTTCACATTCACCGACAATTGCGCTTCATAGCTCAGTACGTTTGAAACATGGGTATTCGTATAAAACGATGGGTCATAGCGCTTGAGCCTGAATTCATCGGCATGGCTGCGCAACATGGCTTGTTGGCGAAATTGATACCAAGTAGAACTTCCTTCTTTTTTTGAATACCAGTGGAAATTATGTTTGGCACCAGCCATCGCCATAGTGGTGCGCTCCCACTGATCTGGAAATTTATTGGTGTAAAAACCGTTGGCGCCAAAATTGCGATCTGTATAAGCTGCCAAATAAGTCAAGTGCTGTCTTTGATTTGCACCAATTGGATGGGAGGCCGTGTAAAAAAGCTGGTGGTTCTTGAAATCTGAATTGTACCAATGCCCCTCAGATTGATCTCTTGCCACCGCCAACAACTGCTGATACTTTTTGATTTTCATGCGCACCATGGCTTGGGCGCCGTAACTATTGAAGCTGCCGCCATAAGCTGTAGTCTTGACTTGAAAAGCGTCAGAAGCATAGGCGCCGATATGCACTGCTCCGCTTAAGGCGCTTTGGCCAAATTGCAGGACCGTTGGGCTTTTGAAAACTTGGATTTCAGAAACAGCAATGAGTGGGATAGGTAAATTAGCCGCATGATGCCCGGTTTGTGGGTCGGTCATTTTGAAGCCGTTGACGACTATTAAACTTTGTTCGAAATTGCCACCGCGGATGCCGATATCGGCTTGCGTTCCACTTAAGCCACGCTGGCGCACATCTACCCCACCAACGTAAGAAAGTGCCTCCGGTAAGCTTCTAACAGGTAGTGCCGTGAGTTGGGCTGCTGTCAATTTATCGATGCTTTGCATTCGCTCCTGGTAAGAACCGCCAGTTCGCCCAGCAATCAGTTCAACTTGACGGGTGGTCATGACGCGGGATGGAATGAGCTTTAAAATAGAGTCGATAGCAGGTTGCTGTGCCCAAAGTGCTGAAAATTGAAAAAAGGAGAGCGTAAAGAAGAAAAACAAGGTGTTTTTGTTCAACAAATAAGTGTGAATTGTCATAATTTGAAGATAATTTGTGTCGATTTTTACTATAAAAACCTGCAAAAGTACACAAACTAAATGGCTCAGCGCTTCGAAATCTTGTTTCCGGTGATGTTGCGTTGTAAGTTGCATTTGTGGCGGCCTACTTCGAAACCTCGGAGTGCGCTGTGCTTGGTGGCTCTACCCTGCACGCGAGCACGCCACATGCGCCAAGAGCTTGGTTTCATTTCTCTGCGCATAAGTGCAATCACTTCAGCTTCTTTGAGGCCGAACTGCAAGAGAATGGCATCGAAAGGCGTGCGGTCTTCCCAGGCCATTTCTATAATGCGGTCTATATCTTGCTCAGCAAGCAGTTTGAGGTCCATACGCTTCAAACAAGATTGGCTCCTTTTTGTTTTGCTGTTATGAAAGGAGTCAAAAAACAGCATTTACCCGAAAAAACCTGTCCCTCTTGTCAAAAAACATTCACTTGGCGCAAAAAGTGGGAGAAAAATTGGGACGAAGTAAAGTATTGCTCAGACCGCTGCAGGGCTCAACGCAGCAAATAAGAGAGTTCAGCCAACGTCGGCAAATGGTCTTGGTAAGTAAATTCCAAGGTGTGTTTGCCCGGCAAAAGCGTTTCAAAATTGTGTTCAAAGTGGAGTTCTTGATTTTTACTAAAGAGCCAAAAATCTACCAACGGTTGTTTGGTATCAATCTGTACAACAGCTTTTTTCAAATCGGGATCGGTAAGTTGAATCTTCATTGAAGCTTGCACTTCAGGGACTTTCCGCTTCTCGATAAAGGTAAACAAGCGCTCGTAGTGCTCATCTATGATCACCTTGACAAAACCGCTATACGTTTCAGTAATACCCATTAATACTTGCGTTTGATAGGCCTGAACGGGGTAGGTCTTGCGTTCTTTTCTTTGAAAAATTCCTTTTGCATCGTAAAACTGAACTTCAACGGTAACAAGTGTATCCTCAGGAACTTCGCTACACAACACTAAAAAACGGAGCTCATCTTGGTATTTTTCGAGTACGGCAATCGAACGGTAGTCATCTAGAGTTGCATAATGCAGCGCCTTCCAATTGCCAAAATAATCAATACTAGACCACGTGGGCGCCGGCCAACAGTCATTGAGCTGCCAGAAAATAGTGCCCATACAGCGCGGCGCATCGGCTCTATGACCGGCTATGGCCATGCTCACCGCTTTGCGTTGTGTGAGCTGTGAATAATAAATGAAAGTTTCAAAGTCTTTGGCCTTGCCAAAGTAGGTTTTAGCGTGTTTTTCGATCATGCCGTTGCCCACATATGACTTTTGGTGGTTCTTCATGACGGCCGAATGCAGGCTTTGTTCTGAAAGCGGCGCAAAGCGATTGATTGTACTCGGTTCGGGAAAACTCTGAAAACCGTATTCTGCATTGAAGCGACCAATTTTATTTGCGAAATCGTGCAATGGATCTTTGCCATGCCAGACACCCCAATAGTGCATGGTGCCGTGGTTAAAGTATTCGTCGTTGCCCCAATTACTGAGCGGAGAGGTATGGACGTAAGGAATATTGGTAAACGCTTGAACTTGGGTCGGAAGCAATTCTAAAAACACTTTCTGGTAAGCATCTTCTATTATTTTTTGTTCCTTTTCACCGAGGTGATACTGAAGTTGAAAACCCCAGTTTTTCCAGGCGACCTCTACTTCGTTATTGCCATTGAAATAGACCAGTGACGGATGTGCCGCCAAGCGCGGTATATGCTGTTTGATTTCACTCGTGACATTTTGTATGAAAGCTGTATCTCCTGGATACATAGCACAGGCAAACATGAAGTCGTGCCAAACCATGATGCCGGCGCGGTCGCAAGCCTCCATAAAAGCATCTGGGGCATACATGCCGCCTCCCCAAATGCGCACGATATTGAAGTTAGCCTGCTGCATTTGCAAAACGAGCGCAACATAAGCGCTATCTAGGGCCGGGCCCGCAAAAATTCCGGGAGGAATCAGGTTGGCTCCTTTTGCAAAAATCTTACGGCCATTGACCTGAAAAACGAAGGAGGTCCCCCACTCATCTTGTGCTTGTATCAATTCTGTCTTGCGTATACCAAAAGTAAAAGGATGTTCCAATACCAGCGACCCACTCGCGTCGTAAAAACGCAGCGTATCTGAATACAGGTGCTGAGCTCCCTGCCCTTTTGGCCACCATAATGCTGCGTTTGTTATGGTTTGCTCTATTTGAATTTCATTTTGAAGATCAATCTGAATGGCACTGAAATAAGTGCTTTTACAAACCAGACTTTCTTGCCCTTTTTGAATTCTAAAGCTCAAGGAAATCGTGGCTTGGTTTGCTTTGATATCAAGGGTATTCACCAATAAATGATCCAGACGCAACTGCGGTGCAACTGCAATTGTGATAGGGTAAGCAAAACCCATTGTTGCGATGCGTGGCGCCCAATCCCAGCCAAAATGATATTGCGGTTTACGGGTTAGAGAAGCTACTTTTACCGCACCGACGTCATTTGGAGACGGATAGGCAAAGGCCTTGTACTGTTCTGTTTGTGAATGGTAGCTGATGGGAGGGTCTATGCTGATCTCGATGGTGTTGTATCCGCACACTAATTCTTTCACAGCAATCGTCATGCGGTGATGAATAAAAAAATTGTCGGTTTTCGCCAACAGTTTTCCGTTGAGATAGATTTGCGCGTAGGTATCTAAATTGGGGATATCTAGAATCAGTTCTTCGGCATTGTAGAAGGTCTCACTTAAGAAAAACTTGGACCGAAATTGCCAAGTATGGTCTTCTATCCATTGGTATTTGGTTTCGTTTTCACCATCAAATGGATCGGGGAGCTCACCTTTATGCCATAAAAATTCTTGTACCGTTCCGGCTTTGCCAAAAGACAGCCATGTTTGTTGAACGGGATGATACATTTCCCAATCGAGTGTCAATTGCGCGTAGGATTGCAAAGCTGTTAGACTCAAGAACAAAGAGCAAAGGAGCCGTTTCATCCTTACCAATTGCGGTCAAATTTGGCATCGATGAGTGCCTCGCCGGCGTTGTTGCGCAAAGCATAATTGAAGCCAGCAAAGATGGAATAGCCGCCGTAATTGCCGTTTTTATCGATGGCAATAAAGCCACATTGCAAGCCGGTGAGGTCTTTGTTTTTGCGAATAATGCGCATGCAGGCTTCTTTACAGGCCGCTTCTGGTGCTAAGCCTTGACGCATGAGCTCCACAACGGTGTGGCTGCCCGCTACGCGCACTATTGCTTCGCCCAAGCCGGTGGCTGTGGCAGCCCCCACTTCTTCGTCTACAAATAAACCTGCGCCAATAATCGGCGAATCGCCCACGCGGCCATGCATTTTATAGGCCCAGCCACTTGTGGTGCAAGCACCCGCAAGCTGACCATTTGCATCCATGGCGATCATGCCAATAGTGTCGTGGTTTTCGTGGTTGATTTCGGGTTTCTTGAATAAATCTTTGTTCTCTTTGCGCCATTGCTCGTAGTCTTTCTTGACTTCTGGGATGGGCATTTTGGCCGTTTCAAAGCCTTGTTCGAGGGCAAACTTCTTGGCCCCTGCACCAACGAGCATAACATGCTGTGTGCGCTCCATGACCGCACGCGCCACATTGATCGGGTGCGCAAGGCCTTCTAAAAAAGCCACTGAGCCACAGCGCGAGTCGCCGCTCATGATACACGCATCTAGGGTCACGTGCCCATCGCGGTCTGGGCGGCCGCCAACCCCTACACTGCGGTTGGTCAAATCGGCTTCGGTCACCATCACGCCTTTTTCGACTGCATCTAGCGCAGAGCCGCCTTTAGAAAGTACCTGCCAGGCGCCCTCGTTGGCAGCCAAGCCGTGGTTCCAGGTAGAGAGCACAAGTGGGCCGTCGGTCTTTCCGGAGAAAGATTGGCTAAAGGTCTGGCTCGCTTTGGGTTTGTCGACCAAACTGAGTGCGCCTAAAATGGCACCAAAGCGGATAAATTGTCTTCTTTTCATAGGCTTATCTATTGCGGAGTTCTGCCGCTAGCCAATTTTGAAAGGCCGTGGCATTTTTTGCGTGTTCAGCTCCCGAGGCTGTAAAGTTGTGCTTACCTGAGTAGTCTGGCTTGGCACACATGAAAATATAATCGTTCTTGTCCGGATTCAGCACCGCTTCAACAACGCCAACAGGCGGTAAATAGATTGGCCCCGGCGGTAAGCCCTGGATTTTGTACGTGTTGTAAGCGCAATCGATGTCGCGGTGAACGGCTAGCAAACGTTGCACTCCTTTGAGTTGATCGCCCCAGCAAAATTTGAAAGTCGGATCGGATTGCAATTTGATACCTTGCGCGATACGGTTGAGATAAAGCCCTGCAATGATAGGCCATTCCTCTGCCCTTCTCGACTGCTCTGAATAAACAATACTCGCTAGCGTTACCGCCTCACTTGGTGCTTTTAAACCCACTGTTTTTAACTTGGCCAAGCGGGCTGGGGTCCAGAAATTCTTGAATTCTTGAGCCATTCGCGCCACAAATTGAGCGGGTGTTTGGTCCCAATACATTTCGTAGGTGTTCGGAATAAACAATGCGGGTAGCTGCTCGAGCGTAAAGCCTAAACTAGAAAGCGTTTGGCCATTTTGAAGATGCGCTATAAATGCTGTGCTGTCGAGGTCTAATTGTTTTTGAAGTTTTCCAGCGAGGTCGTGTATGTTGCGGCAATTTTCAAAGTTCACCTTGACGCTTTGCTCGGCATTGCCGTTCGACTCGCTGTTTAAAGTAAAACCATTCCAAATATGGCGGTAAGCCGTCCCGGGTTCAATAATGTATTTGCCAGGGGCAATATTGCGCGGGTTCATTTCTTTCTGGGTGCCTACCAATTCAAATAGGTCAAGACTTGAAATGATGCCTTTTTTATGCAGCAGTTGCGCAACATATTTTACATCTAAAACCTGCGCCTTTCCAGAAAGATAAACAACAACTGCTTCGGCATTACTCGATTTCTGAAAAGCGCCATAATAATACTTCAATTTTGGAAGGATGAAGAGTGAAATTCCCAATATCACCGCGGCAATAACGATGATTATTTTTTGTTTTCTAGACATAATTGATAAGTAAGTTCGTCGAAATATTGATGTTTATAACGGAGCCAATTTTTACGGGTACCAACATGCGCAAAACCTGCTTTTTCGAAAAGCTGGATACTGGCATGGTTGTCGCCGTGAATTTGACAATATAAATTACGGAGTTCGAGGGTGTCTTGGCAATAACGGATGAGCAATGAAAGTGCGTCCGTAGCAAAGCCTTGACCTTTGTCTTGGTCTTCGGCAATGAGTATGCCTACGGCAGCATAGCCATGCTTGAAATTGAGGTCGTAGAGGTCAATAACGCCAACGGGGCGTGCCTCAGTATTGGTTTGCAGCACCAAGCGCATTTGACCAGACTTGCGGATATCTGATTGCTGTTCGATGAGCTGATGGATGTCGTACATCGAAAAAGGCACTTCGGTATTGGAAACCTTCCAGTTGGCCGGATTGTTTTCCCAGAGAAATATAGTGCCCGCGTCGTCTTTTTCGACGGCTCTCAACGTAATTAAACTACCCCTTAAGCTCATAAATTCCGTTATAAACACGTTTGGCTGGCCCAGTGAGGTACACTTCGTTGAAAGATAAATCTGCTAGCTGTTGCCATTCGACCATTAAGCTACCGCCTTTGGTTTGCACATTCACCTTGCCAGAAGATAAATTCTGAAGTTGCGCAAAAACAAGCGCTGCAGCAGTGACGCCTGTACCACAAGAAAGCGTTTCGTCTTCCACACCTCTTTCATAGGTAGCCACTTGAATGTTGTTTGCGTGGATGGCCAACAAATTGACGTTGATGCCTGCTTTGCAATAAGTGTTGTTGTAACGAATGCTGCGCCCTATCTCCACAACATGTGAGGTGTCGTGGTTGCGATCTTCTAAAATAAAATGTGGCGAACCAGTTTGGACTTCATAACCGTTTTCAAGGACTACAATTGGAGGCACATTGGCCATTTTGAGGCGGACTTCGTCTTGGCACAACCAAGCTTCATGCGGTCCGTCTGTAGCTAAAAATTGGGTGTGTGGTGCTTTCAATAAACCAAGGTTATATGCAAAAGCCACGGCACAACGCGCACCATTGCCGCAAAAAGACTGCGTGCCATCGGCGTTGTAATAAAGCACCTCAAAATCAAGACTCGGGTGCTTTTGAAGCGCAATGAGCCCGTCGGCACCTATGCCAAATTTGCGGTTACAAAGCAACTGAATGTCAGCAATTGACAAATTGTCATGTGCGCCCAATGTGTTGTCGAGCATGATGAAGTCATTGCCAGTGCCTTGATATTTGGTGAAATGTAGTGTCATTGCGTTCGAACAAAAATAGTTCAATATTCGTTACGAATTCTTAACAAAATTTAACATTTTTCAAGCAATTTTTGGAACGCTCTTTGCGTTTATGCAGCAGTAATTTTAAATCTGACAGTATGACACTTACCAGCACGCTCAAATTATTCGGGTTGGGTATTTTAGGAGGAACCCTACCATTGGCCACTTATGTCATTATTCAACATAACGCTAGCCGACTTTCCGACCAAGTTCTTGACGGAAAGCTCCGCGCACCACTCCAACAAGTAGATTACAACGGCGTACCACAAGGACTGGACTTTACTGCTGCAGCAGAAAGTACAGTTCACTCAGTTGTACACATCACTACCAAAGTGGTCCAAACCACCTTTCAACGCGATCCTTTTCAGGAATTTTTCTACGGCCCTGGAGCAGGAGGCCGCGAGTTCAAACAATATGGAGCGGGCGCCGGATCTGGCGTCATTGTTTCATCTAAAGGTTATATCGTAACCAACAACCACGTCATCGAAAACGCCAGCGAAATTGAAGTCATTCTCAACGACAACTCCAAATACGCTGCAAAAGTGGTAGGTGCCGATCCTTCTACAGATATTGCTGTACTCAAAATTGAAGGAGAAAACTTCCCTGCCATTCCAATTGGCAACTCCGATGAACTCAAAATTGGCGAATGGGTCTTGGCCGTGGGCAATCCCTTCAACCTCACCTCTACCGTAACGGCAGGCATTGTATCAGCTAAAGCGCGCAATATTAATTTGCTCTCTGAGCGCAATTCCAAAGAGGTGGTGCCAATAGAATCCTTCATCCAAACCGATGCTGCCGTGAATCCAGGTAACAGCGGTGGCGCACTCGTGAATACCCGCGGAGAGCTCATCGGCATCAATACCGCTATTGCATCTCAAACTGGTTCCTACGCCGGTTATTCTTTCGCTGTTCCAGTTAACTTAGTAGATAAAGTCATGCGCGACCTCATCGATTTCGGTATTGTGCAGCGCGGTTATTTAGGCGTGCAGATCGCCGATGTATCGCAAGAAATCAAAGAAAAAAACAAACTCCCCGACCTGAAAGGTGTCTTCATTGCCAAAGTTGTTGAAGGGGGATCTGCTGACAAAGCTGGGCTCAAAGACGGCGATGTCGTGCTCAAAATTGGCAGTAAGGAGGTCAATTCGGTGGCAGCGCTCCAAGAAGAAATCGGCAAGCGCCGCCCAGGCGATAAAGTCACACTCAGTGTGCGTCAAAAAGACGGCGATATCATCACCAAAGATTTGGTACTGCGCAACCAAGACGGCGAAACTGAGCTGCTCACCAAAGAAGAAATCAGCAAGAATTACGCACTAGGGGCTACTTTCATCCCGCTCACCGAGAAGGAGAAAAAAGAGCTCAATATCAACTTTGGTGTTAAAATTAAAACCATTAGCACCGGCAAGCTCAAATCAATTGGCTTGAGCGAAGGTATCATCATTACCAAGATCAACAACGAACCGATCGAAACTGTCGAAGAACTCACCGAAAAGTTAAGTGGTGTGAACAGAGGCGTCTTGCTCGAAATCATGGATGAAACAGGTAAACGAGACTACCGCGGCTTAGGTTTATAGAGCATCTTCGTCGAAATCAGGCTGCGTTGAAAAAGTTAAGAACTCGTTAATAACTCAACAAAAAAAGCCTTGTTCAGATTTTTTTATCCCTGATTTTCGACGTTACTTTGCTTCATAAGCAGAAGTCAATACTTCACCTTGTAATCCAGTATAGATAAGCGCATGAGACAGTTAAAAATCACCAAATCCATCACCAATCGCGAGAGCCAATCTCTCGACAAATACCTTCAAGATATCGGTCGTGAAGAACTCATCACCGCAGAAGAAGAAGTAGAATTAGCACGCCGCATCAAAGCCGGAGACCAAAAAGCATTAGAGAAACTCACTAGAGCCAACCTACGCTTTGTGGTTTCTGTAGCCAAGCAATATCAAAACCAAGGCCTCACCCTTCCTGACCTCATCAACGAAGGTAATCTTGGCCTCATTAAGGCAGCTCAAAAATTTGACGAAACCCGTGGTTTCAAATTCATCTCCTACGCTGTTTGGTGGATCCGTCAATCTATACTTCAGGCTTTGGCTGAGCAAGCACGTATCGTTCGTTTGCCGCTCAACCAAGTAGGTTCACTCAACAAAATCAACAAGGCATTTTCTCGTCTAGAGCAAGAGTTTGAGCGTCCGCCAAGTGCAGAAGAATTAGCAGAAGCACTCGAAGTGCCTGAAGATAAAATCAAAGAAAGTCTCAATGTATCTGGTCGTCACGTGTCTATGGATGCCCCACTTACTACCAACGACGACGGCGGTACCCTTATGGACGTCATGGCAAACCCAGACTCCCCGCGCACCGACCACATGCTCATGGCAGAGTCTTTACAAAAAGAAATCGAGCGCTCACTGAGCACCCTCACAGACAAAGAACGCGAAATCATCCGTTTGTTCTTCGGAATCGGCATGAACCACGGCCTCACCTTAGAAGAAATTGGCGCTAAGTTCAACCTTACCCGAGAGCGCGTGCGTCAAATCAAGGAAAAGGCAATCCGCCGACTCCGACACACCTCGCGAAACAAACTTTTGAAGTCTTATTTAGGCTAACAAATTCAAGGCTACCTACATGTGGGTAGCCTTTTTCTTTTCATCAGTAATCAATTATCCACATCAATCAACAACAACATGGAAAACAACAACGGTTATGAAAAAGAGCTCAACCTCCACATTGAGCGCGAAAGAGCAGCTGTTAAATTGCAAAGTAAAGTCGGAGAACTCCTCTACGACAAAGGTATCGAACTGGTATTATTCAGAAACCACCTCACCGATATCACCATTTCAGAAATCCTGAATTTACACGAATACGCCAAGCAAGTCGTGAACAAACCAATCGACGTTTTCACAACAGCCGCTTTGGCAGAAACCCTCATGACACTCGATATTCCTGCCTCAAAATTAGATATCGGTTTATTGGCTAGCGAATGGTTAGCTGGGCAAACCGAGCAAAGCGGCATGGCACGTTTTCTCATGGAAAAATTAGGTGATTTGCAAACGCCACAAGCTATTGAGCCCCGCGACGTCGTGCTTTATGGTTTTGGTCGCATTGGCCGCTTGGCGGCACGCGAGCTCATTAAACAAGCGGGTAAAGGGCAGCAATTGCGTTTGCGCGCTATTGTGACACGCGGTTCGTCGGACGCAGACATTATCAAAAGAGCATCCTTATTGCGCAACGACTCCGTGCACGGCGCTTTTAAAGGTACGGTCATCGAAGACCTCGCCAACAAAAGTCTGATCATCAATGGCCAAATTGTACACATGATCGATGCCGCCAACCCAGAAGACATCGACTACACTGCCTTTGGCATCCAAAACGCCTTGATCATTGACAACACCGGTGTATTCACCAACCGCGAAGCACTTTCTCGTCACCTTCAAGCGAAAGGTGTGGGCAAAGTTTTGCTTACGGCGCCGGGTAAAGAAATCCCAAATGTGGTGTACGGTATCAATCAAGGCACACTAGATGTAGCAAACGAAAATATTTTCTCGGCCGCATCTTGCACCACCAACGCTATCTCCCCGATTCTGAAAGTGGTCAATGATCATTTTGGCGTGGTGAAAGGCCATATCGAGACAGTACACGCGTACACCAACGACCAAAACCTTTTGGACAACATGCACAAAAAACCGCGTCGTGGTCGTGCAGCAGCTGTCAATATGGTCATCACGTCTACAGGCGCTGGTGCTGCGGTTACAAAAGTAATTCCTGAACTCAAAGACAAACTCACTGCCAACGCGGTTCGCGTCCCGACGCCAAACGGATCTTTGGCTATTTTGAGCCTAGAACTCGACAAACAAGTAACACTCGAGCAGGTCAATGGAGCCATTAAAAATGCAGCCCTACACGGCGAATTGGTCAATCAGATTTACTATTCTTTTGATCCTGAACTGGTTTCATCTGATATCATTGGCAATACTTGTTGTAGTGTTTTTGACTCCAACGCAAGCATTGTTTCGGTCGATGGTAAAAATGTGGTGCTTTATGCGTGGTACGACAACGAATTTGGTTACACCAAGCAAGTGATCCGCATGGCCAAATACATTACCCAAGTACGCAGAGCTATTTATTATTGATGCAAAAAAAAATCACCATAGCAATTGATGGCTATGCGGGTTGTGGCAAGAGTACGCTTGCCAAAGCCCTCGCCAAAGCCCTCAATTACACTTTTATAGACTCCGGCGCGATGTATCGCGCCGTTGCCTTTTATTGCTTAGAGCAAGGATTTATTTCGGATCTTGAAGAAATAGACAGCAGGCAGTTGCTCCAGCAGCTCGATCAAATCTCCATCAACTTAAGCCCAGACCAAAAAGTGTGGCTCAACAACCAAGACATCACGGAAGTCATTCGCTCACCAAAAGTGGCAGGTGTTGTATCTAAGGTTGCGGCCATCAAAGCGGTGCGCACCAAATTAGTGGAGCTTCAACGCCAAATGAGCATAGGTGGTGGCATTGTAATGGATGGCCGAGACATCGGAACGGTCGTGTTCCCAAATGCTGAACTTAAAATTTTTGTAACAGCCTCTATTGAAGTAAGAACCCAAAGGCGCTTAACTGAGCTCAAGGCCAAGGGTACAGATATTGACCAAGTGTCAGTACAACAAAACCTCCTCGATCGAGATCACCAAGACAGCACACGTGCGGAAAGCCCGCTCAAACAGGCTAGTGATGCCGTGATTTTAGATACTTCTGAGCTAAGCCGTGAAGAACAATTAGATTGGGCGCTTGCGCGCGTGGCTTTACTCGTAACCGATTAGAGCAAACACCGAGAACGACGACAACCAATGATCGATGTCGTAGTTACCTTTTCCGATGCTTTCTTGTGCGTAATCCCACATGGCATTCATGTTTGTCACCCATGCAGCTTTAGTGGCTTCGTCTAGCGTTCCAGCAGGCAAGGTTTTGAGCATGCCATTCAGACACCAAATACGGTTGAGGTGGTAGCCATCCCAGTGAGATTCATAGCCATCGTGTTTGTCGGTCTTTTTGATCTGTAAATCTTTGTTTGCAGTTTGCGCCGCAAATAAGCCCGGGCTAAATTTCTTCAACCACACCAAGTAATCTTCCGTATCATAAACTTTGCGCATGAGGTCGGTCACGAGTAAAGACGCCGACATGAAATCGTACTCAAAAGGCTCGGCGCGCAAAGGCGCGTTGGTCATTTTACCAAAATAACGCTTACTTGCTTTGAGCGCCACTTTTAAAAGGTCTTCGTCGCCAAAAGTACGGGCGTAGTCAATGGCAAAAGAAAGATTGAGTGAAGGCGCATCGTGCGAACCAGATAATTTAACTTCTTTGATGTCTTTCCAGATGACTTGTGCGGCAGCTGCACACAAATGATGCAAAGGTGCAAGGTTTTCCAACCAACGCGCTGCATCGGGGTCATTCCAATTAGCGAGTTCGTCGGCAACCTTTAAGAGCCAACCTTGGCCATATGGAAATTCAAATACGTAGCGTTCTTTGTTGGTTTCAAAATATTGGTACTCCAAACGGATGTTCTCCTCGCTGAAACTTTCGTTCAACTTGGCACGAATGGCTTCGGCTTCCGGAATGTCTGGATATGTTTTGAGGATTTTCACCAATGCCCAATGATTGTGAACGGCGCTGTGCCAGTCATAGCAGCCGTAAAAAGATGGCCAAATATCGGTTGGCGTTTGGGTATCTCCGGGCTGACGTAAAGCTTGGTAGTAGTAATGAGGCGTTGGCTTGGAGGTGCAATCCAAAGAGAGTTTGGCAAAATAAGATGCGCCTTCTGACGATAGGATGTAACGACCATCTGAGGTAGTGCTTACCAATTGGGCAAACAAAAAGCTAACGCTAAAAAAAGCGCCTAAAAAGGAAGTGAGTTTGAGCATGGGATACGCGTAAAAAAATAATTAAAGATTAGGACTTGAGCGGTTTTTTGAATCCGTTTTTGAAAATCGAAAGCGTTTCGGTCCCGATGCCAACTATAGAAACAATATTAAGTGGAAACTCGAGCAATACGTGAGAAAAGCTCAAAAAGAACAATAAGCTAAGGCCTAAAGAGTAGTCATAGGCATAGAATACAGACGAGGCGATCCAGGTAATCATAACTAAAATAAAGCGCACTTTTGGCACTTTATGCCAGCGAATGATTTCGGTTTTACTGAACCAATTGAGGTAATGGTAAAGGTACGCGAACGCAATAAAACGCATCAACATGATACCGACCTCTGAGAAGAAAATGAGACCGTCAGTTTCTTTCTTGGTGCGCGATTTCATGACCTTTCTCGGCAACGGCTCAAAGCGGTATTCATTGATACTGTTGATGTAGCGACTTGAGGTATCGAAGAAATACAAAAGGTGGTCATATTGAAATTGCGGTGCTAAATTAGCTGTATTAATGGCCATTGGCTTGACTACAAACGGACGGTCGGCAATTTTGCGAAGCGAATCTGTGTGCGCAGCAAAAGCAGCGGTATCGATGAGCCCCTGGCGCAAAAAGTAGCTTTTGTTTCCCTCTTTGGTGATGATATCGAGGTATTCTTTGTTGGTGAGTTTTTGCTCTTCAATGAGGTCAAAATGATCTAAAATGAGGTAGTTGGTGTTGTAGAAACCATCGCCTTTTGCATAATAGGCATCTTTGCCGTAGTTGGACAAAAAAGCATTTTTGGTATCTACTGGAAGACTGAACACCAACAGCAGCGGAATGGCCACAAAACCGACCATTTGCCACATGCCAGAAACACTGCGCGTTTTGAGCGAGCCGTAAAGCATAAATAAACCAGTAAACACATAGACGTGAATAAGGGTTGGAATGAGTGCCGTGAGCGCAAAAATGGTAGTGCTTTCGGCGTTTTCCTGTGCGCGCTCTGGGCTGAGCCAGCCACCTACAAATATGTAAAGCAAGAAAATAGCGCCCAATTTGATCCAGAGGCTCTTGACAAGCGCAAAAAGAATGGAAGCAAAAAGAGCAAAAACCAAAAGTTTGTCGAAAAGATTCATTTCGACGAAGTAATCGTAGACATCTTTACTGAAGCCAAAATCTTTGGCAAAGGCCGCATAGGAGAGCAGAATACCAACGATCAGTAGTACGAGGAAATCCCATTTGCCTTTGGCATAGTATTGGCGGTCGTGGAGCCAGCTGATTTCGGTGAGGTAATGCAGCGGGCCAAGGTAAGCGTAGGCCAAAAGAAAAGTTTCAAAAGGGAAATAATAGGCCAACACCGCGGTGATGAGCATTAAACCAATATTGAGGTAATTGATGCGGTCTTCTTTGAGCACGTTCATTTGCTGCTGTTTTTAGATACATACAAAAATAAGCAAAGCCCTTTCGGCAAAAAAATGATATTGCTCATTTATTTCAAGGATGTTTATTCGGCCTCCGGCGCTTCGTCGAAAAGAGGAATTTGATCCGGGTTGTCGTCTTCTTTTTTGGAGAGGTCCCACTCCATGCTGGCGGGCTCAACTTCATCTTCGGTTTGTTGGTCCTCGAGTTCAAGCGCTTCTTCTACCGGCCAAGGCTCTGGGCTTTCATCGATTGGATGGGTTAAGACAATTTCTTTGACCTTTAATTTGGTCATTTGATTGCCCTGCGCTTTCATGCCTTTGACATCTATGAGATCTGCTAAGTTCAGGACCTGATCGGGTAAATTCTTGGTTTCTTTAAACAATTTATTGAAGACGATACGCGCCTCTGGGCGAAATGCTGTAGAAACAACATCTAAGTAAGAGCCAGGTGTTTCAGCAATGAAACTCACGCGTTTGTCTTGGGTTATTTCGCAGGTAAAACGCTTGACGTAATGCAGTTCTTTTTCGGCATCGAAGTAGACCGCAGAAATGGGGCGGTCTTGGATCCATTTTTCAATGTGGATCATGTCTTCGTCGAAGTGCGTAGCTAAATCAAAGGTACTGAGGCGGTATTCGCCGTTTTTGTAAAGCGTTAAAATGCGGTCTTCTCCTTTGAACGAACCCAAAAACTTGCCGCGGCCTTCGTCATTGAGTCGTCCCACAACGGTATCGTACCATATTTTGCGGGCCGCAAGCGTAGAACCACCCACCTCTTTTTGGACAATTTTCTGAATGATTTCTTTGGTGACACGGTTACCCGCAGAGTTGCGACCTTTGATGAGCAGCGCACCGAGGTCGATGTCAAAACGCAAACGCTTGAGATGCGGACGCGGACGCAGCAATACACTCACGACTTCTCTTTCGCCGTTCGGATGCACGCTAAAATAAAGCATTTTTGATCCTTTGGTGCCTTTGGTGAGGTCGTATTCGGTGTCGCGGGTAATGGAATTGACGTAAAAACGCTTCATCATGGTTGGACCACCCGTTCCATCTTGGTAAAAAAGATGATAAATGGTGCGCGTATCGCCTTTTTTCCAGACGTTGGCGTAAATGAGACCTTTGCCGATGAACTTCTTATCGGCTACTTTGGTAATCATGAGCTTGCCAGATGAGAAAAAGCAGATGACGTCGTCAATTTCGGAGCAATCAGAGACGGGCTCGTTCTTTTTGAGACCATACCCGATAAAGCCCTCTTCGTAGTCTACATAAAGTTTGCGATTGGCAATAATAACCTTGCTAGCCGTTATGGTATCAAAAGTTTTGATTTCGGTTTTGCGCTCGCGGCCTGCTCCAAATCGTTTTTTGAGGTCTTTGAAGTAGTCGATGGCGTATTCAACCAAATTGGCTAAATGATGCTTGACCTGTTGCATCTCCTCCTCTATTTTGAGCAAGGCTTCGTCGGCTTTGTCGGCATCGAAGCGCGTGATGCGGATCATGGGGATCTGCGTCAGCTTGTGTAAATCTTCGTCTTGGATTTCGCGCAGGAGCTGCTTTTTATATGGTTTGAAACGCTCGTAGAGATAAGCATAGAGTGCCTCGCGGTCGCTGTAATGCTTGAACTCGATGTACATTTCGTGGTTGATGAAGAGTTTCTCTAAGGTGGAGAAATGCCACTGACGCTCGAGTTCATCTAGCTTGATTTCGAGCTCGAGTTTGAGCAACATCACGGTATGATCCGTATTGACCTTCAGGATTTCAGTAACACCCATAAAGCGCGGGCGTTCGCCGTCGATGATAGACGAATTGGGCGATACAGAAACCTCGCAGTCTGTAAAAGCATATAGTGCGTCGATGGTGTTGTCTGGCGATACACCAGGAGCCAAATGCACAATAATTTCGGCCTCAGAAGAGGTGTTGTCTTCGATCTTTTTGATCTTGATCTTGGCTTTGTCGTTGGCTTTGATCACGGATTCTATCAATGAAGTGGTGGTGGTTCCGTACGGAATTTCATTGATGATGAGCGTTTTGTTGTCGACCTTTCGGATTTTGGCGCGGATGCGCACCCGACCGCCGCGCAGGCCATCGTTGTAGCCCGAAAAGTCGGCCATTCCCCCGTTCGGGAAATCGGGTAAAATCTCTACTTTTTTGCCGCGCAAGTGATTGATCGACTGCTCAATGAGCTCGATAAAGTTATGGGGTAAAAACTTACAGGCCATCCCGACAGCAATTCCTTCTGCACCTTGTGCGAGCAGCAAAGGAAACTTCATGGGGAGTTGTTGCGGCTCTTTATTGCGGCCATCGTAAGAAGACAACCAATTGGTCGTTTTCGGATTGAAAGCCACATGCAAAGCAAATTTACTCAAACGCGCCTCGATGTAACGTGCTGCCGCAGCGCCGTCACCGGTGAGGGTGTTGCCCCAGTTTCCTTGGCAGTCGATCAGGAGGTCTTTTTGACCAATTTGCACCAAAGCATCGCCAATAGAGGCATCGCCGTGCGGGTGATATTTCATGGTGTTGCCGATGATGTTGGCCACCTTGTTGTAGCGCCCGTCTTCCATCTCGCGCATGGAGTGCAAAATGCGGCGCTGTACCGGCTTGAGGCCGTCGTAGAGACTAGGTACCGCGCGCTCCAAGATGACATAACTTGCGTAATCAAGGAACCAACTTTGGTACAAGCCATTGAGCGGGACAATTTTGTCGTCCACGTGCTGTTTTTCAA
>JACCDQ011282115.1_pt1 | contig 19987 bp, 18 predicted proteins | sample 7446031 | NCBI WGS metagenome assembly JACCDQ01 (sample SAMN15323442, study PRJNA562643) | freshwater metagenome | isolation source: river surface water | place: USA:Blue River Watershed | collected 2017-08-17
CGAACCTCGTCCATGACATCGTCGAAGCGACGGGACTTGTAGCCGTTCTTTGTGGTGATGCCGTTGCCGTGCATCGGGTCGGTAATCCAGAGCGGCTGCGCCTCGCTATCGCGTACGGCCTCAACCAGCTTCGGCAACTCTTCACGAATCTTGCCGGCACCCATGCGGGTGATGAAGGTCAGGCGACCAGGTTCGCGGTTCGGGTCGAGACGCTCGATGAGTTCGAGGGTGTCTTCCACCGACGTGGTTGGGCCAAGTTTGACGCCGATCGGGTTGCGAACGCGCGACAGGTAATCGACATGTGCGTGATCCAACTGACGGGTGCGCTCACCGATCCAGATGAAGTGACCTGAGGTGATGTACGGGGTGCCCGTGCGCGAGTCAATGCGGGTCATTGGTCGCTCGTAGTCGAGCAGCAGACCCTCGTGGCTCACGTAGAACTCGGTCGTGCGCAGAGCGTCAAAGTCTGCGCCACAGGCGTCCATGAATTTCACCGCGCGGTCGATCTCGTCGGCCAGCGCCTTGTAGCGATTGTTAGCAGGGTTGTCGGCGAATCCGCGGTTCCACTCGTGCACCGAGCGCAGGTCAGCAAAACCACCCTGCGTGAACGCGCGAATCAAGTTCAGAGTCGATGCCGAGGTGTTGTATGCCTGGAGCATGCGAGTCGGGTCGGTCGCACGCGACTCTGGAGTGAAGTCATAGCCGTTGACGATGTCGCCGCGGTATGCCGGTAGCGTCACGTCGCCGCGAGTCTCGGTGTCGCTCGAGCGTGGCTTGGCGAACTGACCGGCCATGCGGCCCATCTTGATGACCGGCAAAGAAGCGCCGTAGGTCAAAACGACAGCCATCTGAAGCAAGGTCTTTACGCGATTGCGGATGCGGTCTGCGGTGGCATCGGCGAAGGTCTCGGCGCAGTCGCCGCCCTGAAGCAAGAATGCCTTGCCCGAAGCTGCCTGAGCCAGGCGGTCGCGCAGGATGTCGACCTCACCGGCGAAGACCAGCGGAGGAAGCGCGGACAGCTGCTTGCGAACCGTGGCAACCTGCTCAAGGTCTGTCCAAGTCGGCTGCTGCTTGATAGGCAGGTTCAAATAGTGGTCAAGGCCCGCCAGCACTGCTGGATCTGCCGCCACTACCGGTTCGTTTCTGTCTGCCATGGGCTCCCCTGGTTCTATCGCGCGAGCTTGGCGCGCTTTTCCTTCACTGAAGAGGCGTAGAGGTCAACGTACTCTTGACCGCTCAGCTTCTTCAGCTCGTACATGATCTCGTCGGTCACTGCACGCAAGACGACTCGGTCGCCCTCCATGCCGTCGAAACGCGAGAAATCAAGTGGCTCACCAATCACGATGCCGACGCGACGAATGCGAGGCAGTCGTTTGCCGATTGGTTGAACCTTCTCGGTATCGATCATCGCGACCGGAACCACAGGCACCTTTGCCTCTAGAACCATGCGAGCGATACCGGTTCGGCCGCGGTACAAACGGCCGTCAGGAGAACGCGTACCCTCTGGATAAATGCCAAGCAGCAAACCCTGCGAAAGAACGCCGAGACCGGTGTTCAGTGAAGCCTCCGAGGCCTTGCCGCCCGATCTGTCGATTGGCAGCTGACCGGTCGACTTGAAGAACCAGCGCACGAGTGCGCCTTTGACGCCCTTGCCGGTGAAGTATTCGCTCTTGGCCAAGAAGACCACCGGGCGACGCACACTCAACGGCAAGAAGATTGAATCCGAGAAAGACAGGTGGTTGGATGCGAGAATCGCGGCACCGTTGCTCGGAATGTTTTCGAGGCCTCGCACCCACGGGCGAAACAGCAGTTTCAGCAGTGGACCGAGCACGAACGTCTTCAGAATGAAATAGGCCACTTCACTCCTCCAACTGCGCTAAAAACTGGTTTCGGATTCTCGATTGCTTCGCATCGAGACGCTCCGCTTTCACGGAAGAGCCTCTAGTTTATCGAATGCTTTGGCGCGCGAGGTCGGCAGCACCGACCACACCGGCATCATTCACGAATTCGGCTGCCACGATCTTGAGCTCCGGACGGAACCCGCGAGCAGGCAGGTGAGCCAAGAACGCCTCGCGAATCGGGTCGAGCAGCAGGTCGCCAGCCGCGCTGACGCCACCGCCGATGACCACGATTTCTGGGTCCAATACGGCAACTAGGCTGCCAATCGCTTGGCCAATCCAACCACCGAGCTCGCCGAGCAGCTTGAGTGCTCCCGGATCCTTCTCGAGGATTGCGGCATACACCTCTTGACCGGTCAACTGGCCCTTCTCGGCCTCGAGCTCTCGCAGGCGAGCACCTAGCGGGTCGGTCGAATCAGCGAGTTCGCGGGCCGAACGCAAGAGCGCGGTGCCCGAACCGTATGACTCGAGGCAGCCGTGCTGGCCACAACCGCAGAGGCGGCCGCCAGGAACAATTCGGATGTGTCCGAGCTCACCAGCGATACCGAAGCCGCCGCGAAGCATGTGCGAATCGGTGATAACCGCTCCACCCACGCCCGTGCCGATGGTCAGCATGACCATGTGCTTGTAACCCTTGCCAGCGCCGAAACGGTACTCAGCCCAACCGGCTGCATTGGCGTCGTTTTCGAGGATGACTGGAACACTTACCAAAGCTTCGACCTTGGCCTTGAACGGCTCGTTGCGCCAGCTTAGGTTTGGTGCATAAACGATGTTGGCCTGGTCTGCATCGATGAATCCTGCCGCCGCGATACCCGCGCCAAGCACTTCCTGACCCTCAGCCAGCTGGTTGATTAGGTCGGCTACGGCAAGGGTCAGCGCTTGTGGGTCTTCGGCCGGAGTCGGCACGCGAAGCTCGCGCAAAATGTTGCCTGATTCGTCAACCAGAGCACCTGCGATTTTGGTGCCGCCGATGTCGATGCCGATTGCGTGCATTTGGTTCCTGCCGGTCGTGCGCATCCCGAAAATTTGGGTGCGTGTCTTAAGTCCCCAAGTTTACCTTGGAGACTCTCTCGACTATGTAAAGTTGTGGCAGGTGACGAGCGTCACCAACTGGCTCTCGAGCCGGAACAGAGACCGATGGGACTCCAGACGATGAAGTCATATGATGTGCCAAGCCTCGTTACCACTGACGCTAAGGAGAACATCACCGATCTTCTGTTACACCGAGTCAAAGAGACTCCGGACCTAAACCTTTTTTCGATCGATCAGGGCGATGGCAAGTGGCTCCCGGTCACGGCAGCTGACTTCCACGGTGAAGTAGTCGCTTTGGCCAAGGGTTTGATTGCCGCTGGAATTCAGCCAGGCCAAGCGGTCGCCATCATGAGCCGAACTCGGTATGAGTGGGCGTTGATCGACTTTGCACTCTGGTGGGTAGGCGCGGTCAGCGTGCCAATCTATGAGACCAGCGCTCCGTCGCAGATGGAATGGATTCTCTCTGACAGCGACTCGGTCGCTCTGTTCGTTGAGAACGATGAGCACGTAGCACGCTTCGAAGAGATCAAGCCAAACGCACCGATGGTTCGCACGGTCTGGAAGATCGAAGGCAACTCCTTGAGCGAACTCGTTCGTGCGGGCCGCGAAGTCACCGATGAACTACTCGAACAGCGTCGCACCTCGGCAAAGCTCAACGACCTGGCCACCATCATCTACACCTCGGGCACCACTGGTCGACCGAAGGGCTGTGAGCTCCTTCACCGAGGTTTTGTCGACCTAAGCAAGAACGCTCTCAAGGTGCTCCCTGACGTTATTCGCGTCGGTTCGAGCACCTTGCTCTTTTTGCCGATGGCTCACGTCTTCGCTCGCTTTGTTTCGGTAATTGCCGCATACGCTGGTGTTCGAGTCGGTCACCAGCCTGATTCCAAGAACGTTGCCCCAGCGATGCAGAGCTTCAAGCCGACCTTCTTGCTTGCGGTGCCACGCGTATTTGAGAAGGTCTACAACTCGGCCGAACAGCGTGCAGAGGCGGGCGGCAAGGGTCAGATCTTCCGAAAGGCTGCTCACACCGCGATCGCATACTCGAAGGCGCTCGACACCGGACGCGTTCCGCTCGGCCTCAAGATTCAGCACGCCGTCTTTGACGCCCTCGTTTACAAGAAGCTTCGCGAAGCCATGGGCGGCGAGGTCAAGTATGCGATCTCGGGAGGCGGCCCTCTCGGCCAGCGCCTAGGTCACTTCTACCGCGCGATTGGCCTAATTGTGCTCGAGGGCTACGGTCTGACCGAGACCACCGCGCCAGCGATGATCGGTCGCCCTGACAACCTAAAGATTGGCAAGGTCGGCCAGTTGCTTCCAGGCTGTGGCATCAAGATTGCCGAAGACGGCGAAATCTGGCTGCGCGGTAGCAACGTGATGCGTGGCTATTGGCGCAACCCTGGCGCGACCGAGGCGACCATGGACGGCGACTGGTTCAAGACCGGCGACATCGGAGAGCTCGACGAAGAGGGCTTCCTGAGCATCACTGGTCGCAAGAAAGAACTTCTGGTCACCGCCGGCGGCAAGAACGTTGCCCCTGCCCCAATGGAAGACCCGCTGCGCGCTAACCCGCTCATTGGCCAAGCCGTTGTGGTCGGCGACAACCGTCCGTTCATTGGCGCACTGATCAGTCTGGATTCCGAAATGCTCCCGTTGTGGCTCGCAAACCGAGGCCTCGACAAGACCATGAGCCTTCGTCAAGCGGCGAAGCAGCCTGAGGTTTTGGCCGAGATTCAGACGGCAATCGACCGAGTCAACAAGAACTTCTCAAAGGCCGAATCGATTCGCAAGTTCGTAGTGATTGATAGCGAACTGACCGAGGACAGCGGGCACCTGACCCCATCGCTGAAGATCAAGCGCGAGGCAGTAATGCGTGACTTCTCGAACTTCGTCGACGACCTTTACTCATCGTCGCCGATGACCGGTGACTAGGTTTAGCGCATAAACCAATCGGTGGCACGCAAGTTTTTCATTGCGGCGCGACGCTCTTCGCCCTCGAGTCGATCGATGTAAACAAACCCGTCAAGGTGGTCGCACTCGTGCTGCAGCATTTGCGCCATGAGCCCTGAACCGCTGAGCTCAATCTCATTTCCCGCGAGGTTCTGACCGCGCACGCGCGCGTACTCATACCGCGGAGTTTTGTGCCACAAGCCAGGCACAGAGAGACAACCCTCGTCAACCAGCAGCTTTTCGCCAGAGACCTCAACCAGTTCCGGGTTGATGATGTAGCCGATCTCGCCGTTGACGTTATAACTAAACGCGCGCAGGTTGACGCCGATTTGCGGGGCTGCCACACCGGCACGACCGGGCAACTTGGTGGTGTCGAGCAGGTCGTCGATCAGCGCTTTGAGTTTGCCGTCGAACTGCTTAACCGGGTCGCTGACCGTCTTGAGCACAGGGTCGCCGAACAGACGAATGTCTCGTACTGCCATGGTGGGTTAATCCTCGCGGTTTAGAGCGGGCTGTTCAGGGTGTCAACGACCAAAGCCGCGAGCTCACGAGCTGCGTTCTGGGTGTCTTCCTTGAGTTCCTTGAACTTGATGACCGAACCAGCTGAAAGCGACGGGTCATAAGGGATGCGCACCACGTGGCGCACACGAGTCTTGAAGTGCTGCTCGATTTCATCGAGCTTCACGATGTTGGTGCCCTGGGTCGCGGTGTTCAACGCCACGATCGAGTTGCGCACAAGATCGCCGTAACCATTTGCCTCTAGCCAGGTCAGGGTCTCCGATGCCAGGCGAGCTTCGTCAACCGAACCTCCAGAGACGATGACCAAACCGTTTGCGCGCTGCAGGGTTGGGCGCATCACCGAGTGCACGATACCGGTACCGCAGTCGGTCAGGATGATCGAGTAGTAGCGAGCAGCCATGTCGGCAACTACGTTGTAGTCACCCTCGTCGAATGCTTCTGAGAGCATCGGGTCTGAGTCAGACGCGAGCACATCCAAGCGGCTGACGTCGCGCGAAACCATGGTCGAAAAGTCGGTGAAGCCGTCGATGGCTGCAGCACGGTTGACCACGTCGCGAACGGTGAAGCGGGTCGACTTGCTCACGCGCTCTGCCAGGGTGCCGCGGTCCGGGTTAGCGTCAATTGCGATCACACGGTCTTCGCGAGCGAGCGCGAGAGCCATTCCGAGCAGGGTGCTCACAGTGGTCTTGCCAACGCCGCCCTTGCGGGTCAAAACAGGAACGAACTTTGCTCCGCCATCGAGGGCAGCACCGATTCGAGCATCGATGGCCTTGCGCTCGCGTACCTTCAGTGAATCACCGAGGTTGATGGTCTTGAGGCTCAAGAAATAGATGAAACGACGGAAGCCGCTCTCTGGTGCCGGACGGTTGCGCGCTGAGGAGTCAAGCAGGCGGTCGGCGGTGAGCATTGCTGCCGGTTCCGGCTGGTCGAATGCCTCGCCACGAAGGCTGTCACGACGGCTGTAGTTGCTGCGACGAGTGGTCGCGATAGCACCGGTGTCGGTGTTGCTGAGGTCGCGGTTCAAAACCTGCTGCTCGGTGACAATCTGGATCGAGGAGGTCGAAGGAGTGACATCGACGATTCCGGCATCGACGGCTACTTCGGCGAGCGCATACCCCTTGTCGCCTTCAGGCTTTGCCTCTGGCTGGTTGGTCTGCGGAACCACTGGAACACCCGAGGTAGCCGGGAATGCGTTCGGTGATGACACCGGTGGAACGGCTGGACGTGGTGCTAGAAAGTCCTTTGACTCGTCCTCTGGATTGTCCCAAATGCCCATTCGGACTCCTTTGTTCCATGCTCGATAACGACTTCTGAGTCTACCCGAGTCGCGCTAAATGTTCATTTTGAGAACCAAACGAGGGGCCGACCCGCGGTCAACCCCTCCCCTGGTGAATGGCTATAAGCCTAAGAAGGATCGACCACCAGAAGCAGGTCACCAGCATCGACAGGTGAGGTCTTGCCGATGGCTAGGCGACGCACGATTCCCGAAACGTTTGCAGTGATAGTGGCTTCCATCTTCATCGCTTCGATGGTTGCGACCGGCTGACCAACCTCGACGTGAACGCCTTCGACGGTCTGCAGGGTCACCACACCACTGAACGGCGCGGCAACGTGCCCGAGGTTGTTCGAATCTGCCTTTTCGGCCTGCGGAATGTCGGATGCGATCTTGCGGTCGCGAATGTTGATCGGACGCAGCTGACCGTTGAGGGTAGCCATGACGGTGCGGTACCCCTTGGCATCCGGTGAACCGATTGCTTCAAGCCCGACAAAGAGACGGACTCCCTTAGCGATTTCGACAACGTGCTCGTGACCCTGTTCGAGGCCGTAGAGGTAATCGACGGTGTCAACCGCATCAAGGTTGCCGTATGCCTCACGAGCCTTCACGAACTCGTTGGTCGGGCCTGGGAACAACAGTCGGTTCAGCAGCATGCGGCGGCGATCCTTGTCGTCGCTGGCCAGCGTCGCTAGATCCTCTGCCGAAACCGGAGTAATGCCGAACTTAGGGCTCTTGCCTGCAAGCACCTTGCTGCGGAACGGCTCTGGCCAACCGCCAGGCAGGTCACCCAGCTCGCCAGCCATAAAGCCAATTACCGAGTCTGGAATGTCGTAGTTCTGCGGGTTCTCGGCAAAGTCCTTCGCATCGGCGTTGACCGCGACGAGGTGCAGCGCGAGGTCGCCAACCACCTTCGAAGATGGAGTCACCTTGGTCGGGCGACCGAGTAGCTCGCTCGCAGCCGCATACATGTCTTCGACCTTCTCGAACTGGTCACCGAGACCGAGTGCAATCGCCTGCTGGCGCAGGTTCGAAAGCTGACCGCCAGGAATTTCGTGGTGGTAGACGCGACCGGTTGGGCCAGGCAGACCTGATTCGAATGGGCGGTAAACGTTGCGCACCGCCTCCCAGTAAGGCTCGAGAGCGCATACGTCATCGAGGCTGATGCCGGTGTCGCGAGGAGTGTGCGCAAGCGCAGCAACCAGTGCGGATGCGCTCGGCTGGCTGGTGGTTCCGGCCATAGGGGCACTCGCGACGTCGACCGCGTCGACACCAGCGTTGATCGCCGCCATCAGGGTTGCCAGCTGGCCGCCAGCGGTGTCATGGGTGTGCAGGTGCACAGGAAGGTCAAAACGCTCGCGCAGCGCGGTCACGAGCTTCTCAGCCGCTGCTGGGCGCAGAAGACCGGCCATGTCCTTGATCGCGATGATGTGAGCGCCAGCCTCGACAATCTGATCGGCAAGGCCGAGGTAGTAGTCGAGCGTGTAAAGCGTCTCGTTCGGGTCAAGCAGGTCTGCGGTGTAGCACAGCGCAACCTCGGCGATTGCGGTCTTGGTTGCGAGCACAGCCTTGATGGCTGGCAGCATCTGGTCGACGTCGTTGAGCGCGTCAAAGATGCGGAAGATATCGATTCCAGCTGCGGCGGCCTCGGCAACGAATGCCTCGGTTACCTCGGTTGGATATGGGGTGTAACCGACAGTGTTGCGACCGCGAAGCAACATCTGAATACAAACGTTTGGCATCGCTGCACGCAGTGCCTCTAGGCGCTGCCACGGGTCTTCGCCCAAGAAGCGAAGGGCAACATCGTAGGTTGCACCGCCCCAAGCCTCTACCGAGAACAACTGCGGAGTCAGGCGCGCAACGTATGGAGCAACCTGCACGAGGTCGCGACCGCGTACTCGGGTTGCCAGCAGTGACTGATGAGCGTCACGGAAGGTGGTCTCAGTAACCGCAACTGGAACCTGCGCACGCAGCTGACGCGCGAATTCGGCAGGACCGAGCTCGAGCAGACGCTGTCGCGAACCTGCAGGAGCAGGCTGGCTCAGGTCGACCTTCGGAAGCTTGACCGATGGGCTGAGGTGTCCGGCACGTGGACCATTCGGCTGGTTGACGGTGACATCGGCTAGCCAAGACAGAATCTTGGTACCGCGGTCGGCAGATGGCTTGCCGAGGAACAGGTATGGGCGCTCGTCGATGAACGAAGTGCTCAGATCGCCGCTCGCAAAGGTTTCGTCGGCGAGAACTGCCTGCAAGAAGCCGATGTTGGTTGACACACCGCGGATGCGGAACTCGGCGAGCGCACGCTTTGCGCGAGTCACAGCCGACTTGAAGTCGCGTCCACGTGAAATCAACTTGACGAGCATCGAGTCGAAGTGCGGGCTAACTTCGGCACCGGTCGAGACGGTTCCACCGTCGAGTCGGATACCCGCACCACCTGGTGAACGGTAGGTCGTGATCTTGCCGGTGTCCGGACGGAAGTTCTGGGCCGGGTCTTCGGTGGTGATGCGGCACTGAACCGCGAAACCGTGCATGCTGATCTGGTCTTGAGTCAGACCGAGGTCAATCAGCGACTCCCCCGCGGCAATGCGCATCTGACTCTGGACGAGGTCGACATCTGTGATCTCTTCGGTCACGGTGTGCTCGACCTGAATGCGAGGGTTCATCTCGATGAAGACGTGCTTGCCCGCATTTGGACCAACGGTGTCAATCAAGAACTCGACGGTTCCGGCGTTCTGGTAACCGATGGCCTTCGCAAACGCAACGGCGTCACGGTAAAGGGTCTGGCGAAGTTCTTCGTCGATGAGTGGCGCTGGAGCGATCTCGACGACCTTCTGGTTGCGGCGCTGGATCGAGCAGTCGCGCTCGAACAGGTGCACGACGTTGCCGTGGTTGTCAGCAAGAATTTGCACTTCGATGTGACGTGGGCGCAAAACCGCCTGCTCGAGGAACACACGTGGGTCGCCAAAGGCACTCTCGGCCTCGCGCGAAGCTTCGATCAGAGCGGCACGAAGGTCGCCCTTCTCGGCGACGCGACGCATACCGCGACCTCCACCACCGGCGACTGCCTTCACAAAGATTGGGAAGCCGATTTCGTCGGCCTGGTTGACCAGGGTGTCGATGTCAGCGCTCGACGGGGTCGACTTTAAAACTGGGACGCCGGCGCGAATTGCCGACTCCTTAGCAGTGACCTTGTTGCCGGCCATTTCGAGCACGTCGTTGGTCGGACCGATGAAGGTGATTCCCGCCTCAGCCGCAGCGGCGGCAAGCTCAGGGTTTTCGCTCAAGAAGCCATAGCCAGGGTAGATCGCATCCGAACCTGATTCCTTGGCAACGCGGATGATCTCTGAAACATCGAGGTAGGCACGAACCGGGTGACCCTCGGTACCGATCTGGTATGCCTCATCGGCCTTCAAACGGTGGGTTGAATTGCGGTCCTCGTAAGGAAAAACGGCGACGGTCTTTGCGCCAAGTTCATAGGCCGCGCGCATTGCACGTACGGCGATTTCACCACGGTTTGCCACCAAGATTTTCTTGAACATAGCGTCCTAAGCGTCGAGTTCGAACTGAGATTGTTTTGGCGAAGCGACGACCGAATCAACGGAAGCCTGCCTGAGCCAAGACACTCCGTTGTGCTGCAATCAATCGTAGCCCGAACTCGAGCGCGCGTGGGTGCTCTTTGGCCACCCCGGAAAGCAAAAAACCAGCCGCTTGGGCTGGTGAAATTCTGGTCAGTATGCGATTAGACGGCTTGCTTGTTTTGACGACGTGCCGCCAGCTCGTCGACCTCATCGATGTGATTCGAAACCATGTTGACGAGTGAAGCCTCAACCTCACGCAGGACACGACCGACGGCGATGCCAAAGACGCCCTGTCCACGACCGAGAAGGTCGATGACCTCGTCTTCGGTGGTGCATAGATAAACTCGTGCGCCATCCGACATCAGGGTAATTCGACCGAGGTCGTTGATGCCTGCCGCACGAAGCTGCTCAACCGCAATACGAATCTGCTGAAGCGAAACGCCGGTGTCGAGCAAGCGCTTGACCAACTTTAAAACCAGGATGTCGCGGAATGCGTACAGACGCTGCGAACCCGAACCGCCGGCCGGACGCACGCTCGGCTGAACCAGACCGGTGCGGTCCCAGTAGTCAAGCTGACGGTATGTGATGCCCGCGGCGGCAGCTGCCGAAGTTCCGCGGTAACCGGTGCGCGGGTCAACCGATGGCAGTCCATCGGTGAAGAGCATGTCTGACGAGTACTCATCCACAATCGCCTCGGCAGCGTCGACGTTCAGCTGTTCCTGAGTTGCATCAGTGTTCACCATCACGCCACCTCCTAGCCATTAACGATTGTTAAACGTTCAAGTACAGGTTTAATTGTTGTCTCTTGCCGACAGGTTCACGGGTTAATTTTTAATGTCGGCGTGTCGCGCTTAGGTGAGATGCCTGTAAAAGCCGGCATCCGCGATGACCTACTGGTCGATCTTCGAGATTACGTTGCGAATCAATTCGCTACGAATTGCCGCAAATTGGTTCTCAATTTCGGCCGCGTAATGGGCTGCGCGAGAGCGAGCACCGGTGTCATTCTTGCGAAGCACAGGCGCGATTACGCCCTCGATGATGCCGATTTCGCGCTCGGTTGCAGCTTTCAAACCCTTCAGGTGACGAGGCGCGATGCCAAAACGCTGCAGGTGCACGATCGCACGTGCGATCTCTAGGTCGGCATGCTCGAACGGCTCTTGACCAATGAGGTTGGCCTCTTGCGCCTGAGCGATGAGGTCATCGGTGATCGCAGTCTCAGCGACTAGGTCGATCAGCGTGAAACGACGATTACGAATCTGGCGTACGTGCGCGGCATTGACCTGAGTCTCGCCAGGCAGGGTCGGCTGCTTGCCCTCGTCGAGGTCTGAGAGGTACTGGCGAATGACCTTGAGCGGCAGGTACTTGTCGCGCTGAAGTTCGAGCACGATGCGAAGTCGCTCTACATCGGCCTCGGTGAACTTGCGGTAACCCGATTCGGTGCGCTGAGGGGTGATTAGACCCTGCTCTTCAAGAAAGCGAAGCTTCGAAGGAGTTAGATCGCTAAATTCCTGAGTCAGCAGGTTGAGAACCTTGCCGATGGTGAGCAGCTTTTTCGCGCGAGCGCCACTGAGTGACGTTGCAAGAGCCTGTGACATTAGTTGCCACCGCCCAGATCTGCCGGCGAAGCAAAGAAGGTCATGCGGAACTTGCCGATCTGAACCTCATCGCCATCGTTGAGCTGAACCAAATCGATGTTGCGGCCATCACGGTATGTGCCATTCAGAGAACCGAGGTCGCGCACGATGAACGAGGTGCCTTTGCGCACGAATTCCGCGTGACGACGGCTGACGGTGACGTCATCCAAGAAGATGTCTGCATTTGGGTGGCGACCAACGGTGGTGACCTCTTGATCGAGCAAGAAGCGAGCTCCATCGTTTGGACCCTTGATGACTACTAGGAGGGCTGAACCTGAAGGCAAGGCAGCAATGGCTGCGGCTTCTTCGTTGGTGAGTTCAGCGGTTTTGTCGGCAATCAAATCTGACGCAAAAGTCAGGGTAGTTTCGACTTCTGAGGTCGCTCCCTGCTGGTCAAATTCCCCGGCTGACATGTGTTTCTCCTGATTTCTAGAAGACTTAGCCTAGTGGTTTTTTGAGGTCTCTTTTTTCACGATTTGTAACACCTGTAACACATACACAACGCCTGCCCACCAGTACAAACCGATGCCCCACCAGGCAAATGCCCAGGCCACCGGGAGGATCAGCAGCTCGGCCGATTTCCAAACGTGAGCCATCATCAAAAGCGGGAATGCATAGAGCAGCGCGAAGGTGCCGGCCTTGCCCAAATAGTGCACCGGAAGCGGACCGTAACCGTGGGTCGCGAGGACTGGGTAAACCACGAAGAGCAAGACATCACGGGCGATGATGACGACGGCGAGCCAACTAGGAATTAGACCGGTTAGCGCGAGCCCAACAAGCGTCGAAAAGATGTAGAGGCGATCTGCAGCAGGGTCTAGAAGCTGGCCTAAACGGGTCACCTGGTTGAAGCGTCGAGCGAAGTATCCATCTAGATAGTCGGTGATACCGGCAGCAGCCAAGACAATCAGTGCAGTCGTGTATTTTTCGTTGACCAGCAGCAACAGAAATACCGGAACAAGCGCCAAACGAATGCTCGACAAAACGTTCGGAAGAGTGCCCCACTGTCGCCAGAGGCTCATTTGCGGCTTCTCATCCATGTGCCGATTCTATTGGTCGGGCTGACCGGATTTGAACCGGCGACCCCTTGTCCCCCAGACAAGTGCGCTACCAAGCTGCGCTACAGCCCGTTTTTGAAAGCCTAACTGCGCTTGCGCTTCTCGCGCACGCGCATGCCGACCTCGATCGGAGTGCCTTCGAAACCGTAGGTTTCACGAAGACGACGCTGAATGAATCGACGGTAACCAGGCTCCAAGAATCCGGTGGTGAACAACACAAACTTTGGTGGGCGCGAGCTCACCTGAGTTGCAAACAGGATGCGTGGCTGCTTGCCACTGCGAACCGGGTGCGGAGTTTCCATGGCGAGCTCCTGCACGAAGGCGTTGAGCTTGCCGGTTGGAATGCGCTGATCCCAAGAGTCGAGTGCGATTTCAAGGGCAGGGACGAGCTTGTCGAGGTGACGTCCGGTCTTCGCCGAGATGTTCACTCGCGGCGCCCAGTCGACGTGTGCGAGGTCCTGCTCGATCTCACGTTCGAGGTAACGGCGTCGCTCGTCGTCGAGCTCATCCCACTTGTTGAAAGCAAGCACGAGTGCACGACCTGATTCGAGTGCCATGTCGACGATGCGAATGTCTGCCTCAGAAATCGGCTGGGTCACGTCGAAGAGTACGACGGCAACTTCGGCACGCTCGAGGGCTGCAGCGGTGCGCAGCGAGGCGTAGAAGTCTGCGCCTTGAGCCAGGTGAAGGCGACGGCGAATACCAGCGGTGTCGACGAAACGCCAAACCTTGCCCGCGAGTTCAACCTGCTCGTCGATAGGGTCACGTGTGGTGCCGGCTAGGTCATTGACGACGGCGCGCTCCGAGCCCACAGCCTTGTTGAGCAGGGATGACTTTCCAACGTTTGGGCGACCGATTAGGGCAACGCGACGCGGGCCACCGAGTTCGTTCTTGGCAACGGCCGAAACCTCTGGCAAAACCGCCATGGCCGCGTCGAGCATGTCGGCGACACCGCGACCGTGGACCGCTGAAACCGGGTACGGCTCACCAAGACCGAGTGACCACAGGCTTGCGGCCTCTGGTTCGAGCCGAGCGTCATCAACCTTGTTTGCAACCAGGATCACTGGCTTCTTGCTCGCGCGGAGCAACTTGACCACGCGCTCATCGGTGCTAGTCGGGCCAACGTTTGCGTCGACGACAAAAAGAATTGCGTCTGAGAGTTCGATTGCGATCTCTGACTGCAGTGCAACTGAGCGGTCGATGCCCTTGGCATCTGGCTCCCAGCCACCGGTGTCAACAAGAGTGAACTTGCGAGCGTTCCATTCGGCCTTGTATGAGACGCGGTCGCGGGTAACGCCAGGCTTGTCTTCGACAACAGCCTCGCGGCGACCCAAAATACGGTTGACCAGCGCCGACTTGCCGACGTTTGGTCGGCCAACAATCGCCAAAACAGGCAGCGCCGGCAGAACCTTGTACTCGCCCTGGTAACCGAAGTCACCCTCCAGCATTTCGAGGTCTTCTTCATCGAGCTCATACTCGGCAAGACCTGCGCGAAGTGCGTTGGCACGGAGCTCTTCTTCGTCAGGGGTTAGCGACTCGAGTCGAGCGGTGAACTCTTCACTGTCAAAGTCGTACTCGGTATCGTCTTCGACCAATTCACCGACGGCGGCTCCTGAATCTTCGCCTTCAAACTCGTCCTCGTCGACCTCAACGAAATCCTCTTCTGGGTTTCCGTAGGTGTAGGTCACTTCGACTTCATCAAAGTCGTCGTTCTTCTTGCTCATAAAATCCCTCACTCGCCTACTGGGCGAGCCCACGTTCGATCAGTTCACGAATCGCTGCAACGGTCTGCGCGAAATCTAGTTCGGTCGAGTCGACCAGAATCACGCCGGGAGCGGGAGTCATGAAATCAACGACCTTGGAATCGCTCTGATCGCGTTGAGAAACCTGTCGGTGCACCTCGGCGGCAACCTGCGGATCCAACTCCGCGGAGCGTCTCTTAAGTCTAACCGCTTCGCTTGCAGTTAGCAGTAGTCGGATTTTGGCATCCGGGGCCACCACAGTGGTGATGTCACGCCCCTCAACCACCACGCCGGCCCGCTCTGACTCATCAACAATGCGGTGTGTGAGGCGCTTCATGTAGTCGCGCACCGGTTGAATTCGTGCGACGTTGCTCACGAATTCGGCCACAGCCTGCTCTCGAATGGCGGCGGTGAGATCGGTGTCGCCAACATTCACCCAGTAGTCATCAGGATCGGTTGAAATTGCGTATGCGAATTCGTCGTCGAGGTTGGTCTCGGCGAGCTTGTCAAGCTCGAACTGCCCGTTCAAAACCGCCCAGGCCAGAGCGCGGTATGCGGCTCCGGTGTCGAGATAGCCGAAGCCAAGTTCGCGAGCGACCTGCTTGCTGACGCTTGACTTGCCCGAACCTGCAGGGCCGTCGATTGCAATGATCTCGGTCATCCAGCAATCCTCCATCCACGTGCGCTGAGTTCGCTGCTCAAACGCTCGGCAACCGCAGGAAGCACAAAGAGCTCGACCAGACCGACCTGAGCGCTCGGTGAGTGTTCGAGCTTGAGTTCTTCGATGTTGACGCCGATTTCGCCAACCTCGTTGAACAAACGACCTAGTTCACCCGGCTTGTCTTCGATCATCACGATCAGTTGCGCATACTCGGTGTGTTTTCCGCCGTGTTTGCCAGGGATGCGCTCGACCCCTCGGTTTCCCGCTTCGAGCGCGCGACCGATGGTGGCCAATGCTCCCGGCGCTTCAACGTTGTCTAGGGCTGCCACCAATTGGTTCAGGTCCTCGGCGAAGGCGTGCAAAACGCCTGCAACCGGCTTCGAATTGGCTCCCAAAATCTGCAACCACAGTTTTGGGTCGCTTGCCGCGATGCGAGTGGTGTCACGAAGACCCTGACCGGCGAGCGCGACGTCCGCTGCTTCAGCATCGACCAAGCGAGCGGCAAGCAAACTCGAAACCAACTGAGGCACATGAGAAACAAGCGCGACGGCACGGTCATGCTCATTAGCCGGAACGGTGACCGGCGCTGCCCCGAGATCGAGCGCGAGATTTTCGATTAGCTGAATCACAGCAGAAGAGTTGGCTTCGTTTGGCGCAATCACCCAAGGTCGGCTCAAAAACAGGTCTGCGCGACCCGAGATGGCTCCCCCGCGTTCGCGACCGGCCATCGGGTGTGAACCAACGTAGCGAGCTAGGTCTGCACCGCGCGACTTCAGCTCATCAAGCACCGAAGCCTTCACGCTCGCAACATCGGTCACCACAGCGGCCGGAAACGCCGACAATTCGGCAGCCACAACCTTTGCCGTGACATCTGGTGGCACACATACAACCACGAGGCCTGGTGCGTCAGAGGCCCCAGCCAAACGACCGGCTCCGTAATCGATTGCAAGCTTTTCGTTCGCTGGTGAGGCGTCCTCGATAACTACATCAAGTCCGAGTTTTGACAGAGCAAGACCGATGGATGTGCCCAGCAGACCGGCTCCCACCACGCGGATGGTGCCGGTTAGTCGCGCCGAAGTCACTGCGCTAGATCCAATCGGAGCGCAGTCGCACCGCGCAGATATACGTGCTGAATTTCGCCGCGCTGCTTTTCGGTTTCGACGTTGATCATGATGCGAATCACGCGAGGCATCGCGTGCTGAACGTTCATTTCGACAAAGCACATCAGCGGCACATCGCCGAGGCCGAGTTCACGTGCGGCGAGAGCAGGAAACTCGCTGGTGATGTCAGGGGTCGCGGTGAACAGAATTGAAATCAACTGCGACGGGTCGATCGAGTTCGCGTGAATGGTCTTTGACAACAGTTCCGCGGTCGACTTAAGCAGGTGACCACGCTCGTCAGAGTCGAGCTGGATTGCGCCTCGAATTGCACGTACTGCCATGATTACCGTCTCTTTGATTTGGCATTTGCTGGCTGAGGTCGCTTCTTGCCCGGACGGACCTGTTCGGGTCTTGGGGTTCGGGCGTTCTTGCCATCGGCGGCCTTCAGCAGCGCGCCTACCTCCATTTTATTCAACTGACGCACGTCGCCAGGGCGAAGCGTGCCGAGGTGAATCGGGCCAAATTGCTTGCGCACCAACCCACGAACCGGGTGACCTACCGCTTCGAGCATGCGTCGGACGATTCGGTTGCGACCCGAGTGAAGCACGATCTCGACCAGGGTCTCGTCGCCCTTGTGGTCGATGATGTGAGCCTTGTCGGCAGCAATCTCGCCATCTTCTAGCTCAATGCCCTCAAGCAGCTGCTGAATAACGCTCAGTGGCATGATCCCAGCTACGCGAGCAACGTAAGTCTTGGTCACACCGAACTTAGGGTGAGCCAGCTTGTTGGCCAGGTCGCCGTCGTTGGTGAGCAGCAACAGGCCAGTGGTCTCAGCATCTAGACGACCAACGTTGTAGACGTGGTTGTAGTCGAGCACGAACTGCTGCAGATCCGGGCGCCCCATGTCATCGCTCATCGAGCTGACCACACCCATTGGCTTGTTGAGCGCGAGATAGACGCGAGTGCTGTCGAACTGAATCGGCGTGCCATTGACGGTCACCTTGTCGACCGCGGTGTCAACACGGCTACCAAGTTCGGTAATCACCTTGCCGTTGACCTTGACCTTGCCCTTGGTGATGAGCTCTTCGCATACACGACGCGAAGCCACACCGGCATGCGCCATCGCTTTCTGCAGACGCATCACGCTCGAGGTTGCGGCCTCTTCGGTCTCAAACACATCGCGCTTGTCGATCTCGTCGATCGAAATCTCGTACTCTTCGTTATTCATCAAAATTCGCCGTCGGGTCAGGAAGGTACGGGCTGATCGCCGGCAGTTCTTCGAGTGAATTGATGCCGAGAAGTTCGAGCATCAAAGGGGTGGTGCCGTAGTTGATGGCACCGGTTTCAGCATCGGTGTAAAGCTCGGTGATGAGCCCACGGCTGATGAGCGTGCGCACAACCGAATCGACGTTCACACCGCGAATCGAGGCGACCTGACCGCGTGAAATCGGCTGCTTGTATGCGATTACCGCTAGCGTCTCGAGAGCAGCCTGACTTAGCTTGGTCGGGTTTTCGTTCGCCACGAACAGCTTGACCGCCCAGTCGAATTCTTGACGAACAAAGATGCGCCAACCGCCGCCGACCTCGCGAAGCTCAAAGCCGCGAACTGGTCCGCCACCGACGCCGTCATAGTCATCGCGCAAAGCGTGTACTGCTTCGCGAATCTCGGCAACCGGCAGTTCCAGCGAGCCAGCAAGCACGACAAGTGACAGCGGCGCATCTGCGACCATCAGCACAGCTTCGATTGCCGCGCGCAGGTTGTCATTGTGCGAATCGAGAATCTTTGGATTCGTGTCGCGCATTTCATCAAGCGTCATATTCTGCTCCCAGGTTCGATAGCTGGCTTTCATCAAAGTTTTCGGCTCGCCAGACCAGCTTCAGGTCTGCGAGTGGCTCATCCTGCTCGAACGAAATTGCCATCAGGCGATAGAGCTCAAGAATCGATAGGAATCGAGCGATAACCACCGCACGATCCTTGACCTGAGCAATGATTTCGCGGAACGTTAGCGCACCAGATTGGCGCAGTAGGTTGGCAACCTCATATGCCTGCTCGCGAATGCTCACGCGAGGCGCGTGCAGGTGCGTCAGGCCAACGCTCGGAATCTCACGAGGCGTCATGGTGTCTTCGGCCAGCTTGGCGAACTCGGTGACCGAGAGCGTCCAGACCAATTCAGGCTTGGCGTCGCGGAAGCGCTCTTCCATCATCACATCGCGAGGTATGCGCTCTGCTTCGAGCCCAAGTGCAGTCGCGAACCACGTCGATATCTCCTTGAACGCCTTGTACTGCAACAACTTGGCAAACAGGAGGTCGCGTGCCTCGAGCAGAGCCACGTCCTCGGCGTCGACCACCTCACCTCGAGGCAGCAGACCGGCAATCTTCAGATCGAGCAGCGTTGCCGCGATGACGAGAAATTCACTCGCCTGGTCGAGCTCTTCCTGTTCATCCAGACCCTTGAGGTAGGCGATGAACTCATCAGTGACGCGCGAAAGCGAGATCTCGGTGATGTCGAGTTCGTGCTTTGAGATAAGCGAAAGCAGAAGGTCGAAAGGACCCTCAAAATTCGAAAGACTGAGTTCGAAACCCGAACTCTTTTCAGGGGCTTCGACTAGGTCTGGGTTATGGGGCACAACCACGCGAGACCAACTCTCTCGCTACGGTGCGATAAGCCTCGGCAGCAGCCGAGCTCGGTGCAAAACCAGTGATTGGCAAACCAGCAGCGGTGGCGTCCGGGAACTTCACCGTGCGGTTGATTACGCTCTTGAACAGCTTGTCGCCATAACGCTCACGAACGCGCTCGAGCACCTCGTGTGAGTGCAAGGTGCGAGGGTCGTACATGGTGGCGAGGATGCCGTCCAGGTTGAGAGTCGGGTTCAACAGGGCGCGAACCTTGTTGATGATGCCCTCGAGAATCGCGACACCGCGAAGAGCGAAGAACTCGGTCGCCAACGGAATGATCACGCCGTGTGCAGCGGTCAACGCGTTCACGGTCAGCAGACCGAGCGATGGCTGGCAGTCGATGATGACCACGTCGTAGTCATCCGCAATCTGACGAATCAAACCAGCCAGGATGCGCTCGCGCGAAATAGCGTTCACGAGTTCCATCTCGGCCGCCGACAGGTCGATGTTTGCCGGAATCAGATCAAGGTTGGCGATGCTGGTGTGCAAAATCGTCGAGCGAGTGTCGGTGATTTCGCCCTTCATCAGCTCATAGATCGTGCTGCCCTCGTGGGTGTGAAAACCGAGACCGGCAGTCAAAGCACCCTGAGGGTCAAAGTCAATCAGGAGCACCTTGCGGCCATACTCGGCAAGAGATGCAGCCAGATTGATGGTGGTCGTGGTCTTTCCGACGCCACCCTTCTGGTTACACATCGCAATTACACGGGCTGGACCGTGACTTGCGAGCGGCTTAGGCGTCGGGAAGCGAGTGTCCTTTTCGGTCTTGGCCATGGCTTCCTCCCCTGTCGTAGATTGCTAATAGCCTATCTATTTGCGAGCGCGCGGATGCGCAGTAGCGTACATTTCGCGCAAAGCATCAACCGTCACC
>JACCDQ012251805.1_pt1 | contig 19983 bp, 22 predicted proteins | sample 7446031 | NCBI WGS metagenome assembly JACCDQ01 (sample SAMN15323442, study PRJNA562643) | freshwater metagenome | isolation source: river surface water | place: USA:Blue River Watershed | collected 2017-08-17
TCAGAGCACGAAACACTCGCGGTTTATTTTTGAGTGTGGCATAAGAGATCATCGTTTTGGCTCCAATTACCATGGCACAGTGCTAATGCCGAGTATGATAGCTTATTTCCGATTAAGTCTAATATCTTGGGGATTAATCCGCAAAATATCGAGGGCTTGTCTTTTTACCACGATTCACCCCGTTATACTACGTTATTTTGTGATTAGGTGTGTTGACTGATGAGGGAGTCTAAACGGTTTTGCAATTCCTGGGTTAGATTAGCCACAGCCTGCCGTCGGTTATTTTGATAGTCTGTGGCTCTTGCTGTCACCGAAATCGGATCTCCTAGCGTGATCTGTACTCGTTGTTGGCCGAGAGAGGGCCGGAAAAAAGCATTACCTCCCTTGATCCGAGTGACCACATCCCATAGCAGGAGTAGGGTATCGGCAAAACGCTCTACACTGGGTTTTTCCTTAACGTAATGGCCGGTAACCGCAACAAAGGTCTCCACTAATCTCATGTGCCACATCCGTAAATTGGCTTCTTCGGCAACCCGATCCGCTAATCCCCGTTTGACTTTGGACAGAGGATTTTCGGTTTTGAGTTCTTCTCGATAGATATAGTCCCAACCCGCCTGTTCCAAACGACGACAGCGATCGCTAAGATTCCCCTTGGCAGATAAATGAAAATACTGTTCGGCGACCCCCAGGGCAACATTTAACAAATTTTGTAACCGTAGAGCAAAGAGAGCATTAGGTTCATCTTGTACCGTTGCCAAATTTTCGGATAGGGAGGCTTGTAATGCTTCAATGGTCGGCAAAGATTGATGATAAAACTCTCGATAAAAATTTTCCATGATGTCCAAAAGAACTTCCCCGGACTGAAAGAGTCGCTGATATAAAAGCTCTTCCTTGAATCGATCCTTGGCTTCTTGAACCGGTGGATGAATCCCCAAATCCTGTTCCACTTCCTGTAAAAGTTGGGCAATGTTTTCCCAGGGAGGCGTAAGGTAAAAATACTGAATCCCAACGGGTAAAATGATCACCTCTTCCTTGCGCTGGGCCTTGCGTAAATCTTCCATTGTCCAAAAACCTAACTGAGCAATGCCTGGTTCTAAGGGACTAATGATTTCGTTATGGCCATTCGTGGCCCCCTCTGGAGCCGCCGCCAGGGGATAATGGCCATTTAATAATAAGTCTCTGGCCGATCGCAGTCCTGGAACGTCTAGTTTGCCCCGTTGAATGGAAGTCCCGCCTAGCCGGGAATAGAGCCAACCGACGGTGGATCCGGCCCACAAGGGAATCCCGCGATCGTACATAAAATGAGAGTGAATGGGGGAGGAAAAGGTTAATTTTCGTGCTCGCAGGGCCTGGGGTAATAGTCGCCAAAATAGGTAGCCCATGCAGTAGGGATCATTCACACTGGGATGGCGAAAGGCTAAAAGTAAGCGAATTTTACCGGATTGAAATTGTTCGTAGGCTGAAGCTAAGATGTCTAGGTTTTGTGCGGTAATTTCCGTGAGGGGCGATCGCCACTGTAACCAGAAGGGCAGTAGGGTTTGACAAGCTCTTAAAACCCAGGGATTGAGTTGTGGCGGAATAAAGGCCAGGGGCGGTTGGGCGCGAATGAGAGGGGCCATTGAACTCCTTAACACCAAAGGATTGCTTAAGTGGATCTTGCACTGATCTTAGTGGCTGTTCCTGGAATCTGAGACACTTCAAACAGTGGCCGTTGATTCGTTTTGGGGAAACCCAAACTATTGCCCAAGAGATGGCTTACAGTGTTGATCACAATCAAGTGGGTGACAGAATGAAAATTCGGGGATCTTGTATAATCGAAAGCTCAAGTCTTCTCCTAGCATCGGGTTTTCATTGCCCATTTTCTGGTTACTGCTTTTGTGCGTTCTCCAAAACCCCTCAAATTGGATTTACATCACGATTATCCCTGTCCCTGTCGTCGCCAAGGGCGTTTACAGCCGATTGTGTTAACGGAAGCCCTGGGTTGCGATCGCTGTCAACAAATTTTTGTAGTGGACGAAAAACATCAAGAAATTGAGCTAGTGTCCTCTGCTTACCCCTATAAACGTCTCTGGCGTTGGAATGGCCACCGTTGGCGCGTCAAAGGTCGTCACGGACAGTCAGAGCAATTACCGATGATGGCCGCCTGGTTATTAGTGATGCTTAGTGGTTGGACACTCCTAGCCCTGCGATCGCCACTTACCTTAAGCCTCATTTTAGGGATAATCATTGCAGGGACATTATTATGCTTTCTTGTGTATGTGCTTTGGTTGCTTTATCGCCGTTAATTCTGGAAAACTGCTATGACTACTGATACCCTGGCATCCGTCATTATCCCGACGCTCCAAGCCGCCCATAAAGCCTTTGTCGCCCTAGGGCAGTTATCGGGGCAGAAACGGAACCAAGGGGTACAAGCCATGGCCAAGGCCCTAGAACAGTCCTTTGATCCCATCCTGGAAGCCAACACCCTCGATCTGGAAATGAGCCGCGAAATGGCCGTCTCTGAGTGTTTTTTAGATTGGTTAAAATTAACCCCAAAACGTCTGGAATCCGCCGTCGAAATTTTAGAGCAATTAGCCGAACTGCCGGACCCTATTCAACGGGTGATGAACGCGCCCTACCAACTCAACCCATCCCAAACCTATTGTCAATTAATGCCGTTGGGAGTTATTGCTTTAGTGTATGAAGCCTTTCCAGAATTAGCGGTGATTGCGGCGGGGTTTTGTGTCAAAACGGGCAATAGTTTAGTGTTGAGAAGTTGCGGGGCTTCTAGTCATACGGCGATCGCCTTAACCCAAATTTTACACGACAGTTTAACGGAGGTAGGGTTTCCGCCCCATTGCTTGGCTAATTTGTCCAGTGATGAAGTACCGGTGATTCAAGAATTGGTCAGTCAGGATCAATATATTAATTTAATTATTCCCTACGGTCGTGCCAGTTTAGTGGAAAGGGTGACTCATCAATCCGGTGCGCCAGTGTTAAAAGCGGCTATGGGTAACTGTTATCTCTATTGGTCAGCGAAGGGAGATTTAGAGTTAGTGCGTTGGATGATTTTAGATAGTCATGCTAGTGAACCCGACCCAGTGAATGCCATTGAAAAAGTGATTATTAGTCCCTCTCAAAATAGCTCTTTATTATTACGATTATTTAATAATTTACAAGAAAAAGGCTTTCAGTTACGGGGCGACCAAGAACTCTGTGAGGCGTTCCCCAATCATTTGACCTTGGCCAAGGAAATGGAATGGAGTCGGCCCTATTTAGAGAAAATTATTGCTTTTCGTGCGGCCCTACATCTTTCTGAGGCGATCGCCTGGATCAATCATCATAGTAGTGGTCATGCGGACTGCATTGCAACGGAATCCTATCAAGAAAGTCGTCAATTTGCCATGGGCATTGATAGTGCCTTAGTGTATATTAATACCTCTCCTCGATTTAGTCGTAATCCCAAACAGGGAGAATCCTTATTTCTCGGTATTTCTAATCAAAAAGGCAATCGTCGCGGCTTAATTGGATTAGAGGCTTTTACCACCTTAAAACAGGTCGTCCAAGGCAGTGGCAAAATCTAACAAAATTTAGCAAGATTTCCTCTTTTCCTCCCAAATTACCACTATGTACAACATAAAAAAAGACATACCTTGGCTCACTGGGATTAATGGTGTCAGTTGTTAATATCACATCCGATTGATAACGATAATTCATTCAAAGTATCCTAAAATTTTATGGTTAAATAATCGCAATCATGGCTGTTTCATCGGATTTAATATAATTTGATACTTTTCGGTAGCAACTTTAGGGAAAAATGAGAAGAAATCTTTAGGTTGTAAGGTCTTCTACATTGGAGGCGTTAGAGGCGATCGCCTCGGCAGGATTTTCCGGCAAGACTCCCAGACTCGTGAGTTGATCTACTTCAAAATATTGATGGAATTTGTCAGTGATTTCCAACCAGTAGGAACGGCCATCGGTCTGACGACGTTTGCGGACAAAGCCGGCTTCGACTAATTCCTGCACTTGTTGGTAGGCACTACTGCCCCGTAAATTAATTAAATCGGTTTGTAAAATGGGGGATTTTAGGGCGATCGCCGCTAGGGTTCTAAGACTACCAGTGCCTAATTCAGCCGGGATGAAATCTTGAATTAAATTTTGAAAAGCGGTGCGTAATTGCAGACTATAACCCTGCTCCCCTTCAATCACTTCTAAGGCACTATCTCGATGGGCATAATCTTCCATCAGTTCAATTAACGCTTCTTCCACTGCCGGGCGATCGCAACCGGTTGCTTCGACCAGATCGGCGATCGTTAAGGGTTGAGCTTTTAGGTAGAGAATCGCTTCCAATTTAGTCGCTAAACGCATAATCCAGATCCCACCGGTGAAATATTAAAAAAAATGCTAATTATCTGTTTATCTATTGATCCACCCTAATTGGGTAAGACTGCCGGGCTGAAAGTGCCGAGCAAACCCTACCCAATGGAGCGATATTTGGGGAGAAATTGATCCCCTATCCCTGAGAAAAAACGGTTATTTGGTTGTTACGGCAGACGTTAAGGATTTACCAAGAGCCTGCAATTCTGCGGTTAATTTAGTCGCATCCGGTTTACTGGTTTTCAGAAGTGTTGAAACGCTTTCCATCTGTTTTTCAATTTCACCGTAAGCCGTTTCTGACTGGGTTTTCACCGTCTCTTCCATGCCAGTCCAACTTTCCTGTACCTTGGTAAATTCCGTCTGAGCAGTAACAAAATCCCCGGCTTTCACGGCGGTTAAGGTACTGGACACCCCCTGGGTCATACCCGTTACTCCTGCTTTTAAGGCGACAACCCCGGCCACTGCGCCTTGAACGGATTCCTTGGCTTGGGTCATGGCTCCTTTAGCGGCTTCCATTTTGCTTTGAGCCTTTTCCGTCGCGTTTTTGGCTTGGTCTAGGGCCGATTGAGCCGCATTGGTGACATTATTGGCGGTTTCTGTTACGGCTTGTTCTGACGGATTCTCGGTTGCGGTTTCAGCTTGTTCTGTCGGATTCTCGGTCTCAGTTTCAGCTTGTTCTGTCGGATTCTCGGTCTCCCCTTTCTCTTCCTCCTGCTCCGCCTTTTCGTCAGTTGCTTCTGGGGACTGGGTTTCGGTCGGAGTCGTGGTTGCGGTATTCGAGTTTTCGCCGGGGCCACCGCCACAGGCCGCGAGGGTTAATAAACTAATACCCAGAACCAATAGGGAAGATAAACGCATCATCATTTTTTTTGAAAGAATAGTAGGGATTAATTATGACAGTTGGGGGGTAGTTCTCGTCTAGTGACCCCAGGGCATGATTTAGCTGGCCGGTAACTGACGGGTTCTGGCTTGAATATCGGCAATGGTAAACACGGCCCGAAATTTTAGACCCTGGGTTTGATAGAATTCGGCTCCTCCCTGTTCCCGATCCACTAGGGAAATGACTTCTTCCACCTGATAACCAACGGCTCGCAACCGTTCAACGGCTAACATGGCGGATTTTCCCGTTGTCACCACATCTTCTAAGACCACCACCTTCGCTCCCTGGGGTAATTCTGGCCCTTCGATATAGGCTTGGGTACCGTGACCCTTGGCTTCTTTACGAATAATCAGGGCCGCGATGGGCTGATTTTCATAGGCAGATACCACACTAACGGCGGTGACCAGGGGATCGGCTCCTAGGGTTAACCCGGCGACAGCCACGGTATCGGGTTCTAGAAGGGAAAGCAGTAAGCGTCCGGTGGCTAAGGCTCCTGGGGCGGTTAAGGTGACTTTTTTGCCGTTGATATAGTAGGAACTGCTTTGCCCGGAGGAGAGGGTAAAATTGCCTTCTTGGTAGGCGAGGGTCGCAAATAGGGTGAGGAGATGATGACGCACCGTTTCCAGGGACGCAGTAGCGAGGTCAGACGCTGAGAGTTGGGTCATATCAATTTTTATAACGAGGGCTAGGTTGACGGAAAATATCTCGCTTACACTAGGGACAGGGCAAAAGGGACTCTTTATTTCTTCCCTAATGTTCCGTACACTAGAAGCGACTTTCACTATAAGCCTAGACTGTTGGTTTTTGTTTCGATTCTTTAATTTGCTGTGAGGAGCGATCGCCATGCCCCCCCTTACCCCTAATCTTCGGTCTGCCTGTCTTTTGGGAACGCTTTTCAGCTTTTCTTTACTGGGCAACCCTGTTTGGGCCCAATCTTCCCCCACACCAACCCAGGATTACGCCAATTATACGACTCTGACCAATCAACTGAATCAGATTACCAACATCAATCAACTGCGGGATGTTTCCCCTCAAGATTGGTCGTATGAAGCCCTGAAAAATTTAGTCGAAAACTACGGCTGTATTGTTGGTTATCCTGACCGTACCTATCGTGGCGATCGCCCCCTCACCCGGAATGAATTTGCGGCGGGTTTGAGTGCCTGTTTAACGCAGATTGAAAAGCGAATCCTAGCATCCAAGGGTCAATATAATCAGGTGCCGGGAGATACCAGTGTCTATACTCCCATGCGGTCTTCCGTGCAACCGGGGGATCAACTGATTAATGTCTTTAACCGGGCTTTTTATAACGACACGGGCCGGTTTTACGACATTACGAGCATATCGGGCCAGGCCAATAAAATTTTTGGTTGGCGGACTTTCCCTGGCTCTTTCTTTGATAATCAAATTGCCAATGATGGGGCCACCTTTGAAGCTGTTTACGATGATGCTCTGCGTCAACAAACCGCCGGTCAGGATATTCGCACAACAGATTTAAAGAATCCTTTTGGAACTTCCCTGCAAGAAAACCCCAATTATCTCCGTTCAGAACCGGCTTCGACTCCGACGATGCGAGTTCCTGCCAGCAGTGGTCTATAATTCCCACCATTGAATCCTGATTCCTTATTCAAAAATTGATGATTAATTGTATGAAGGCAAAAGATGTGATGACCGCTCATGTTGTTACCATTCGTGGGTCAGCGACGGTGGCTGAAGCGGTGAAATTAATGAAAGAAAACCATCAACGTTATCTGCTGGTGGATCGGCGAACGGAAGAGGATGCCTATGGGATTGTCACCGAAAGCGATGTGATTTACCAGGTGACGGCCTATGGTCTTGATCCCAAAACGGTGCGGGTCTATGAGATTATGACCAAGCCTTGCATTGTGGTGAACCCGGAACTGAGCGTGGAGTATGTGGCTCGTCTGTTTGCCCAAACCCACATCCAATGTGCGCCGGTGATTCAAGGGGAATTATTGGGGATGATTTCCCTGGGGGATATTCTCCATAAAAGTGATTTTGTGGAACAACCCAAAGCCCGTGTTCTGGATGATTTAATTGACAATGCTCTGCAAGCCGCCCGCCAAATTTGTGCCGAAAAGGGAGCGCGATCGCCGGAGTGTGCCAACGCTTGGGATGTGGTGGAAGAGTTACAGGCCGAAGCGGCCCATCAACGGGCTAAAAAGCCAGAGATTAATTACTTTGAAGCCTACTGTCAGGAAAACCCGGATGCCTTTGAAGCTCGTATGTACGATAATTAGTTAACCCGATGGAAGTCTTAACGGTTCCCCAGCACGATCCGATCACGGCCTTAATTACAGCCGTTGAGCAAGCGGATTCGGCAGAAAAATTAGTTCTCGCAGTCCAGCAATTAGCGGCTATTCGTCGCCCGGAGGCCATTCCTACCCTAACGACCGTACTACGGTATAACAATCCTGGAGCGGCTGTTGCGGCGGTGGAGGGATTAATTGCCCTGGGGGAAACCGTAACGGCTTATCTCTTAGAACATTTGGACGGTTATAACTACGGAGCGAGGGCCTGGGCTACCCGTGTCTTTGCCGGTGTTGGCGATCCCCGTGCCTTAGATTTACTGATAGATGCGGCTAAAAATGATTTTGCCCTCAGTGTCCGGCGGGCGGCGGCCCAAGGTTTAGGCAAGTTACGCTGGTCGGCGTTGTCTGCTGACCAGGCTTCTCTGGCTCAACAACAGGTGTTAGAAACCCTGGGACAGGTGGCTCTGGATGGGGAATGGGTGGTGCGCTACGCGGCGATCGCCGGGTTACAGTGCTTGGCCCTCAGTGCTGAAGGGTTAAAAATGACGGTTTGCCAACAATTACAAACTTTAAAAAGCCAAGAATCTGAGGCGATCGTTTTGGCTAGAATTGCCTGGGCTTTACAGCAGATTGATCTGAGCGATCTTGTTTAGCTCCTCCCGTCAAATTTAGCTCCCTACCTAGCATGAAAACGTTAAAAGAACCGCGATCGTCGCGATGGTTAGAGGCCATTCCCCCCTGGGGATTATTACTGGGATTTTTTGTCATTGGGTTAATTGGCGTTTTAAATCATGCGATGTGGCGTGATGAATTAAACGGCTGGTTAATCGCTAAATATAGTCAAAATTGGGGAGAATTTTGGGGCAATATTCGTTATGAAGGGCATCCCATTCTTTGGTATTTGTGCCTTTATGGGTTAAATCAATTAACCGCTAATCCCTTAGCGATGCAGTTATTTCATTTAGGATTAGCAACGGCGGCCATGGCCCTTTGGCTCTATTATTCCCCCTTTACGCGCTTACAAAAATTACTCTTTATGTTGGGTTATTTACCCATTTACGAGTATTTGGTAATTAGTCGGAATTATGCGATCGGGCTTTTAACCCTTTTTGCGATCTGTGTTTTATTTCCTACCCGTAAAAAAAACTATATTCCCCTGGCGATCGCCCTAGCAATTTTAGCCAATACCAATGCTTATTGTTTGTTAATCGCTATTGCTTTATTATTGACTTTAATCCTAGAATATTATTTTAGAAACCCCCTCAATATCACACTTTCCTCCCCCATTTATAATATTATTGGCAGTTTAATTATTGTTTTTTTCGGATTAGCACTGTCTGTTTTAATGCTGATGCCCCCAAATGATGCTAACTTGCAAGGAGGAGCCGATCAATGGTTTTGGCAATGGGACTTTCACCGTTTTAATCAGGCATTAAGTCGTATTTGGAATAGTTATATTTTAATTTTAGTGCCGGGGGACAGTAAACCCTTAGACGTTTTGATTTTTTCAGTTTTATCGGTTGGATTACTGGGTTTTTGCGTTACCTTATTTTGGGAATTTCCCCTGGTTTTAGGCTTTTATTTATGTGCATCGGGCAGTATTTTACTTTTTACTTACCTGAAATTTTTGGGTTCTGCGCGGCACTACGGTCATTTATTTCTGATTTTAGTGACAGCATTTTGGCTAAAAAGTGACTATCAACCCTCGCCACTCCTATCACAAGTTTGGCCCGCTAAAAACCTGGGTCAACATCAACGTCACCTCCTGCTCCAATTCCAAATCTGGGTTAAACGTCACCAAAAAACGTTTTTAATGGTGCTTTTAATATGCCAACTGATAGCCGGGTTAATTGGTTTAATTCGTGATTTGACCTTACCCTATTCAGCCAGTCGAGAAACTGCTCACTATCTCAAAGTCAACCAACTCGATCAAGAATTTTTGATGGGTAGTGAAGATTTTTCCATGACTCCCATTAGTGGTTATTTGGGTCAGAAAATTTATTATCCTGAAAGCAAAAAAATGGGGAGTTTTGTGTTATTTAATAACCAACGCCAGCCGGTGAATGATGCGGAAATTTTACAGCAGGCTCAAAGGCAATTACAAAAAGCAAATTTGTCTAGTTTAATTCTGATTTTAAATCATCCCTTAGATCAAGCTACTCAAGAAAAACAATCACTTTTAAGGATTACGCCGATCACCGAACTAACCCGCAGTTTTATTGGCAATGAACAATATTATCTCTATCGGGTGCGTCCTGGGCAGGGCTAAACGAGGGATTTCAGTAACGAAATGTAACAATTTTTCACAGGCTAGTTGTGGCGATCGTCCTAACAGTAACAGCCATTATCGCGTAGTGGTTAGGGATTGCTGAAACCCAGAGCATTAATGTCCGATTGACGGGAAATGATTGCCGAGGATGGATTAATGACCACAACTCTGACCACGCCATTGGCTCAGGAGACCGTAGAAACCCATACGTTCCTGTCGCTCCAAAATTTAGAACCTGATCGCCGCCGCCTCAAACAGTCATGGGAAGTATGGCGATCGCCGTTAATCCCTTACCCGCCACAAGCATTAACCCTTAAGTAGTAAATTTGCTCAAATCAAAATTCACAGCCTAAGTTCCCAATCGTCTTATTGATCACAGCCCAAAATTGATCGGGACAACAACTGACTTAGTGCTATGACCACAACCCTTGACCAAACCCTTTCGCAACAAAGCCTCCTAGAGATTTCGGCTCTCCTGTTCCTACAAAATCTTGAAAGCGATCGCCGCCTCAAACAGCAATGGGATTCTCTGCTCAGTGACATTAAAAGCAAACTTGATCTGAGTAATGCGGATGCCTACCAAATTCCCAACCGTCTTAACTAATAACAGCCGAAAAACTGATTTTGACAACGGCTCCTGATGGAAAGCGATGTTGCCTGTTCAGATGGCATGATACCAAATTTTCCAATAGATGACATACTCGCTCCTCTCACCGTACGGCTTTGACCTAGTTGCTCTATGACAAGGATTTTAAAAAATGGTATAACCCACATTTCATACATAGAGAAAGAACCCAAAAAAATACAAAAATTGCGAGAGAGATTAAAATCGCCGAAAGGCTTAATTCACAAAGAGTGTAGCCATCACTGCTTGTTTGTCCAAAAATGACAAGCATCATCACAGAACACATAAACCAAGTGCTATACTACGCCCATGATGTTTTTGATTGACCACAAATAGTGTGTTGATCATGTCAAGACCCTGTGTATAGGGTAAAAATCCACAAAAACATACATTTCATAATGCTCGAACGGAAGATCGGGTATAACATTTTTTCAAGAGTCTGATAACCAGGGGATTAAGCTTCTTATCCTAGTATAATTTAACCGTTTAGATGATTAACTCTGATTCCTGATTACCCAATTTTTCTGACGAGTAAAATTGACAATGAGTGATTTTATTAATAATTATAGTTTTCTCTTTATTTCGATGCTCCTGGGAGCGTTGTTAGGGTTATCGGTTTATCTCCCCTTAATGGCTGGTCAACTGTCCCTCTCTAGTCCCGGTTTTTATGCCCTAGGGGGTTATATTGCGGCGATCGCCTCTACCAAACTCTTTCCCACTTCTGGGTCGCTGTTCCCGTTACCGTTTTTATTCATCGAAGCCTTAATTACCATTATTTTTTCCACTATTTTCGCCATTCTATTAGGCATTCCCGTTTTACGCCTTAGAGGGATTTATTTGGCGATCGCGACTATTGCTTTTGTGGAAATTTTACGCATTATTGCCCTGAACCTGGAGATTACTGGGGGAGCCGTCGGCATTTTTGGCATTCCTCAACCCTTTACCACCCAACTCGACTATCTTTGGCTGATTTTACCCCTCTTAGGATTAACCCTGTTATTACTCTACCGTCTGGAAAAAGTGAGAGCCGGTCGCGCCTTGCGGGCGATTCGAGAAGATGAATTAGCCAGTGGAGCGATGGGTATTAATGCGACCTATTATAAAGTGTTAGTCTTTACTTTAAGTGCCGTTTTAGCCGGCTTAGTCGGCGTGATTTCCGCCCATTTTTTAAACACCTGGAATGCCCGTCAAGGAACCTTTGATTCTAGTATTATTTTCCTCGCTTTTGTGTTAATTGGCGGCTCTCGCACATTTATTGGGCCGGTGTTAGGGGGAATTGTCTTAACTGCTTTACCTGAAGTGTTACGAGGAATGGCCGGCATTCCCGGTTTACCCACCGCTTTGGCCAGCTTTTTACAGGATGGCAGACTCTTAATTTTTGGGTTATTAATTGTTTTAGGCAGTATTTTTTATCCCCAGGGGATGATTACTCCTGAATTATTAGAAAATCTAAAAAAGCTATTCAAAAGCATCAAATTCCAACAATGACTCCGTAGATCGCTGAAGTAAAAAAACGCTATGTTGCGAGCCATGCTTTGTACAGTATTTGTTTTGCTGTGCTTCATTCATTATCTCACATTTCGTACCAAGCACCATAACAAGAAATAATATGAGTGAAGCTGTTGCTTACACGGATTTTTGGGTATTTTATGAGACAGTTTTCCTCGTAAATGTCATCGAGCTGTTGGTAAAGAGACGGGTCAAACTAATCATATTGGAGGAGAACTTAGAAAAAGTGCCATGTTCTTAGGATAAAGAAAGGGATAGGAAATCTACAAGTCAGGGGTAATGCCCAAAGCCTCGAATTGCGCCAGTAAACGTTCTGCTCGTTGTTGTTCCAAATCAGCCCGTTGCCGTTCCTGTTCTGCCCGTTTTCGTTCCTGTTCTAATTGTTGGCTGAATTGCAAGGTTGTTAAAAAGGGTTGGCCATCGGCAGGATAAATTTCTAAAGTGACTGAGGTTTGGACAAAACGAATATTTAACAGGGGACTGAGCCAATTTTCGGGGATGGTTTGGGCTACTAATTTTTCCCCTTGTCGCAGGAAAATCTCTAGCTCATTTTCATCGGGATCATAAAGGTAATATTCATCAACCCCATAATATTCATAAAATTGCAGTTTTTTCCGCATTTCTTTGACGGTATTGCCAGGCGATAAAATCTCAAAGACGACCTGGGGAGCAATATTGCCTTCAACCCATTGCCGATAGGAACCGCGCACTGCGTAGCAGATCCCTTCGGGATCGCCCTTGGGACGGCCAAACACCACAAAAACATCGGGCGCGACTCGAATTTCGGGATGTCCTTCGACAGGATACCAGAGCAAATCCCCCGCCACAAAAACGTTGGGATCATCAGTAAAGAGACAGTCTAAGTTTTCTTTAAAAAGCACAATCCAGCGAAATTGCAAGGTATTATAGGCTATGGGTTGACCATCACTATCGGGATAGATAATTTCTGTCGAGGCAAGGGAAAGAGTCATCTTGGAGACACACAATTATTCTTTAAGTTTAACAAAAATTCATTCCTAGTTTTGGTTATTAACTTGTTCCAGTGACGACATTTGAGACAAGTCAGCTAAGTTTGTTAGATTGTAGCAAAAATTTTGATTAATCATCACTATTATTAGTCAGTTTAATAGAAAAAGAAATATTTTCAGCAGGGTATCCCATTTCTTCACAAAGCTTGAAAGAGACACTAATAACAGTATTAGCACTTACATTTCCTTCAACATATTTATTCGGTAAAAATTCAATAGGATACTTTAGCGGTCTTTTCGTGTCAAAATACCATTGAAGATTGGCTTTATTTTGAACAATACAAAACTGTGTTGGGGAATAGTCGTGCAAAAATTTACAGAGATTGCTTAACAAATTTCTCCATGATTTAAGGGGAATTTCGTGATCTTCAATATATAAAACTAATGGTTTACTCCCCGAAAAGTCATCGTTACTGGTCAAATCAAATATCTGTTCTTTTAGCCCATGCTTGACATAATGAGTTGTCGGATAAGGCCAAATTTTTAAAGCATTTTGGGCCAGCCGATGACCCCTTTGTAGTATGGTGTTCTCATTCCATTCGCTAATATCATCTAGCTTAAAGTTGAGAGCCAACTTATTGTTTTGGTAATCTTCTACTTGCTTTTTTTCTAAAGTCTTATTAGAGAGCTTAGAGTTATTTGCTGTTAAACTAAGATTCCCTAGTGTATGCAAATATTTTTTATGAATTACCTCCCAGTTATGACCCAGAGCTTCTTTCCATTGTTTAGTTAGTTTTTGGGGCATAATATGCTCAATAGATAGCTCATCAACATGAACAATGTAGGCTGTATTAAAGTTTTCAAGGGATTCAAGTAAGAAATTTTTATTTTTGGATTGAAGTTTATAGATTTCTTTGTAAACAAGAGCATTTTGAAATTCATCGTCACTCGGAAAACGCTGAGATACTGTTTTTTGCAAAAGGATATATTTAAAAACTTCTAAATAATTATCTTGCCATTGAGGTTCCTTTTTAATTTCTTTGGCAAACGTAATAAAAGTTTTATTCAAACCCTGAGTTGTATTATCTACTAAAATTTTTCTAAAAGCATAGCTTTCAATTAATAGTAAGACATCATATACTACTTCGATTTTTATAATTCCTTTTCTGAGATCGTCAAACACATCGAACAAATATGGATGGCAAACATTAAATTCAATCTTATTTAGTCGTTTTAACTGACGATCAATATCTGGATTTCCATATTTTGTAATTTGTTTAAGATGACTGTAAATTTTAGCAAATTCCAATAAATCTTTGGCAATTAATTTCTTATTGCCTTGATATGAATACATGGCAAATTTCTTGAAGACAGGATAAACATCATCTTTTTTGACAGAAACTTTATTCTTATAAATTAGATAATTCCTAACAAATTCAGGGACATTCTGAGTCCAATTCTCGATTTTTATCCAATACTGATTATACATTTCTTCCTGTTCTTTAGGAGCCAGATCCATTAAAATATAATTACGGATCAAATCTCCTGCGGTCAAATCTACTCCTGTCGAGTTTAAACTTTCAAAAATAAGCTGAGGATCGTCACTTCCTCTATCAAGATTGATAAGAACTATGGTTAGCTTCTGAAACGTTTCATACAGTTCTTTGGGCAATAATTCTCTCCTTTCAATTTTCTGATAAAAGAAATGGTAATTATTGACAATATTGGAATCTATATCTTGAGGTTCGCTTTCCTCAAAAAGGCTTTCAAAGTTTGACTTATCTTGTTTATTGGGTTTCAATCGAATCTTTTTATCTTGGTCAAGGGCGTGTTCATTGATTAAAAATTCTAAAGACAATTTAGATATAGTAGCTTCAATATCCGTTCGATCAGGCTTATTTTCCAAGTATTTATGCAATGCTAAAATAATTAATGATACAGTCGTTAATCTCTGCTGTCCATCTATAACGGTATATTCTTGGAATCCACTGCCAATCGTCACAATGGTTCCTAAAAAGTGATCATGACGATTATTTTGACTTAAATCAACAATATCTTCCCAAAGTTTCTGACAGTTTACTTTTGTCCAAGCATAGTCTCGTTGGTAAACTGGAATAGTAAAAATTTTGTTTTGCCCTTCTAAAAAGCGACAGATTGGGATTTGTTGAACTTGCATACTGCACAAAAACTAGCATTAATCTATTCCGTTATAGTAACTTAAAAAGTAAGAATCCTGTTAAGAGACTTTACTAAAGTTAATGATTTTTGTGTTCTTTTAATTGTACTCCTAAATTCTCTTTGACAATTATGAACCCTATAGGGAAAAAGTTATGGGGCAATCCTCCACAACTAATCCCCAATAGCTAAACAGGGTTAAGAGAGACAAGGTTAACTCAATTTTAGAACTAAACGATAGCGGGCTTTGCCCTGTTGCAGACGCTCAAAGGCTGTATTCACTTGTTCCATGGGAAACACTTCCACAATCGGATCAAGGTGATGGCGAACCGCAAAATCCAACATCGTGCGCGTTGTAATCGGACTGCCCAGGGGAGATGAAGAAATACTTTTTTGTCCGAGGGCTAAGGGCAAAATTGGGACGGGAACAGGATTCGGCGTAATGCCCACAATATGAAATTTTCCTTTGGGTCGCAAGGTAGCCAAATAACTCATCCAGTCCAGGTCAACGTTTACTGTTGAAAGAAGGAAATCTAAAGAATTGGCCGCCGCTTTCAGGGCTTCCGGATCGCGGGAATTAACAAACTGTTTGGCTCCCATCGCTTTGACTTCGGCTTCTTTATCGGCACTACTGGAAAAGGCCGTTACATCGCATCCCCAGGCATTTAAAAAGGCGATCGCCATGTGTCCAAGTCCCCCGATGCCAATCACCCCGACTTTATCGGTAGGCTTAACGCCACATTGAATCAGGGGATTAAAAACTGTAATACCGCCACAGAGTAGGGGGCCAGTAGTTTCCAGATTAATACCGGATGGCAGGGGAATAGCCCATTCTTCATTGACTCGCACCCGATCTGCAAAACCACCGTGACGACCGACAATAATCCCCTCCGCCGTTGGACAGAGATTTTGATTCCCCGATAAACACCATTCACAGGTCATACAGGAATGGGCAAACCAACCCGCTCCCACTTTTTGACCGACCTGGAGCGTTTTGACGCGATCGCCCACAGCGGCCACCGTTCCCACCACTTCATGGCCTGGTACAAAGGGATACTGAGTAAAGCCCCAATCATTGTTGAGCATACTGAGGTCACTGTGACAGATACCGCAATACTCAACGGCAATTTCCACCTGTTCTTCCCCTAGGGGGTTAGGCTCATAGGTGAAAGGTTGAAGTTTACCCTTGGGTTCAAGGGCCGCGTAGGCGTGAATCATAAAAAATACACTCAGAATCAGGTTAATAAGGGGGTTAAATCAGAGACAAACCGGTTAGGGACGAGGAGTTTTATCCTGCATGGCTGTCAGGACTTCCTTGGACTTCTGCACCAGCTTATCCTTACCCTGGTCTTTAAAGAGTTGTTGCGCTTTCTCCAGGTCGGCGATCGCCTTCTTCGGATTTTTGAGTTGATAATAGGTCAAACCCCGATTAAAGTAAGCATCAGCGAACTGGGGATTCAGCGCAATACTTTTACTATAATCTGCAAGGGCTTTGGGATAATCCTTAAGACGACTATAGGTGAGAGCGCGATTATAAAAAGCATTGGCATTTTTTGGATTAATTTTAATCGCTTCTTGATAATCAGCTAAGGCCAATTTTCGTTTATTGAGATCATCCTGGGCATTACCCCGATAGACATAAAAATCAGCATATTTGTTATTTAATTTAATCGCGGCTGAACAATCACTGATAGCCTTATCATACTGTTTCGTTAAATAATAGGCATAACAGCGATTACCTAGGGCATAGGCAAATTTGGGATTTAAACGAATGGCTTGATCATAATCAGCCAAAGCTTTTTCGTAATCTCCGAGGATATGGTAGGCATAACCACGATTATAAAAAGCATCCGCATCTTGCGCGTTTAAGTTAATAGATTCATCGAAATCTTTAATGGCTTCCTGATACTTTTTTTCAGAGAGTTTATCTACTCCCTGATTGTACCATTGTACCGCCGTTTTAGCGGTCGTTTGGGCAAGGGCCGGCATTGGTAAGGGAGTCATAAATACCAACATTGCCAGCCAAGTTGGCCAAGAAAAACGCAAGGATTGAGTCAATACCATAGCAACAAAAATACGGTAAGAAAACTGTCAACAGTTAGGTTAATAGATTATCAAATCTGATACATTTATGCAACATAAAGCGGTATATCACCGCATTTTGCAACAATAGCATCACCCTCATTACAGAGAGTGAAGGTCGTACCCGACAAAGCTTCGAGCAGAAGACCCAAAGCACCATTCCAATCGCGTAGAATAACATCGTCACAAACAGGACATCGAAAAACTTTAGAGCCGCCGGTGGTGATTTGATAGTAGTGGTGAGCTATACTAGAGACAGCACAACAAATTCGTGGGATATTTACTAATATAAAATAAAACCTAGCTTCTATCACAATACCGTTCCCGCCATGATGATGATGTCTATTCCATCGGCCTATTTGATCGAGTAACAGACCATTTGCAAGAAGAAAACTTAGGTAATTTATATGATAAAAAACCCTCATTATTAGGCCAGATCTTAGAGCATTATGGTTATGCTCTTATTCCTGAATAAGAAGATAGAAATTCGATGAAGGATTGAATTAGGGTCTCGAAGATTTGCCATACCATTGTTGATACCAACTTTGCATTTCCTGAATTTCCTTACTTTGGGACTGAATAATTGCCTGGGCTAATTGCTTCATTTCGGGTCGTTGGGTATTCCATAATAAATGTTGGGCCATCATCACCGCCATTTGATGATGAGGAATCATTTCTTGAATAAAGACTTGATCAAAGTTTTTGGTATTTTTAAGGGCTGTTAAATCCGTTTGACCTCCCATCATTCCCTGATGACCCATGCCGTGCATCATGCCGCCTTGTCCCGTAGTCCATTGAGGGACTTGAGTGCCATACCATTGTTGATACCAGGCTTGCATGTCCTTAATTTCTTGACTTTGACTTTTTTGAATATTTTGGGCTAGTTGTTTAATTTCCGGATGTTGGGCGCGAGTTAAAGCTAAATCGGCCATGGCGATCGCCCCTTCATGGTGAGGAATCATCATGATAATAAAGCGTTGATCGTCCATCATTGCCATTCCCCCCCGACCAGGAGAAGGAACTGGCGGAGCAGAATTCGGTTGGGCTTGAACGAATAGGGGCATGGCTCCCCAAGCGAGAAGAAGAAGGATCAGAGCTTGTGCGGACTGGCTCCAACCATAACGCAGGGCATAAAAACGGTTCTTTTTAAACATGGGTGTCCTCCACCTATCCTTGCAATACTTTTAAAATTTGTTTTTATACCTCGTCTAAATAAAAACCGATCATTTTTAAGATCGCGCCCTAAATTCAATAATACAGGGAGACTTATTCCATAAGATTTCTACAGTTTTTCCCTAAAATTGGAGGTCAGGGGCTAAAAATTTCAGTTTTTCAAATAGACAAGGTTTATAGCAATTTTCACAGAAGCGAGGTATGGGCCAAAGCTCAAGTCCTTTGTTAGTAAGATGGATCAATACCTCTCAATAGTCAAAAATATTCGTAATGCGGTTCAAAAGCTTCTCAATTGCTACTTTTACGACCCGTCAAACGTCTCCAGCCTATCACAACTTTTTGCGAAACGACAAGCAGGACGACCTCACGCTTTTTCCTCATGTCGTTGTTGGAGCGTTCATCCCTGATCCTTTAGGATAAGATTGAATAGCCCTGACTCTTCGCTTGCCATCCTTTTGTCTGATAACGGGTTGAAAGTAATCCCGGCGAAGGTGAGTCTTGTCCATTGAGGGATGATGAGTTGATAGTTTTTGAGTTGGATTGTGTCATAGTTAAGAAATACTCCTGGCAGAAAAACCAGTAGGGAGGTAAGGATGGCGATCGCGGTCTGGAAGTCGGGCATGGTATCATCGCGGCAATGGCTTTATTTTAGCAGGAGGAAAAGAGAGCAATAAAAAAAGCAGACTTATCGTGGCTAATAGGTTTAATTCAACCGAATAATCTGTGATCGCACTACGACTCAATATCATCTAAGAGCTTTTGAATTTGTTTTTTGAACGATGGTAAATTTCGATCTACAATATTCCAGATAATGTTGAAGTCAACTCTAAAATATTCGTGGGCAATCATATTACGAACATCAATTGGGCCAGTCCAAGGTATATCGGGATATTGATTTTTCAGTATTTCGGATACTTGACTACAGGCTTCTCCAATAATCAAAAGATGATGAATTATCCATATTTTTACCAGTTCATTTTCAGAAAATTGCTGATGATTTTTATGCTTATCTATTTGTTTAATGGCACTTAAAATATCCTTTAATCGCTCTTTATCACTTCTCATAAAGGAATTCCTTGTTCCAGAAATATTTCTTGATTATTATCTTTTAAACTGTTTGTTGTAATAATACTCACTTTTGCGTTCAGTAATGTTTCTAGTTCTTGTTTTAAGCCAGACGGAAACCAAGGAGTTAATTGCTCAAGAATATATTCAACAAGAAAATCTATTTCAGGGATAATTGAGAAATCATCTTGTATTTCTAGTAATCGAATGTTGTGCACGCCGTGTTTGGCCGCAATGCTAATAATTTCGTCTCGTTTTTGATGTACTAAAGATCTGAGGTCTGAATTTGTCGTTTTTAACATGACTATTCATTAAGGGTCATTAATCTGAGGTTATTTCTATCCTATCACTAATCTCAAACAGGGGGGAGAAGGGCAATAAAAAAGACAGACTTATGCCTGTCCATGAGTAGAAGGGATATTTTTTGAGTTGATGGGTAAGAGCCGTTCTAGGAATAGGAAGCTATAGTCAATAAAATGTTTTACAGGGTGTCTTGATATTCTTGCAAAAGGGCTAACAGATCGGCTAATTGTTGTCGGTGGAGGTTGTTGGGGTCAAGTTGGTATCGGATGATTGCAATACGATATCGAGTTTCGATTCGAGTTCGGCGA
>JACCDQ010555682.1_pt1 | contig 19981 bp, 19 predicted proteins | sample 7446031 | NCBI WGS metagenome assembly JACCDQ01 (sample SAMN15323442, study PRJNA562643) | freshwater metagenome | isolation source: river surface water | place: USA:Blue River Watershed | collected 2017-08-17
CGGGCCGTTGCCTGCCTCATCGCGGGAACGGCCTTCGGCTTCGATGCTCTGAACCACCATGAGCCCTCGTCTTCTACGCTTTCTGCTCTCCAACGCCAACTTCGCGGGCTGCCTCGCGGCGCTCGTCACGCTCGGCCTGTATTTGGGAGGGCTCATCGACACCGGCTGGTGGGCGCTCACCGCAGGGGCCTACGCGGCCGCGGCGCTTGCCGTGGGGCAGCCCCGCGCCGAGCACCTGCCCGAGGGGCTCAGCACGCTCGAATCGCTTCAGTGGCTGAAGACCCAGGCCTTGCCGAAGCTCACCGGGGAGGCCCAGGCCGCACTCGGGCGCATTCTCGCCGTGGCCGAGGAGCTGATGCCCCGGTTGAAGGAGCTGGAACAAGCCGGCGCCGTCCAGGCCCAGAATCGCGCAATGCTCAAGCAGACCATCACGCGCTACCTGCCCGATGCGCTGGAGAGCTACCTGCGGCTGCCCTCGATGTACGCCCGAACCGGTCGGGTCGCAGGCGAGAAGACCCCGCATGCGTTGCTCATCGAGCAACTCCTCACGCTCGAGTCCCATGTGCAGGAGATTCGGGAAGGCGTCTACTCGAAGGACGTCGACGCCCTGCTGGTGAACGGCCGCTTCCTGCAGGAGAAGTTCTCGCAGGTGCTGAACCTGTCGCGCTGAGCGCGTTTTCGCTATACGGGGCACCTTCCGCCCTGCCTCCTGATTATTGTCGATTGCCATGACCCTGCGCACCGTGCTCCTGCCCCTGCTCCTGGCCGCCTCGACCTGCGCACAGGCCCAGTCCTCGGCCACCTCGAACGTGCCGCTTCCTGCGGTCGGTGCCGCCGGACAGGCGGAGCTGCGTGAGAAGGTGGTGCAGCAGGCCCGCACGGCGGGTCAGCTCGCGGCGGTGATGCTCAAGTGCACCATTCGCCCCAATGCGCTGCAGGCCCAGAGCCTGGTCGACTACCGGCTGACGGTGGTCTCGCTCGGGGCTGAGGCGGGCCTGTCCGAGAGCGAGGTCGATGACCTCGCGGACGCTGCCCGCGACAGCACGATGGACCGGCTGCCCGCGACCCCCGCCCCCGAGCTTTGCGAAGCGGCCCGCATGCGCATTGCGGCCATCGCCCAGGCCTACGGCCTCTTCCAGATGCGCCCGCCCGCGGCGGCCGGCTCACCGGAGCCCGCTGAGGCCACCGAGCCCCCCGGCTCGAACCCGCCCGCTTCGAACTGAGCGGACCTGCGCGGGACAAGAAAAAGCCCGCGCGGTGCGCGGGCTTCGAAGAAGGGGTAGAGCCGCTCAGAATCCGTTGCGCGGATTGAGCGACAGGTTCTCGGCAGCGAGCCACTGCGTGAGGCAGCGGCGAACATCCTCGTACACGTTGAAGTTCACGCTCGCGACGATGTTCACGAACGCCTCGTCGCGCCAGTCCGGCCAGATGAACACGCCATCACGCCGGTAGGCGAGCGCGCGGCACTGCAGCGGATTGGTGACGGTCTTCAGCTTGTGCTTGTCCAGCATCGGGATGAGCTGAACGAGCAGCCGGTCGGCCTGCTGCTCGAAGCGGTCCCAAGCCACACGCGCGGTGTGCGCCATCGGCATGCGCTGCAGCTGAGCGTGCATCTGTTCGCGCAGGAAAGCCTGGTACTGGGGGTTGGGGAACATCTTCTCGTCCACCTCTGCGCCCAGCACCTGGGCGAGCTCGTAGATGCCCGGGAGCGAGCTCGGGAGCTCGTCGTACTGGCCCTTGCCCATCACGGCGTAAGCCTGCGCGCGCAAGGTCGAGTCAAGGTAGGAGACCTCGTACTTGCCGGTCGACTTGCGGTAGGCGCTGAAGCTGCGCCCATGCGTCGGTGCGCCCGTCTGGTGCAGGCGAAAGTGCAGCGAGGCGGGAGAAAAGCCCAGGAGGGCCTGCGGGTTGAAGTTCAAGAGAGGTCCTTTCGGTTCGGTCGTCTGAAGACAGGTGTCCTGTTGCCTGTAGCGACTCGCCCCGTACAGGGCTAAGCCTGCGGCGCTACAGGTCTGCATGGTTCATCGACTCCTCGTTCGCCTTGACGCGTCGGGCTGGCCCCAGCGGCTGGTCGGATGGCTGCTGCGCCGGCGCAGGCAGCTCTCGCATGGGCGACTCACCCGTTTGCTCGAGTTGCCGATGTCGGGCGCCACCGACGCGGTGTGCCTGTCCATCGCCACGCCGCTCATCTCGACCCGGGACCTCTTCGAGGCGGTCGCGCCCCGCCGGTTCGGGGCCTGGCGCGACTACCGCGTCCTCGAGTCGCTGGTGACCCAGGAGCAGGCCGTGGCGGTCTGCGAGGAGCTGCGAAGCGGCACGCAGTTCACGCTGGTCGTGCCGGTGCACCAGGACTTCGCCCGTGGCGCGTTCCTGAAAGCCCGGGTGCTGCGCCTGGCGTGCGAAGCCGAGCGTGCACGCCTGGTGACGGTGCGGCTGCCCGACGGGGTGCTGCTCGCGGCCGGCACGTTGGAGCTCGCGCCGCAGGCGGCCTTTTCGCTGGAGGTCCGATGAGCGGCTCGCCCGGTCTGCTGCTGCGCTGGCTCACCACCATCCGGGTGCTGCCCAAGGCGGCCATCACTCAGCTGGGAAGCCGCAGCGCCCCAAGCGCCCAGTCGGTGCTGGACGCCGGCCGGCTCGCCGAGCGCACGTTCGCCCTGCTCGACTCGCTCGATTCGGATGTGGTGCTGCTTGCCCGCATGGGGCAGAACCTCTCGCAGTTCGGGCTCACCTACTCGCACCTGGGCTTTGCCGTGCGCGACCTGCGACGCGGGGAGTGGGGCATCGTGCACCTTCTCAACGCTCACGATGGCGACCGCTCAGGCATCTACCAGGAAGGGCTCGTCAACTTCTACAGCGACAACCCCTACCGGTTCGAGGCCGCTGCGCTCACGCTGCCGCCTGCGGTGCAGGAGCGCCTGAAGGGTCTGCTCAAGACCCACTCGAAGACCCTGCATTGCGAGACGTACAGCCTCACCTCGCACCCCTGGAGCCTGTCGACACAGAACTCCAACCAGTGGGTGCTGGAGGTTCTTGCCTGCGCCTTGGGCAACCTCGCGACTCCAAATCGGCAGCTTGCCCAGCACTGGCTGCGGGAAAACGGCTACACCCCGAGCACGCTGCGCATCGGACTGCCCACCCAGTGGGCGGGGCCGCTGCTGCGCGACAGCATCCGCTTCTCGGACCAGCCCCAGGACGACCGGCGCCGGGGCCTCGTGAGAACGGTGACGGTGGACAGCATCTACGACTGGCTCTCGGCCCCTTCGGGTCCGCTCGCCGCCTCGCTCGAGCACGTCCGACGCATCGAGGTCGGCCTGTGACGGGCCGGCGCGCCGTCCTGCTCGGCGTGGCTGCGCTCATCGTGCTGTGTGCGCCGGCTCGGGCCCAGGATGCGGCCTTCGCTCGAGAGTGCGAGTCGCGGCTGGAGCCCGCCCGGCTCGAAGTCGTGGTGCCCGCGAGCGCCGTGCGCTACGACTTCTCCCGTTCGGTCGCCGAGCTGAGCGCCGCCCGTCGCGCACCGACTTCAGGGCAATACACCCTTGGGCTCACCGTCTTCGAGCTCAAGACCTCCCTCGAGTGGCGCAGCAACATGCTGCGTCGGGCCGACGGCACCGCCTGCCTGCGCCCGCACATCCGACTCACGCTGGATGTGGGACCCCAGCTCGTCTACATCGGACGGGAGTTTCCTCGAGGCTCGTGTGCCTTCAACGACATCGCCCGGCACGAGCTGCTGCACGTGCATGCCAACCAGACTCGGGCCGAAGCCGTTGGCGCAGCCCTGAAGACGGCGCTCGAGCGCCAGTTCGGCAACCGCGTCTTTCACGGGCAAGCCGAGCAGCTGCGCAGCCAGCTCGAGTCCGCGCTGCGCCAGAGCTGGTTCGCCTGGGCGCAGCAGCAGCTGCGAGAGGTCGACAAGGACCACGCCGCCATCGACTCGCCGCAGGAGTACGCCCGCAACCTCACCGTGTGCAACGGCGAAATCGCCCGCACGCTACAGGCCCGCCAGTCGGGCGGATGAGTCGGGCGAACACGTTCGCGGAACCTTCGAGGCGCACCGGCCTCTGAGCGGTCAAGGCCTCGTCAAGGCCCGTGCCCTGGTTCCTCGATGTCCTCCCCTATTATCGTCCTCCCCACTGCGTCGCCCCGCGTGTCCGCTCAGTCCGAAGTGGGCCCGCAGGCTGCGCCTGCCGAATCCCTGGTTCTGTTGCCCTACCTGAGCACACCCGAGGGTACGGCTCGACTGGTGAGCCTGCCGATGCTCGGGCTGGTGCAGGAAGACGGTATCGAGGTGCCGGCACTCGAGACACGGCATCTTCGACACACGCTCAGCGGCTGGGCCCGGCAGGGCCGGCTCTGGCGAATCGACCCGTTGGATGGGCGGGCCTATCCGTTCAGCGCGATGACGGTCTTCGAGCCGCTCGCCATGATGCAGCAGGCCCGCCTTGCACTCTCGTGCGAGCAGCCTTCGGGGGGCCTCGCTCCCTCGGCGCCGAACGCCACCGTGAGTGCCGAGCCGCAGGCCCTGAGGATTGCCGTGCTTCCCCTGCAGCACTACCGCGAAGCGGCGCAAGAGGTGTTGAGCACGTTCGACAGGGGCTATGCCGACGAGCGGGGCGCCAAGCCCCTGCGGGGTCCGAGAAGCCGCCGCATCGAGCGGCTGCTGAACCTGACCTTCGAAGACCTGAGATGGCTGCGGCGCGCCGAGCGGCTCGTGTGCGCGCAGTGCGCCGAGCACGAACGCCCGGCGGCCTGTGCCGGAGTGCGCTGCAGCCTGCATAGCGCCGCAGCGCGCTATCTGCGTCGGCACGTGGCGGATGCCGCCGCCTGGGAACCGCTCCTTGCCGAGGCCCGCCGTCATGAAGGGCTGCTGCATCGGCTTGTGGAGCTCGACGGGTTCATGGACAGCTCGCTCGCTGCGGAGTTCCTCGTCCCTATCCCAGACGCCTGACCCTGCCCGCAGGCCTGCCGCGTTTCGCCATGGGTGTTATCAAGCTGATGACCCAAGCCCACCCCCGAAGCCCGGAATCTGCACAAGATGTAAGCAGCCGAAGGCCTCGAACGGCCCTGCTCGGTCGCTTCACGCCGGTATTGTCACCCGATGACGTACCGCCGTGCCCCGCGAAAGAACTCCCCCTGGCCTCAAGTGGGCTCTGAACCAGCGAGCCGCGCTTGCCGGCCGCGCCGAGAAGCTGGCCGAGAAGGTCGGGCACTTCCAGTCCAAGCTGGATGCTGTTCAGGCAGAGGTTGAGGCCTTGGACATCACCATCACGGCCATGAGCGCTCGGGTCCGCCCGGATGCCCTGGGAACCATCAATGCCTGGCAGGGGCGCTATGGGGAGCGCGGCGCGCTGAAGACGTTCCTCGAGCAGCAGCTCCGGGCGGCCGGCAAGGTCGGAGCCACCACTCCGGAACTTGCCCGGGCAGCTCAGGATTGGTTCGGGCTCGTCTTCGAGACGGCCGTCGACTGGTCGGCCTTTCGTCGCTGCAGCGTGGGGAACCAGCTCAACCAGTGGAAGAAGCGGGGCCTCGTCCGCGTCAGCTATCAAGACGGAGCGACCGGCAAGACAGCGCGCTGGCGTTGGGCGGAAGAGGGCCCGACTCTGGCGGAACTGGCGCTCCTAGCCGAAGCCGCCTCCTAGCCGGAAATGCGGGTCCGCACCCCTCCCAGCTTGAAGTGGGCGCTGAACGAGCGTGCCCACCTCCAGGGCCAGGCGGACGCGTTGCGCCGGAGGCTGGCGGACCTTAACGCACGCCTGGCGGAGACCGAGTCCACCCTCGCCTCCCTCGACGTGTTCATCCGAACGCTCGCAGAACGCGTCCCGCCATCCGCCCTCGGCACGGTCAACGCCCAAGGCGGCCGCTACGGCGCCAAGCGCGGTGCCCTCAAGGCCTTCCTGGTCGAGCAGCTGCAGCTTGCCGGCGCTGACGGCGTCTCCACCGCGGAGCTGGCAACAACGGTCGTCGAACGCTTCGGCATCCAGTTCGACACGCCGGCTGAGCGCAAGGTCTGGGTCGACAACGTGCTGCGGGCCCGGCTCAAGGAGATGCGGCGGGCGGGGTTGCTGGAGAACGTCGGACGGGCGGAAGGAGAGAGTGTTGCCGTTGGCTCCCGCGACTCCGTCGGGTGGCGCGTGCCGCAGGGCCCGGGGCTGGACGAACTGCGCGAACGGCGGGGACCAGGGGGAACGACCTGATGGCCGTCACCCGCACAAGGACTCGCACCCAGTCGGCGCTGACCAAGATTGCGGAGCTCATCGCGGAAGCGCACGGCGAGCTGCGCGTGCTGACGGAGCTCGAGGAGCAGGTTCGGCAGGAGATGGTGGGCGGGGGCGGAGGTGGCGTGTGCCGGCGCAAGAAGGCGGGGCTGGCTCCGGAGGCTGTGCTTGCCGGGATTGCAGCACGCCGCGCCAATGTCGAGCGAACGCGAAACGCGCTCTATTCGACGCTCAGGCAGTTCGACCCGACGCTGGACCCGCGACGGGTGGGCGAGTCGTTCGTGTGGCTTAGGGAATTCGGAAGGGGCAGCGCTGCTGCACGGCGCTATCGCCGCACGCTAGCAGATGTCCAAATCTGAAGAGAGCCGCCTATACAAAGCACGAGCATACGGGTGCAGGTTTGTGACGCTAGAAGCGCGCACCTCGAATCGGAGCCTTCATGGCCGCTTAATGTTTTTTTTTTGAGTGGCATTACGCGGCATGTGGGCCATCCAGAGGAGCGGTCCGCGAGGCGAACAAGTGCCTTCGCTTCCGGTCGTCAGTCGGTACACAAGGTGTCATCCCTACAAACGAAAGGAGCTTTGATGACACTCAGCCCGCTACAGCACCGAATCCTCGTCGCGTTTTCAAACGGCGAGCCCATCAGCCACACCAGCTTCCGCGATGTCCCGGAGAAGGACATGATTGAGGCGATTGAAGCCCTTGAGCACAAAGGCTACATCGTTGCAATCTTCTTGGAGAGCACCTCTGAGATTGTCGGCAACATTGCGGCAGTCGTTCAGAAGCTGACCTACCGAGGTCGAGAGTACTTGCGCATCGCTGCAGAGACCAAAGCAACCGGTCGCGGCTAAACGCTAGGTGACGTACGGTCGGCACGTCCGGCCGTACCTTCTCAACATCACCTCGGACCAGGTCCGAGCAGCCCTCTCAGTCCTGCGGCAAGCGCAGCAGCTCGCTTCTTGTCCTCCAACCAGTCCTTGATGGCTGTCACGACTACGTTGCCTTCGTAACGAGTACCGTCTGCGTCGGATGTACGCGTCAGGTATTTCTGGTTGTCGGCCTTCAAGTTCTGATGCGCCACGCTCGAAACTTGTATCGGCTCGTTCATCCCTCGATTGCCCTTGTGGCAGAGGTTGGAAGCCTCGTTGACCACATCACCCATCCAAATGACGTCATTGATTCCGGACCCGCTGTAGCCAGCTTTCAGCATCAATGCTCGGCCATACGACATCCCGATACCGCAATCTATGGGCGAATAGCCCTTCTTCTCGAGCCTCCAGTTGAGGATTAGAAGCATCGAGTTCAGCAGAACCGCCGTATCAAAGGTTTTGTCTATGTCGGCCTTCAGCGGGGTGTCAAAAATTCCGCTGACGCAGTCGCCGTTGATGAAGACTTCCCGACACTGCGCCGAGCCGTTCATAACGGCAACGCATTCAGACAGGTACGCGCGATAGATTTTCCCGGCCACCGGACGCGTATGTTTCTCTGGAATCTTCGAGCTGCCGCGTATGTCGATGAACAGGGCCGAGCAGTTGACGTAGAACCCGTTCGAATAAGTGAGCCTCTCTCGCGCCGGAATCGAGTTGACCTCCTCGAATGCCGCTGCGCTATCGAGAATCTCGCGAATCCGCGCCTCGCTGTCGACATGGTTGTACGGCTTGTTGTTGGCCTCCATCAGCGGAACTCCTTGACCAATAATGCGACGAGGGTCAGTGCGATTGCGAACAGGAGAAGAATCCCAGACCACGCCACACCAGTCGTCTTCTTCGCGGCAATCAAGGAAACGGTGTGATGCTGCTCAAGCGCCTCGGTCGCTAGCTGCTTGACCGACAGAGCGTCAACATCGCTTCGGAACACACCGCCTTTTCCAGCCGGGTATCGGCCAGCGACGTACCCAAAGAAGCTGACGGGCCCGTATCCGCCTTGGTAGGTGACCTTCTTACCGTAGGCCGCCTTCAGGTGTACTCGAGGCAAGACCGCCCACAGCGCAATCATCAGCGATGCGACCGATGCAAACGTGGCGGCGACTCCCAGATTTCGAACGGGAACCATTGTCGAGTCTGGCAACTTCGCAGACGCCCAGACGAATCCGAGTAGCGCCGCATTGAGAGCCGACACGAAGCCAGCTTTTGTATCCAGCGCGGTAACCCACTTGCGAGTCGTCTCCGCGTAGCCCAAGTAGAGCTTTAGCCGTTCGAGAGCAGGAATGTCCTGCTCTTGAGGTTGAGGCTGCTCTTTGATGTCAGGCATGTTCGCTCGGTGGTTACTCGACTTCGTGATTTTCTCAGAGGGCTCCAGGCTCCGAAAGGCGCCAACGGGCGAAGGCACCAGACCGTGCTTTTGGTGCTCGCGACGACCTGAAGCTACCTAGGAGGCGACACCGCGGCCCCTGCCCGCCTGCCTCGGCCCCGGGCGGGCGCTGGCCCTTCGACTAAAAGCTCTTCCGCGCGGTGCGCCCCGTGGCTGTACCCGCGCCACCAGAGCGACATCCCGACTGACAACGCCATGTGCAGCAGGTGCCTCAGCTTCTTTCCGGTCGATAACCTTCGGGTGTCCTCGCGCCAGGCCTGCTCGGCCGCGTAGTCCTTGAGGTACTTGTTGCTCGCGCTCAGGTAGACGCCCTCGACGCCGCGGCGCATCCGCCAGTTGAAGCTCTCCGCCTGGTTGTTGTTCGTCCCGTCGGGCAGCGCGTAGGTCTTCGAGTGGTTGATGGTCTTGTGCATCGCGAAGAGCCGCGAGAACCCAGCGTACGACGGGTCCTCGTCGCTCATCACGACCGACTCCGCTGAGGCGAACCGAGTCGCCACCGTCGTGACCGTCGCCGCGGACTCGACTCGAGCGATGGCGATTCGCGTGGCGACAGCGCCCTTGCCGCTGGAGACCGAGCGCTGACGCATGACGATGAGCAGGCGGCGGTCAGCAGGCTGCTTCGCCGTCTTGCCGTGCTTGGGCGGGTCGGGCGGTCCGACGAATTCGGGGGCCCCAGGTTCCGGCTTCAGCAGGTGCGCGGGAATCTTCGGCGCCCCAGTTCTTGAGCCACCCTGCGGCTTGTTCCGCTTCTCCCTGTACCGGCGGCCGTTGACGTCCATGCCGTCCATCTCCTGGACTCCGCAGAGGATGCCGGTGTTGAACCCTCGCAGCAGACCCTCTCTCAGCTTGTGCAGCAGGGCGAACACGGTCGGGTACGACACGTTCCAGTCGCGCCGCAGCTGCAACGCCGGCTTGCCCGATGCCCCGTTCGCCCAGCTGAACGCAATCTTCAAAATCTTGACCAGCGGGAGCTTCCTGTCAGCGAAGACCGTCCCGGAGGTCACGGAGAATGTCTTCCCGCATCCCTTGCACTTCCAACGGTCCTCAAGCGGCCGGAAGTAGTGCTCGTCGAACGTGCCGCAGTGCGGGCATGGCATCTCGGTCGTCGAGCCCCAGCGCATCTCTGCAACGAACGCCACGACCTGGCGCTTCGTCATCCGCTCGAGCTCTTCGAAGCCGAAGTCGACCGCCTCCTTGGACAGGTGGTAGGCGGCCGTGCCCGTCCGCTTGCGGATTGGGAACAGCTTCGGCTTGTCAGCAGCGACGGTCGACATTTCAGCCCTTCATCAGGAACCGCACGTAGTCGGCCGCGGCGGGCATCGCGCAGTCCGCGTCCGGGTGGCTGCGGACAGCCAGGTAGCGCTGGAAACCTGTACGGGCTGGCTCATCTAGCGCTGCAATGTGGAAGCGGTCCACGCCGTCTATGCTCAGCACCGGCGGGATGATGAGCTTGGGCTTCGGGCCCGGGACATCGGAGCCGAAGAGCGCCCAACAGATGGCGCGCATCAGCAGTTCGGCCGGGTTCAGGTCCTTGCAGCCGTAATCGAACTCGCCGGAGCGCTCGCCCAGAATGTCTTCTCTGAAGACGGCGCGGTAGTGCCCGCGCTGCCCGGTCTGTGTCAGCTGCATGGTTCCGAGCTCGACACCGCGCGAGTTCGCGGTGGCCCGCTCGATGACCGCGCACAGGCGGGTGGCGTAGGCGCAGCGCCGGTCGGCCTTGTCGGACCGCGGCGGGGTGTCGGTTCGATAGAGCGCCTGGGCAAGCGCCCGAGCAACCAGGTCCCAGAGACTCGCTGACCACCGCGGGTAGGCAGCGACCTTCGCCGGCGCCATCTCACCGGACCGCTGCAACGACAGCGCAACCATGTAGTCGGCGACGGCCTCCTGCTTGGCGTAGGCGATGTCCAGCACGGCGACTTGATTGGCCAGCGTCCGTAGCTCGAGGTCTCCGGTGTGGACCGACACCTTCAGCACCCGAGCACCTCGACCGCCCAGGACTGCGCGACATCCATGTCGTCGATGCGCTCGAACCCCTTGAGCCGAATCTCGTTGTTGCGCACCCAGAGCAGCTCGACGTCCGACAGCTGCGGCAGCAGGTCGGCCTCGGTGCCGGCGACGTCCAGCAGCCGGGCCCGCATGACGGGCCGTGCCAGCTCGTGGTCGCGAGCCTCGGACACCGACAGCTCGCCCACGTGGGCGGGAGCCGTGTAGACGTGGATACGCGGGAGGTTCTTGCCCCGCATCCGCAGCGGGCGGACTCTGACTTTCATGGTGTGACCTAGTTCAGGGCTGGACTTGCCGAGACAGGGTGTATGCAGCGGTCGGCTGCGAAGCGCGGCCCGTTTATAGGTGCCCGACCTGTTGGCCGGCTCGATTGGAGCAGCCCGAGCCATGTCGTGTCGCCTGGTCTCGGCTGAGTTTGTGAGCCTGCGCACAGCTTCAGCTGCGAACCCGGGCGCCCGGAGCATCGAGGCTCGAAGCAAAGTCGTACAGGCGCCGCGACGTGCCTGGAGAAGGCTGCTGCCGGTCAGGCACGGGCGTGCAAAGCCAGGTCTGGGTGTATCCGGTGTTCTCGATGACCTCGAACCCGCCTAGCACCATCGACTGGGGCGACATCCAAAGCACTTGGACGTCGAAGAGCTACGGCAGTTCGCCCGGGTCGACCTGGCGGTCCAAGGACATCAGCGTCGCAACCCGTACCGTGCGGCCGAAGCGCTGGCTACGTTGGTCTTCGATGCGCAGGTCACCGACTACGGGCGTTGCGCTGGTGCGAGAGTCGCGTTCCAGGGGTACACCCTTGATGCGCTGGCGACGGACTTCGAACTTCATGGTGGTCTGTGCTCTGTGGTCGGGCTGTTCGGGCGAATTCAGGCAAAGCGGGGCCTGCACGCTCGTCGAGAGCGCGTTCGGTCAACCGCAGGATGAGGGGCTAGAAGGCGGCGGAGGCGGTCAGGTTCACCTCCGGTAGCGGCGAACGCTGCCGACCACCACCCCGAGGATTTCGAGGGAGCCGGCGGGCTTGATGGGCGGGTAGTCCGGGTGGGCGGCCTCGAGCCAGAACTTTCCCCGAGAGGACCGCAGGTACTTCACGGTGATTTCGCCATCGACGACGGCCACGACGATGTCGCCAGATGCCGTCGGGCTGTTCTTCTGGACGACCACCAGGTCGCCGTCGAGCAGTCCCGCCCCGGTCATCGAGTCGCCGCGAACCCGGCAGAGCACCGTGCGGTTCGGGTCGTCGATGAGGTAGTCGTCGATGGTGAGCAGCTCCGGCTCTTCCTGCGACTCGGGCTGGGGGCTGCCGGCGCGCACCTTGCCGAGCAGCGGCCGGGCGAAGAACTTCCGGGTCGGCGCGATGCGCCCTTCCACCCGCGCCAAGTAGCCGGCTTCCGTCAGCCGCGAGACCAGCTCGAAGACGCTGGCCGTGGAGGACAGGCCGACCACGTCGCAGAGCTTCGACATGGGCGGGAAGGCGTTGTTCGCCTTCCAGTACGTCCGCAGGGAAGCCAGGTGCTGCTCGTCGGTCGCCACAGTCATCGCCTCACCGAATGCTCATTCGGCAATGACTCTACCGCGGCTTGGCCGGGCGCTCAAGAGCTTTCGATTACCTAACTCGTTGATAGACCGAAGAATTCGTTCTTTGACGTCCGCTGTCCCTGGGCCGCGACGACCATCACTGCAGCACAGAGACCACGCCTTCGAGTTCACGCCTCGCACACTCAATCAACTCTGATGCGCTATTGCTCGATAGACGAAGAAACTCAGCTTCGCTTAGGCCGCGGGTCCATTTCAGGACCAGACGGCCATTGCGAGCTTCTAGGGTGCCTCCTTTTGAGAAAGGAATTGAGGATAAAGCGGCCGCTATGAACTCTTGGTGAGCCCGCCCCCAGCCCGCCGCGGTGCCGACGCGAGAAAAACGGAAGTACTGCGTGAGTACTCGACCACTGAGGGGCTCAGAGAATTTTTGTAAAGAAGACTGCTTTACGCCAGCAGGAACGAGAGTTCGAAGCTTGAACGAGAGTGTCTCCGGTGCAGCCACTGACACGACAAAGGTTTCGAAGACTCGTTTGCCAGCCCTGGTAAAGACAAACTGACGCCAGAACAGGTGCCCGGGCGGCGCATTGAAGGCCGCCTTATCGCTTGGCAGAGAGCCTGAGGCATCTCTTTTGCGCAGGCTAAGCGCGAAGTAGACGAGCAGCAGCGTCGAAAACCCTAGCCAAAAGAGTGCTGTAAATCCGGAGGACATCGAGGTGAGCGCGAGTGCTGTTGCACGGTGTAGCCACCTCAGCTCAACGCCCGACCAAGCGCCTCCTCACCTCGGCAACCGCGCTTGAGCACCGCCGACAGAGCTTTGGTCAAACGGGCTGAGGAAGCACGACCCCGCATCGGATTGCAGCAGCCTCATACGCAGGCGGGTTAGTGGTCTGCATTGGCCCGTGCGTGCCCCTTAGCCTTCTGGACCGATGTCATCGTTGCCGTACCGCTGGCGCCACTCCTCGGTCGTTTCGATGCGAGCCTGCTCGAAGTCTGAATAGACAATGAGACCCGGTAACGGCAAGCCACCCATCTCAAGAAAGTGACTCATCCGCCAAGGAGCCATCCGACGCTCGTATCCTTTGGAAACGCGCCTTGGGATTACACCCCAGTCGCCGCGGTAGTGCCGTTCGAGAACCAAGTGCGGCTGCACCTCGTGGGCATCGCACAAGGCCTGGGCAGCTGGAGTCACCGTGATTCGGCTCGGATGCTCCCAGTCGTCCCTCACGCTCCAACCTGTGGTCGACGAGGCTGCCGCTTGCGGACTGAGATACGGTTCAGACGCCGAGGGGTCGGCCCTTAGCGCCTGCATTTGGCTTGCGTAAAGCGTCGCGAGCACTTTGTGCTGCGCAGTCCAGAGCTCCGCAGGCGTGCGCTCCAAGAACGCTTGAACCCGAACGCGCAGAGGGTCCCCCCAAGGCGTAAACGGAGGGGCTTCAGCGAGCAGCGCCTGCACCGTTTCCTGCGATGCGGGAGCGTCCGCGGTAGCCGGAAGGCCCGGCCCGCTTGACCGGCCGGCTTTGCGCCGCTCAATTTCGGTTGAGAGCTTCCGGGCGAGGTCGAAGTCCGCTCCCGCCCATCGACCGGAGATGCTCAGCATGTGCAGCCGGGCACGCTCAAGCAGCGCGTCTGACCAGGGGCCCTCTTCAGGCACCTCCTTTAACAGTTCCGCGCTCGTCGAAGTCGTTTGGGGAGAGCCCTGCTCACGTCCTGCCGGCTTCTTATTGAAGAACCACACGTCGTGCCTCCGAGTGGTCAAGCTGCATCCATGGTAACGCCACGCATGCGTCGCCACACGGGCGCGGCGATGGCGCAGCGTCGCCGCTCTGGACGATTCCCCGGATTCAGGTAGCGCTGTAACTCGCAAGTGCCTGAAAATTCAAACGAATGGTCACCTGCGTATTAACACCCTTCGCCATGAAAAGGGCCCGTCTCCTGGCGGGCCCTTGTGCGTTTCACCGCAGCGGATTACTGCAGCGGAATCTTCGCGTTGAAGAACGGCACGTAGAGCGTCAGGTCGCCCGGGCCCCCCAGCGCCATGTCCAGCTTGTTGGACGAGCCCCCGATGCCTGAGGTGCTCGATGCAAGCACTTCGACGCTCGCAACAGGCTGACGCGCATCGATGCGCACCAGCTGGGCGCCGCCCTGTGCAGTGAGGTTCTGCAGCGTGATGACGTAGATGACGCCGTTGTAGGCATGCATGCGCTGGCCGGTGTAGGCGAAGTTGACCGCTTGCGGGAGCGTCACCTTCGAGGTGGCGCCGCTGTAGGGGTTGAAGCGCGTCATCGAGGTGGCGCGGCCCATCCCCATCGACCCCAGGTTCGTGGTGCCGTCGGCAAAGTACATGTCACCTGTCGCCTTGTCGTACGCGAAGGCAGCACCGAACCGGTAGTGCGGCCAGGACGCCACCACCGCACCCGTGGACATTTTCACCTGATAGAGCGTGAGCGTCTGCCAGGTCCCGTCCGCACCGTTGGTGGTGAAGGCCGGAATGAAGATGGTGTCACGAGCCGGGTCGAAGCCGTGGCCCATCCAGTCGAACGGCTGCGGCACGCGCGAGTAGTCGGCCGCGCCATAGGAGCGGGAGTAGCGCAGCGTGCCATTCGCGTTCAGCACGATGAGCGCCGAGCGACGGTAGAACACGTTGAAGTTTCCGGAGGAGTACTGCGGTGTCACGTGGTTGGAGAAGTACGTGAAGTAGTACTTCGCGCCGTCCGGACCGATGTACACCGGGCCCGAACCCCGCAGCTCCTCGTCGTCCCACTTGCGCGAGACCGGGTAGGAGTCGCGATAGCCCCAGCCGACATTGACGTCCGGGTTGTTGCGGGAGTCGCCCACGAACGCCCAGCCCGTTCCCGAATACAGCTGCGGATTGAGCATGTAGTAGTCCGAGCGCTTGTAGGCGGTGGCGGTGGTGTTGATGCCATTGCGCCAGGCCGAGATGCCGAAGTAGTTGCACTGCACCGACTCGGGCGTGACCATGCCGTAGCCCCAGCCGTTGCACAGCCCCGTGGAGGAGCCGGGCAGCCAGCGCCGCAGCGTGCTGAGCTGGGTGCTCGAGGAGGCACGGTTGTTGGCGTCACTCATCTCGCTGGCGCCCGAATTGGCCATCAGCTGCGCCTCAGAGGTGAGCTGCAGCGTACCCGTGCCCGCTTCGGTGGCATAGCCGACCTGCAGGGTCGCCGTGCCGTTGGGCGGCAGCGACAGGGTGGCCGCAGCGCCGGAGGCGGAGCAGGTGCCTCCGGTGGTCACGGTCTGGCAGGAGACAGCCGACACCCGTGCCGAGGCGGTGCCTTGCGCCGTGAAGGCGTTGGTGAGGCGAATCGGCACCGCGCTCTTGGCGTTGAGCGCCGAGTACGTGGACGTGGCGTTGCGAACCGTCACGGTCACTGCACCCGTGCTGTTGGCGTACTCGAGCGACGGCAGCGTCGTGGCGGTCACCGCGATGTCCGCCTTCGGGAGCACGACCGCGGTGGTGTCGCGAGCCACGTTGTCGGCCGTCGAGGTGTCCTCCACGCTCGGGTCGACGATGATGGACGCGTCCATGACCGCCGTTCCCGGGGTGGCGCCCGCCTGCACGGACTGAGTCACCGTGAGCGTCGCGTTGGCGGCAACCCGCAGCTTGACGACGTTGCCCTGCACGAGGCAGCTCGAGCCGCCCGACAGGACGGTCGGGCACATCGGGGGCGAGGCCATCACCGTGGCGCCGCCCGTGGCGCTCGTCGCGAGGTTGAGCGTCACGGGTGCGGTCGCCTGGACGCGGTTGGTCACGGCCACCTGGTAGGTGGTGCGTCCGCCGGCCGCGACTTCGGTGAGGTTGTCGGTCACCGACAGCAGGACCGAGCCGGCCATCTTGCGAAGACCGCTCAGGGCCGCCGGCACCTTCAGCGTGCCTGCCTCCACCGAGAGCGAACCTGCGGTGAGCGCGCTGTTGTAGGTGGTGGGGGCAAAGCGAACCTGGACCGTGCAGCTGGCGCCCGCAGCAAGCGGTGCGCTCGTCGAGCAGGTGCCGCCGGTCACGGCGAAGCCGCCCAGCGTGCCGGTCGAGGCGGGCGTGGCGACGAAGCGGGTGAGCTGCACGGGCGCTGCGCCGTCATTGCGCACGCTCACCGTGGCGTCGGACGTCTGGCCTGCCAGCACCGCGGTGAAGGCACCCGGGGTCAGCGTGAGCTTGGGCGTCGAGGCGGTGAGAACGATGGGTACCGAGCTCTGGACATTGCTCACGCCTGCGCCCGACTGAACCGTGTTGAGGTAGCGGGGGTAGCTGCCGCGTACCACGAGCGTCGAGGAGACGTTGCCGGCCAGCGTGGGCAGCGCACGAACGCGGGCCTCGCAGCTCGCACCGGGGGCGAGGGTTCCGGTGCAGTTCTGCGAAACCAGCGTTACCGCAGGAGAGCCGCTCAGCTGGGCGCCGGCGGCCGTCATCGGATGCGGCGCCACGTTGGTGAAGCGGTAGACGGCCTCCTGCGACGTGCCGACCTGGGCTGGCCCGAACGCCAGGGTGTTCTGCATGGTGAGCCCGCGCACGGCCAGCGTCATCGAGACGGGTTGCTCGAGCGCGGTCGTACCCGAGAGCATGCGGATACGGTGGGCGAGCGTGTAGCTGGCGCCCGGCACGTCGTTGGCGAGCGAGAAGAGCACCTGGCAGCTGGCGCCCGCAGCAAGCTGCTTGCCGGACGTGCAGTGCGACGCGTTGGACGCCGTGGAGCTCATCACCCAGTTCGTGCCGGTGGGCGCGACCCACTGGAAGCTGAGCGGGCTCGAGCCGGTGTTGGTCACCTTCATGTAGTTGCCCGAGCCCGACCAGCCCCCTGCCTCCGAGGTGAGTGCGGCAGCCGGCTCGACACGGAAGGACGGGGGCGTTGCAACGCAGCGAACCGGTGCGGAAATCACCGGGCTGTTGTTCAGCGTGCGCACGGTGAGCGTACCGGTGAAGGTGCCCGCCGCCCGCGGCGTGCACGCCGTCATCAGTTCGCAGCGCGCGCCGGGAGCCAGACTCGCACCACAGGCGATGCCGAAGGGCGGCTTGCCGGAGAACGTGATTTCCGGGGCACCCGTCATCGCGGCCTGCATCGTGGCCGTCGAGGAGGCAAACGTGATAGGCACCGCCCCCGTGTTGGTGAGGGAGTGGGTGGCGTAGGTCGTGGCACCTGGCGCGGACTGGTGCTCGGTCGTCGTGAGCACACCGCTGGCCGCGACCGTCGTGGCGGAGCCTGCAGCGTAGACGTTGCCCGCCGAGGTATTCAGCGAGAAGCCCACGGTGTTGGCCCCCTCGCGCAGCGCGGTGGTCTGGAACGCGTAGGTGCAGGATGCGCCCACGGCAAGGCTGCTGAGGGACGCTCCGCAGCGAGGTGCCTGGAAGGCGCCGAGGGGCAGTGGCAGCTTCACGGTGCGCGGGTCGACGTTCACCCCCACCAGCGGCTGCGAGGGCAGACCGAGCGCGGCCGTGCCGGAGTTGGTGAGCGTGACCGAGCAGGGCAGCGTGCCGCCAGCTGCGACCGTGCCGGTGCAGCTGAGCGGACCCAGGACCGGGCGCGCCACCGGAGCGGGCAGCGCGTTGCCGCCCAACGAGAGCGACAGCGCCGAGGCACCGGCCGGCGAGAGCGAGAGCGTCGCGCGCTTGGTGCCTGCGGAGGTCGGCGCGAACCGGGCTGTGATGGAGCAGGTGCCGTTGACCGCAAGCGTGGCGCCTGCGCAGGCGTTGGCGCTGAACGACAGCTCGGTGGCGTCGCCCACGAGGCTCCACGAAGCCGCAGCAGGAAGCGTCACGGCCACAGGACCCGCGTTTCGCATCGTGAGCGCGAGGGTGTTGGCCTGACCAACCGTCGTGTCGACAAAGGTGGCCGGGTTGGGCGTCACCGACAGGGCGGCGAGCGCACCGGTGCCGGAGACAGCCGTGTCGACGCTCAAGGCCTGGGTGCTGGAGGCCGCCCGCAGCGTGGCCGAGCTCAGGACTGCCGAGCGCGGCGAGAACCGCACCTGCACCGAGCAGGAACCCGGCGTCGTACCCGAGAGGGCCGGCAGCGTCGCACAGGTGTTGGAGACGACCGCAAAGTCAGCCGCACCGGTGCCCGTGAAGGTGAAGGTGTCGAGCCGCACAGCGGTGGTGTTGCGGTTGCTGAGGGTCAGCGTCTGGGTGGCCGACTGGCCCACCGCAACAGCACCGAACGACAGCGGATTCGGAGTGCTGGAGAGGTTCCCGGCGCTCACCGGAACGAAGCTCTGGCAAGACAGCGCGGCCTGGGCCTGGGCAGAGTTGGAGCCCGCCGCCGACAGGGTGGCCGTCAGGGTCTGTGCCGTGGCCGGGGCGACGCAGCCCACGACCACGTTGCAGCTGGCACCGGCCGCGAGCGTGCCGGCACAGGTCGTGCTGCGCAGCACGAAAGCGCCGGGGCTGGAGAGCGCGCCGAGCACCGGGGCCGTATTGAGGGCCACGGGGAACTTGCCACTGTTGGTGAGCACATGCGTGGCGTTGGCGGACGTGCCGGCTGCGACGGGCGCGTAGGCGCCTGCCGAGAAGGTCAGGCGCGAGACTTCGGCCGTGAGTGCGGCGGTGCGCGTGAAGGTCTGAGCGCCGGTCGGCACCGTCACGGTGGTGGAGAAGGTGCTCGTGCCCGATGCCGGCACGGGATTGGGCGTGACGGTGGCCGTGAGTGTGCACGAGGCACCCGTGGCCAGGCTCGTGCCGCAGTTGTGCGTGACCGGGAAGCTGGCGAGCGAGCTCGTCACCGCGCTCACCGGGAGCACGACGGTGCCGGTGTTGGAGAGCGTTGCGGTACAGCTCGCCGCGGCACCGAACGGCACGACGGTCGGGCAGGTGAATTCGGTGAGGCTGGCAGTCGGCGCCACGGCCAGGCCCCGACCGGCGAGCGCGACCGCGACGGATGGGGTGGTGCCGGTGTTCGCGATGGCGAGCGACGCCGCGGCGCTACCGGCCACACTCGGGGTAAAGCCGACGGTAAGCGTGCAATTCGCCCCCGCCGCGATGGTCTGCCCGACACAGCCGTTCACCGTGAAGAGGTTGGCCTGCGCGCCGGAGAGCGCGGTGCTGCTCACCTGCACGGGTGCGCTGCCGGTGTTGGACAGCACGACCAAAGCCGAGCCGGAACGACCCACGTTCACGTCACCGAAATCGACCCGGGTGGGGGCGGCCACGAGCGTGCCGCGCGTCCCGACGGTTCGCAGCGCCACATCCAGCACGGACAGTGACGAAGACGACACGAAAGAAATAGCCGCGGTGCGCGTGCCGACGCTTCCCGGCTTGGCCACGACATCGAACGAGCATTGCTGGTTGGGCGCGAGCGTTCCCAAGCAGGCGTTGGGCGTCACGAAAGCGAATTCGGAGGCATTCGGCCCGGTGAGCGTGTACCCCGTGACTGCAACCGCCTGGGACCCCGTGGACTCCAGGGTGACGCGCTGAGCCGAGCTGGTGGCGCCGACCGGCACGTTGGCGAAGTCCAGGCTGGCAGGAGACACGGTCAGCGAGGCGACCAGGTTGGCGGGCCGTGCGTAGAGCTGAACGAGCGAGGAGCGGCTCTCGAGCGAGTCCGATTCCAGCTTGAGTGTGGCGGTATGGGTAAGGGGGTCCGGCACCAGTGCGCTCACCTTGACTTCACACGAAGCCATCGAGGCGACAGAGGTCCCGCAGGTATGGCTGTCCAGTCGGAAGGCGCTGTCACCGATGATGGCGAGCGACTTGATGGTGAGCGAGCCCCGCCCGGTGTTGGTGAGGCCGATGGTCTGGGGCTGGGTCCGCACACCCACGGGCACGTCGAGGAAGTTGGCCGACGTGAGCGACCAGGTCGCCTCGGCGCGAACACCGATGCCCGAGACGCTCGCCACATAGAGCTGGGTGCCGTCCTCCAGGTCCCGCACGAGGCGGGCCTGGGTGGCGCCCATCAGGCGCGGCATGAAGCGCACGGTCA
>JACCDQ010756825.1_pt1 | contig 19974 bp, 21 predicted proteins | sample 7446031 | NCBI WGS metagenome assembly JACCDQ01 (sample SAMN15323442, study PRJNA562643) | freshwater metagenome | isolation source: river surface water | place: USA:Blue River Watershed | collected 2017-08-17
AGAAGACCTTGACGATGTGCAAGAGGTCTATCACAACGCAGCACTATGAACGTATTAGTTATTGGCGGCGGTGGCCGCGAGCACGCTTTGGCGTGGAAGATTGCCCAATCCAACAAGGTGCAAAAAGTGTTTGTGGCCCCCGGCAACGGCGGTACAGCACGTGACAAGCGCTTAGACAACATCGACATCACCGATGTCAAAGCCCTGCGCGAGTTTGCCCAGGCCAACGCCATTGAGCTGACCGTGGTTGGTCCTGAAACGCCTTTGGCCGCCGGTGTGGTGGACGAGTTCCGCGCACACGGCCTGCGCATTTTTGGCCCCACGCAAGCGGCGGCACAGCTCGAAAGCTCCAAAGCGTTCAGCAAAGCTTTCATGAAGCGCCATGGCATTCCCACCGCCGAGTACGAAACTTTCACCGACGCACAAGCCGCACACGACTACGTGAACGCCAAAGGCGCACCGATTGTGGTGAAAGCCGATGGCTTGGCCGCAGGCAAGGGCGTGGTGGTGGCGATGACCGCTGCAGAAGCCCACGAAGCGATTGACTTCATGTTGCTCGACAACAAGCTGGGTGTGAGCCACAACGAGGGTGGGGCGCGTGTCGTCATCGAAGAGTTTTTGCAAGGCGAAGAGGCCAGCTTCATCGTCATGTGCGATGGCAAAACCGTGTTGCCTTTGGCCACCAGCCAAGACCACAAACGCTTGCTCGACGCCGACGAAGGCCCCAACACCGGTGGCATGGGCGCGTATTCGCCAGCCCCTGTGGTCACGCCCGAGGTACATGCCCGCGCCATGCGCGAAATCATTTTGCCCACCATCAAGGGCATGGAAAAAGACGGCATTCCGTTCACTGGGTTCTTGTACGCGGGCTTGATGATTGACCCACAGGGCCACGTCAAAACCCTGGAATTCAACTGCCGCATGGGCGACCCTGAAACCCAACCCATCATGGCGCGTTTGAAGACTGATTTGGTCGATGTGTTGATGGCCGCCACCGCCCCCCACGCCGAAACCCGCTTTGACGACTTCGAACTTGAATGGGACCGCCGCACCGCCATTGGCGTGGTGATTGCTGCACATGGCTACCCCATGAGCCCGCGCAAAGGCGATGTCATCAGCGGTTTGCCGCAAGACAGCGACGATGTGGTGGTCTTCCACGCTGGCACGCAAATGAAAGACGGGCAAGTGGTGACGAGCGGCGGTCGCGTGTTGTGCGTGACGGCTTTGGGTGGCACGGTCAAGTTGGCGCAACAACTGGCGTATGACAGCCTCAAAGGCATTCACTTTGATGGCATGCAATACCGCAGTGATATTGGCTATCGTGCCATCGCGCGTTGATGGCTGAGTTCACCAAACCCATGCCTGTTCAGTGCAAGCCCCAAGCGTGGGCGGCATGGCTGGTCAAACTGATGGGCTGGAAGATTGAGTTTGACGGCTTGCCCGCCAAACAAGGCGTGCTCATTGGCTACCCTCACACCAGCAACTGGGACTTCATCACCATGATGCCGGTCAAGTGGGCGGTGGGTTTGCCGGTACAGTTTTTCGCCAAAGAAAGTTTGTTCCGCATCCCGCTGTTTGGCCGCTGGATTCGATTCATTGGTGCAGTGCCGATTGACCGTTCGTCCCCCAAAGGCGTGGTGGGTGAGATGGTGGATGCCTTGAAGCAGCACAAACAAACTGACGAGTTGCTGTGGATTGGCTTGTCGCCCGAAGGCACACGCAAGCGCACTGATGGCTGGCGCAGTGGTTTTTACCAACTGGCTTTGGGGGCTGATGTGCCGCTGTGCATGCTGCGCATTGACTACGGCACCAAAACCGCCAAGATCACCGATTTCATGCGCTTGACGGGTGATGTGCAGGCCGACTACGTCCACATCGCACAGGTTTACGACGGCGTGCAGGGCTTTCATGTGAACCAAGCTGCGCCTATTCGACCACTGCCTCCGCGCACGGCTGCAACGAACAACGCATCACAGACATTCACGCAGGCTTAAGCGCCAAGCCTAGCCATTCCGCTAACGCCTCATACATTCAAAGTCATGACCACCCAAACCCACGCACATGTTGTCACTGCCGCCCGCGACTACCTGATGGGCTTGCAAAGCCGCATCACCGACGCGATTGAAGCCAAAGATGGGCAGGCCAAATTCTTGGTGGACCACTGGGAAAAGGGCCCGGGTGAACAACTGCAAGGCAATGGCATCACCAAAATCCTAGAAAACGGGCCCGTGTTTGAGCGTGCGGGTTGCGGCTTTTCGCATGTGCGGGGCCCCAAGTTGCCACCCTCGGCCACGCAGCACCGCCCCGAGCTGGCTGGTGCACCGTTTGAAGCCATGGGTGTGTCGTTGGTGTTTCACCCCCGCAACCCCTACGTGCCCACGGTGCACATGAACGTGCGCATGATTGCGGCCACCCCCGCCAACGGCAAAACCGTGGCTTGGTTTGGCGGTGGCATGGACCTGACGCCTTACTACGGCTACGCCGAAGACGCCAGGCATTTCCATCAGATTTGCCACGATTCGCTGGCGCCTTTTGGGCCTGAGCTGTACCCACGTTTCAAAACGTGGTGCGACGAGTATTTCTGCAACAAGCACCGCAGCGAGCAGCGCGGGATTGGCGGTATCTTTTTTGACGACTTTTCAGAGCTGGGCTTTGAGCGCAGTTTTGAGATGCTGCAAAGCGTGGGCGATGCCTTCCTCAACGCCTATTTGCCCATCGTGGACCGCCGCGTGAACACACCGTATGCCGAGCGCGAGCGCGAACACCAGCTTTACCGTCGTGGCCGTTATGTGGAGTTCAACCTCGTGTGGGACCGTGGCACGCACTTTGGCTTGCAGTCGGGCGGGCGCACCGAGTCCATCTTGCTATCTATGCCACCGTTGGTGAGCTGGTCGTACCAACACCAGCCCGAGGCCGGCACGCCCGAACATGCCTTGTTGCACGACTTTTTGCAGCCGCAAGACTGGCTGGCACGCCAGTTCTAAGTAGCGATCTATAAAGCCGCGATCCATCCAATGAGCCACAAGCCACGACTCGGGGTGTTTGGTGGGGCGTTTGACCCCCCGCACATTGCGCATCTGGCCTTGGCCCAGCATGCGGTAGCGCAGTTTGGCCTGCAGCAGCTGCGCATCATCCCCACGGGCGATGCTTGGCACAAAGACCACGCACTCACGGCCTCGCCACACCGTTTGGCCATGACCCGTTTGGCGTTTGAAGCTATGCCCCAAGTGCAAGTGGATGACCGCGAAATCAACCGCGCAGGCGCGACCTACACCTATGACACCTTGCTGGAACTCAAGTCTGAACACCCTGACGAAGACTTGTTTTTGTTCATTGGGGCGGACCAAGCCAATGTTTTCAAGACATGGCACCGCTGGCAAGACATTTTGAAACTTGCCACCTTGGTGGTGGCGCAGCGGGGTGGGGCGGCGCAGTGGCACAATGCGGTATCGCCCGATGTGCAGCGGCTGGACATGCCCAGCCTCAAGGTGAGCGCTACTGACATTCGCGCCCACTACGCCCAGCACGCGGTGGCGCAACCGCCTTTTTCAAAATGGTTGCCCGCTTCGGTGCAGCATTACATTGAACAACACAGCCTCTATAGATTGAACCGATGAACGATACAAGCGCTAAAAAAGACGTCCAAAAACTGCAACGCACCGTGGTAGATGCGTTGGAAGATGTCAAAGCCCAAGACCTCCAGGTGTTTGACACCGAACACCTGTCTTCACTGTTTGAGCGCGTCATCGTGGCTTCGGGCACATCCAACCGCCAAACCAAAGCCTTGGCTGCCAGCGTGCGCGACAAAGTGCGTGATGGCGGTTTTGGTAAACCTCGCATCGAAGGCGAAGACAACGGTGAATGGATCATCGTGGACTGCGGTCCAGTCGTGGTGCACATCATGCAGCCGACCATCCGTGGCTACTACAACCTCGAAGAAATTTGGGGCGAGAAGCCTGTACGCTTGAAGTTTGGTGCGCCTAAGCCTGCCAAACCCTCTGTGTCACACGAAGAAGCACCTGCTAAAAAATCAGCAGGTAAAAAGCCAGCAGCCAAGAAAGCCGCTGCAGACAAGCAGCCTGCAGCTAAAACTGCTAAGCCAGCTTCACGCAGCTCTTCCACACGCGGTCCTGCCAAGTCTGCGCCGGCTAAGACAGCTGCCGCGAAGAGCGCTCCGGCCAAAACTCCTGCAGCCAAAAAGCCAGCAGCCAAAACTGCAGCCAAGTTGCCGATCGTGAAGGTGGCTTTGAAAGGCGCTAAGTCTTCAGCCAAGTCGGCTGCACGTACGGCAACGACCACTGCGGGTAAGCCAGCAGCCAAGCGCCCAGCCGCTAAAAAGACCACCGCCCGCAAAGCATGAAGCTGTGGGTGGTCGCAGTCGGCCAGCGTGTGCCCGACTGGGCGCAAACTGCTTGGGACGACTACGCCAAGCGGTTTCCGTCTTCTGAGCTCAAGGTCGAGCTCAAGGCGGTCAAAACCGAGCCGCGTGGCTCTAAAACCCTAGACACCATCTACGCTGCCGAGCGCGAACGCATTGAAGCCGCCATTCCGCGCGGTTGCCGCATCGTGGCGCTGGATGAGCGGGGGACCAACCTCACCACCGTGGCCTTGGCCGCCAAGCTCAAACACTGGCAACTCGAAGCCGACGATGTGGCCTTGGTCATTGGCGGGCCTGATGGTTTGTGCCCTGAGTTCAAAAAACAAGCGCACGAGCGCATCCGTATTTCGGACTTGACGTTGCCCCACGCCATGGTGCGAGTGCTGCTGGTCGAGCAGCTCTACCGTGCTTGGTCGATCAATGCCAATCACCCTTATCACCGCGAGTAATGCATGTCTGATGCCAAATTTGTTTACCTCGCCTCCCAAAGTCCCCGTCGCCGCCAATTGCTAGAGCAGCTGGGCGTGCGCTACGAGCTATTGCTGGCCGACGACACCGAAGACGCCGAAGCCCTAGAGGTGGTTCTGCCCAACGAGGCGCCACGTGCCTATGTACAGCGCGTGACCTTGCTCAAGTTGGAGGCCGCACTGAATCGCATGCAGCGACGTGGCTTGCCTTTGGCGCCTGTGCTGTGCAGCGACACCACGGTGGCCTTGGGTAAAACCATTTTGGGCAAACCTGATGATGCCAAGCATGCGGCGCAAATTTTGGGTGCCTTGAGCGGCCAAACTCACCGTGTCTTAACCTCGGTGGCCATGGGGACGTTGTCTAAAGCCGGTAAGCCGCTCAAAACTGAACAAGCTTTGAGCGTCTCTAATGTCCGCTTTGCGCCGTTGACGCGCACGCAAATTCAAACCTACGTGGCCAGCGGCGAACCCATGGGCAAGGCTGGTGCCTATGCGGTGCAGGGCAGGGCGGCGGCCTATATTGAGCACATCAGCGGCAGCTACTCTGGCATCATGGGGTTGCCGATGTTTGAAACCGCGCAGCTGTTGCGTGAGTTTGGATTCAAGGTTTAAGTTGGGTTCAGCCATGCAACAAGACATTCTCATCAACTGGTCGCCGCAAGAAACCCGCGTGGCCATTGTCGAAACGGGCGCTGTGCAAGAGTTGCACGTTGAGCGCACGCTGGAGCGCGGTTTGGTGGGCAATGTGTACTTGGGCAAAGTGGCGCGCGTGTTGCCAGGCATGCAGTCGGCGTTCATCGACATTGGTTTGGAGCGCGCCGCCTTTTTGCATGTGGCAGACCTCATGAGCAGCGTCGCAGCCCGCCATGCTGACAATGACAAAGGTGAGCCCGCACCGGTGGTACCGATTGAAAAACAAGTGTTTGAAGGTCAATCGATCTTGGTGCAAGTCATCAAAGATCCGATTGGCACCAAAGGCGCACGGCTGTCCTCGCAAATCAGCATTGCAGGCCGTTTATTGGTGTTTTTGCCGCAAGACCAACACATTGGCGTGTCGCAAAAGATCCCGTTTGAACAGCGCGAGGCCTTGCGCCAACGCCTGCAAACCTTGGCCGAAGCTGCTGCGCCTGATGGGAAAACGGGTGGCTTTATCTTGCGCACCAACGGTGAAGACGCCAGCGACACCGAACTGAGCGAAGACATTGCCTACCTGCGTAAAACTTGGGCCCGCATCAAAGAGTCATCAACCCGCTTGCCCCCGAAGTCCTTGCTGCACCAAGATTTGAGCCTGTTGCAACGTGTGTTGCGCGATTTGGTGAGCGAAGCCACGCAAACCATTCGCATTGACTCGGCCGAGCAGTTCCAAAAGCTCAAGACTTTTGGCGCAGAGTTCATGCCCAGCGCGGTCGACAAGCTGCAGCTTTACAAAGGCGAACGCCCGATTTTTGACCTGTTCAACATTGACGACGAAGTGGGCAAAGCCTTGGGTCGTCGTGTCGATTTGAAATCGGGCGGCTACCTCATCGTCGACCAAACCGAGGCCCTGACCACGATTGATGTGAACACCGGCGGTTACGTGGGGGCCCGCAACTTTGACGAAACCATCTTCAAAACCAACCTCGAAGCGGCGGGTGCGATTGCCCGCCAACTGCGTTTGCGCAACTTAGGTGGCATCGTCATTGCCGACTTCATCGACATGACGCGTGAAGACCACCGCGAAGCGGTGTTGATCGAGTTTCGCAAGCAGCTGGCTCGTGACCGCGTGAAAACCATGGTGAGTGGCTATTCAGCCTTGGGCTTGGTCGAGATGACCCGCAAACGTACCCGCGAATCCTTGGCCCACATGCTGTGCGAGCCTTGCCCCGTGTGCGAGGGTAAAGGGAGCGTGAAAACCACACGCACAGTGGCCTATGACATCTTGCGTGAGATCTTGCGCGAGGCGCGCCAATTTCACCCCAAAGAGTTTCGCGTCATTGCCTCGCCGGGGGTGATTGATGTGTTGCTGGATGAGGAAAGTCAGCACTTAGCTGGACTGAGCGACTTCATTGGTAAGCCGATTTCCTTGCAGCCTGAGGCGTCCATGTCTCAGGTTCAATACGACATCGTGCTGCTTTAAGCCACCAGCTTGAAGTGCTTGCGACTGAAGTCCAGCCCAAACGCCTTTTCAAGCTTCATGAGCCAACGGTGGCGTTTTTCACGCTTGGTCAGCTTGTAATTGGGGTCAATCGTGAAGCTTTTTTCCGCTGAACTTTCGAGCCACGGCTTCACCAACTCAGGGTGTGTGCCGGTAAAGGGTTGTAAAACCTTTTCATCAAATTCGCTGTAACGGATGGTCGGTGCGCCATGTGACCAAAACTTGCTCACTTGGTCTAACTTCTTTTGCATGGCTTCATTGCTGCGCACCCAGCCGTAGTGGTAAATGTGGGCGTTGGCCAAGGCCGCTTGTGGATTGCGGCCTTTTTTGTGGTCGCTCGTGACCAGCCAATACTGCCCATCTGGCGCATAGGAGCGGATGGTGTTGCGAATCAGGCGGCACTCGCGGCGGTACCACGCAGGGCTGTTCGCCACGAAGTCGGGCGTGCCGTAGAAGTGAAAGTAGTCAAACACCAAGGCTTCCACAGCGGGGTTGGTGTGGTGTTTGTCCACGCTGGCGCGGATGCTGGCCAATTCGTCTTGGTGGACGACTTCGTCTCCCTCAAGGTAGAAAGCCCAGTCGCCTGTGCAGGCGAATTGGGCGATCATTTTTTGCTGGGCATACACAAAGCCTCGGTCGGCCATGCGTTCGTTCCAGATGGTTTCAATCACGCGAATCTTGGGCGAGCCGATGGCGTGGATACGTGCCAAGGTATCGTCGTTGCTCTTGCCGACCACCACCACAAATTCGTCCACCAAGGGAAGGAGGGATCGAATCGATGCTTCAAACGGAAAGCCCAACTCTACGCCGTTGCGAATGAAGGTGAAACCGCTGATAGATGCTTGGCTCATAGAGGTGTGGCGTCAGAAAAATGGTTGTCGGTGCTTTGTGCGGCCACTTGGTACAGCGCGGCATACGCGCCGCCTTGAGCCATGAGTTGGCTGTGCGTGCCCGTTTCCACAATGCTACCGGCTTGCATGACCACAATCAGGTCCGCATGCTCAATGGTGGACAAACGGTGGGCAATGACCAGCGAGGTACGGCCTTGCATGAGCACATTCAGCGCGTCTTTGACGGCTTGCTCCGAAGCGGTGTCCAAAGCCGAGGTGGCTTCGTCCAAGATGAGGATCGGTGCATCTTTGTAGATGGCGCGGGCAATGGCCAAGCGCTGGCGTTGACCGCCCGAGAGCTGAGTGGCGTTGTGGCCGACCAGCGTGTTTTCTTGGTTGGGTAACCCGCGCACAAAGTCGCCCAAGTTGGCCGCTTCTAGGGCTTTCCAAACCCGGTCTGTATCGATGGTCTCGCCCAAAGCGATGTTTTGCGCCACGGAGTCGTTGAACATGACCACGTCTTGACTGACGTAGGCAATTTGGCGACGCAAACTGGCAAGGGTCCAGTCTTGAACGGGCACACCGTCCAAGCGTACTTGACCTGAGCTTGTGTCTAAAAAACGCGGCAGCAAGTTCGCCAATGTGGTTTTGCCAGAGCCCGATGCACCGACCAAAGCCACCGTTTGGCCTGGCTGAATGGTCAGACTCACCCCCTGCAAAGCAGGGCTGGTGGCCGAAGGGTATTGCAAGGTGACTTGGTCAAACTGGACTTCACCTCGTGTTTTGTCAACAGCGTGTGTGCCTTGGTTTTCGTCGGGGGCCATGTCCATCAAATTCAGACCCCGCTCTAAAGCCGTGACCCCGCGTGTGAGCGTACCGGTCACCTCAGACAGGTGTTTGATGGGCGAAATCAACATCAACATGCCTGTGATGAAGGCGGCAAAGCTCCCCACCGTCACGTTGTTTTGGCTGCCGGTGCTTTGGCTCAAAGCGATGGTGATGACGCCAGAAAGCGCCAAAGCGGCAATGACTTGAATCAGTGGCGTCATCACAGAGTCGGCCACCACGGCCTTGAGTGCGAGTTGACGTAGTTTTTGATTCGCCTGCGCAAATTTTTGGATTTGGCCAGGTTGCGCGTTGTGTAAGCGCACCATGCGGTAAGCCAACACGTTTTCTTCCACCACATAGGCCACGGCTTCTGTGGCGTCCTGACTGGCCTTGACCACGTTGTGCAAACGGCGTGACAGGTTTTTCACCACCCAAGCAATGGGGGGGAAGATCGCAAAAACGATGAGGGTGAGCTTCCAGTTGAGAAACAGCAAATAGCCCAATAAAGCCAGCAAAGTGATCAAATCTTTGGCAAAAGCCAGCATGGTCGTGACTAACAGCGAAGCACCATTGTTGACTTCGTACACCATGGTGTTGGTTAAACCGCTGGCATGGTGTGTGGCGAACAGTTGTGGATCAGCGCGGAGCAACTTCTCAAACAAGCGCTGACGGAGTTGCTCCATGGAGTAATTGGTGACGCGGGCCAATGAGTAAGCCGCAATGAACCCTGCAAAACCACGCAGTCCAAACAGGAGAAGCAGGACCACAGGCACCTTCCACAGCTCTAAGGTGCCTCGGTCAAAGCCGCTGTCCAGCAAAGGTTTCATCAATGCGGGAATCGCGGGCTCGGTGCCTGCGGCGATGAAGATGCCCGCAATGCCCAAAGCCAACGCGCTGGGGTGTCCAGAAAACCACGGCGCCACACGTTTGAGCCTCTGGAACAGAGAGTCAGTGGCAGAGGAGGAGGTGGGGCTGGACATAAATGAAATGAAAAGGCGCAAAAGGCAATACCGAGCATTATCGCCACTCGTTCACCACTAAAATCTAAGGATTCATTTGGTTCCCCATTTCACTATGACCCGTCAAATTTTTCGCCTCGCATTCGGCCTGTTGACTGCTGGTTTGTTGGCCTTGCCCACGTGGGCGCAGTTCCGCGTGGAAGTGTCTGGCGTGGGCTTGACACAGGTGCCAATTGCCTTTGCACCTTTGCGTGGTGAAGAAACATCGCCTCAAAAAATCTCTGCCATCGTGCAGGCGGACCTCGAACGCAGTGGCCAGTTCCGTGGCGTGACGGCAGGCGTGGTGACAGACGAAACCCAACGCCCCGACATCAGCGCCATGCGTCAAAAGGGCGCTGATGCCTTGCTCACAGGCAGCATTAGCAAAATGGCCGATGGCCGTTACGACGTGCGCATCCGCTTGTGGGATGTGGTGCGCGGTCAAGACTTAGGTGCCATGAGCTATGTCGTCGTCACAGGCGACTTGCGTTTGGCTTCGCATCGAATTTCTGACTTTGTGTACGAAAAACTCACGGGCGACAAAGGTGTTTTTTCCACCCGTATTGCTTATGTCACCAAGTCTGGCGCCCGCTACAACCTGTGGGTGGCTGACTCCGACGGCGAAAACGCCCAATCGGCATTGGCCAGTCCAGAGCCCATCATTTCTCCCAGCTGGTCGCCTTCTGGCGGCCAATTGGCCTATGTGTCGTTTGAATCTCGTAAACCCGTGGTCTACATCCACGACGTGTCGACAGGCAAGCGTCGCGTGATTGCCAATTTCCGAGGCTCCAACAGCGCCCCCAGTTGGTCGCCCGATGGCCGTACCTTGGCTGTGACCCTGAGTCGCGATGGCGGTTCGCAGCTGTTTGCGATTGATGCCCAAGGTGGCGAACCTCGCCGTTTGACCCAATCTGCTGCGATTGACACAGAGCCAGTCTTTTCACCCGATGGCTCTGCCATTTACTTTGTGAGTGACCGTGGCGGCGCGCCTCAGATTTACCGCATGCCCGCATCTGGTGGGCCAGCCAACCGCGTGACCTTCAATGGCACGTACAACATTTCACCCTCCATCAGCCCTGATGGCCGTTGGTTGACCTACATCTCTCGCGTTGGCGGCGCGTTCAAATTGCACGTCATGGATATTGCCAGCGGCAACGTCGCTGCCATCACCGACAGCAACCGCGATGAACGTCCCAGCTTTGCACCCAACAGCCGCCTCATCGTCTATGCGACCGTCCAAGATGGCCGCGAAGCCCTCATGACCACCACCTTGGATGGCCGCATCAAAGCCCGGTTGTCAGGCCAAGGCGGCGATTTGCGTGAGCCCAATTGGGGGCCTTTCAACAAAGTTCAGCCCTAACTAATTCTTTCTTTTCAAAGTCTCTTTTATGAAAAAACTCTTTTTGCTCGTGTCCATTGCAGCCGTGTTGTCTGGTTGCGCCTCTGGCGTTAAATTGAACGATGTACAAGTCGACGACCGTTCGGGTGGCGCTTCAGGCCAAGTTGGCGGTGTCAACGGCTTGAATGCACGCGGTTTGGGCGCCATGGAAGGCATCAAACAAGGCCCAGTCGGGGTTGATCACATCATTTACTTTGAGTTAGACAGCTACACCGTCAAGTCTGAGTACCAAAATGCGCTGGAAGCCCATTCGCGCTACCTGCGTGCAGACCGTACCCGCCGCGTCAACCTAGAAGGCCACACCGATGCACGTGGCGGCAGCGAATACAACTTGGCCTTGGGCCAAAAACGTGCCGATGCCGTCCGTCGCGCCCTGAGCGCCTTGGGGGTGCCTGAAGGTCAAATGGAATCCGTGAGTTTTGGTAAGGAAAAGCCCGTCGCTCAAGGCTCTGACGAGTCTGCCTACTCACAAAACCGCCGTGCTGCACTGAACTACCAATGACATTGAATCCTTCTTTCTCGCTCCGTGCTGCAGCCTTGGCTGCAGGTGTGTTGATGAGTACGTTCGCCAATGCCGGCCTGTTTGAAGACGACGAGGCTCGCCGTGCCATTCTTGAATTGCGCGAGCGCGTTGAGCGCCAAGGCGAGGAAATTCAAAACTTCCAACGTGGTTTGCTTGAACAGCAAAACCAATTTGAGGCCTTGCGTGCGGAAACTGCCCGCTTGCGTGGCGAGAAAGAAGAACTCACCCAAGAACTGCGCCGCCAACAAGAGCTGTCGCAAGGCGTGGATGACCGTCTGAAAAAGTTTGAACCCGCGAAGGTCAAAGTCGACGGTGTGGAGTTTGTGGCAGATCCTGCCGAAACCAAAGCCTACGAAGACGCCTTGGCCATCTTCCGCAAAGGTGAATTTGGTCCAGCCAGCACAGCCTTTAACGACTTCATCAAGCGCAACCCCAAAAGTGGCTACGTGGTGCCCTCGTTGTTTTGGTTGGGGAATGCCCAGTACGCCAACCGCGAATACAACAACGCCATCAAAAACTTCAACACTTTGTTAAGCAAAGCGCCCAGCCACATGCGTGCGGCAGAGTCCATGCTCTCGGTGGCCAATTGCCAACTGGAGTTGAAGGACATCAAAGCAGCCCGCAAAACCTTGGCGGAAGTCGTTAAAAACTACCCCAACACCGAAGCCGCAGCCGCAGCCAGCGAGCGGTTGGGTAAGCTCAAATGAACGAATTAGCCACCCTCACCAAAGAGGTCCTTGGGGCCTTTTTTCTTGGGGGCTTGATGCTTGGCTTCATCAGCCAACGCACCCACTTTTGCACCATGGGAGCCATCTCTGACGTGGTGCATATGGGCGACTGGACTCGCGCACGCCAATGGGCCTGTGCCATCGCGGTGGCGATGCTGGGTTTTGCCGCCTTGTCTGACTTCGGGTGGGTGGACCCCAGCAAAACCTTGTACGCCAGCACCCGCCTGATGTGGCTGTCCTCCTTGGTCGGGGGCGTCATGTTTGGCTATGGCATGGTCATCGCCTCGGGCTGTGGCAACAAAGCCTTGGTGCGCATTGGCGGCGGTAATCTCAAATCGGTGGTGGTCTTTGTGGTGTTGGGCATCAGTGCCTTTGCCACCATGAAGGGGCTCACCGCTGTTTTACGCACGCAAACCGTAGACACGGTCTTCATCGACATGCCCTCAGGCGCTCACTTGCAGGCCTTAGGCATTCAGGGTGTCGGCTACGTCGTCGCTGTTGCCATCTTGTTTTGGGTGCTGCGAGACAAAGAGTTTTGGTCCTTTAACAGTTTGTTAGCAGGCGTGGGTGTGGGCAGCATTGTGGTCGCTATGTGGTGGGTGAGTGGCCATTTGGGCTTTGTCCCTGAACACCCAGAAACCCTGGATGCTGTCTACTTAGCCACCAGTTCTGGTCGCATTGAGGCGCTTAATTTTGTTGGCCCCATCGCCAACACCTTGGATTGGGTGATGTTTTTCAGCGATGCATCCAAAGTCCTTACCACTGGGGTGGTTGCCGTGGCTGGTGTCATTTGTGGATCGGCCGTTTCTGCCATGCAAAGTCAAACTTTCCGTTTGGAAAGCTTTGCCAACGCCCGTGACTTGGGCCAACACCTCATGGGTAGTGTGTTGATGGGCGTGGGTGGCGTCACGGCCATGGGGTGTACGGTGGGGCAGGGCCTCAGTGGTATTTCAACCCTCAGCCTGAACGCTGGCTTGGCTCTCGTTGCCATCGTGGCAGGCGCTGTGGTGGCCTTGCGCCAGCAAGCAGCACGCTTAGAACGTAGCACCTGTGCCTGAGACTGCTGACCTCGAGCGCCGTTTTGGCGGTTTGGCCCGCTTGTACGGTATGCAAGGTGCGGCCAACATTCGTGCCGCCCATGTGGTGGTGGTCGGCATCGGTGGCGTAGGGTCGTGGACCGTAGAGGCTTTGGCGCGAAGCGGGGTAGGGCAGTTGACCCTGATTGATCTCGATCATGTCGCCGAATCCAACATCAACCGACAAATTCATGCGCTCGACAACACGGTGGGGATGGCCAAAGTCGAGGCCATGCGTCAGCGCATTGCACACATCAATCCGCACTGCATCGTTCATGGCATCGAAGAGTTTGTGGAACCTAACAACTGGCCTGGTATTTTGGGAGGCGTCCATGTCGATGCGGTGATTGACGCCTGCGATCAGATCAAAGCTAAGACCGCCATGGCCGCTTGGGCACTCAAACACAAGCAAGTTTTCATCACCGTCGGCGCTGCTGGCGGAAAGCGACTTGCACACAAGGTGGATGTCGATGACTTGGCCAACACCAGCCACGACCCCTTGCTGGCCAAACTGCGTTACACCCTGCGCCGTGAGCATGGCGCATCTCGTGATGGCAAAAAAATAGGCGTCCCCACAGTCTTTAGTCGCGAAGCCGTAGCACCACCGGACGCCAGCTGTGACGTGCAAGGCGATGGGTCACTCAACTGCAGCGGGTATGGTTCAGTGGTGAGTGTGACAGCCACCTTTGGTCAGTGTGCTGCGGGCTGGGCGCTGGAGCAAATTTCTTCGCGCACATTGCCAAAAGACTGAAAAATACGTTATACTCTTAGTCTTCGCAGGGTACGAAGCAAACGCTGAATATCCTACGTGATGGGACCATAGCTCAGTTGGTAGAGCAGCGGACTTTTAATCCGTTTGTCGTGGGTTCGACCCCCGCTGGTCCCACCAAAACACTTGTAAACATAACGTTTGCAACGAAAGCAGCCACTAACAAGTGGCTGTTTTTTTTTGTGCACACCGACTACGCACTTCCCATGCATGAGGTAGAGGGACTTAATCTAAGTCGTCTGCGGCTTCCTCAAGAGCAAGTTGTTGGTCAATGAGCTCATCAATAGCTTTGTCAATCTCATCAACGAGTCGTTGGTTGGCGTCTGACTTATTTTTTTCAAGCAAAAGATTGGCTGACTCTAGTTCCATATAGAGCGCATCAATCTTGGGTTGTAGTTCGCCTAACTTTTTGCTCGTCATTTTGAATATTTTTCAGATGGGCGAAGTGTATACAACTTCTACAAAATAGCCATCAATATTTGAGGAGTGGCGAAATTACTGTTTAAATCATAAATTCGTCAAAAATAGTAGAAATACGATTAATCTTATGTAAACTTATAAAACCGACACAAAACCACCTAGGAGAATCGGCGGTTTTGAGGGGGAGGCGTGATTAGGCCGTTGCGTGGCCAGACAGATAGTCGGCGTAGTTATTCGTCAACTGATCGTAGGCATTGGCGGCATCGCTGAACAAGTTTTGCTTTTGCAAGAGCCAGCCATAATTGAACCAAGCCACATGCTTGCGCTCATCTTGGCTATGCTTGAGCCATTGACGGTAAAGGTCAATCGCTTCTTCGTAGCGGCCGGCTGCTTCAAGCATATCGGCAGCTTGTGTGAGTTCGTTCAAGGTAAAGCTAGTCAGCTTAGCGCCTGAGAGGTGTTGGTTTGTAGACATGATGAGCTCCTAAAAAAATGAATTTGATTAGGTAATGCACAATCTGTGCCAGAAATAATTGACACATCAACTCACAAAAATGAAAAGTAGCCCACTCTTTTTAGCAGCAAGCCTCGTGCTGAGTCTGGCCTCGCATGCGGCCGAGCTGAGCAGCTTTGATGACGAGCGCAACAAATACCAGTCCTACAAAGACCCAACGCGTGTGTCTTACTTATATAACCGTTGCGCAGCCCTCCAGTTGAATGTGGCGGCCTTGCTTTCGCGCAAGGGCAAAGCCCAAGGGGCGAAAGACTTTGAGGCACTCGCCCAGCACTATATGGTCTTGTCTGAGGCCAATGAGCGTGAAATTGATAAGAAACGGGGCTTAAAAAGCAAAGACACCATGAAAACCGTCCACCGCTCGGTGGCCAATGTGTCGGAGCTCTACACAAAGCGCATGAACAGCAACTTTGCCAAGCGAGGCGACTACATCGTGGGCGATACGCAGCTTGAGTCCGAACTAGCGGAGTGCAATTTGCCGGATGTTTTTAGGAAGGCATTGTTGGCGAACTAGCCAAAGCTACTGGCTTTATGGGGGCTCTCGCCTTGGCTGTCTCAATGGCATGCCACATATCGCGTTGATTTTGGAGTGCTAACCAGTAGCCTTGGGTTGTTCCCAGAGCCTCACACAGGCGCAGGTCCATATCGGCGGTAATCGAAGCATGCCCATTAAGCACACGCGACATCATCACACGACTAATACCAATGTGTTCAGCAAACGCAGTGATGTTCACATTGAGATCCTTTAGCCAACCTAATAGCAGTTCGCCTGGTGTGGATGGATTGTGCATTTTTGTGTTCATAAATGGCCTCTCAGTGGTAGTCCAGATAATTTAAGAGTTCTACATCTTTGTCGGCAAAACGAAATGTCAATCTCCAATTAGCTTTGACTGTCATCGCATAAAAACCAGTTCGATTGCCGGAAAGTTGGTGTAATCGCCAAGAGGGGCGCTTGAGGTCGTTGGGACTTGATGCAACGCTCAATGCTGACAGCAATTCACGTAATCTGGCTGCATGAATAGCCTGAATCCCTCTTGTTTGACCAGTTTCATAGAACAACGCCAAGCCTTTGTGCGATATGGAAAGAATCATAATTCGTAAACCCATGATTTACAAGTGATGAATTCATTCTTTGTTCAAAATCAGCGAACTGGGTTTAGAAAAATGCGAAAAGTCCCGCCTTCACGGTATGCTTAAAGCCTCATCAGCTAAGCCTTAAAGATCACACATGCGCACCCGTTCTTATTTAGCTTTTGTTTTCCCAGCCTTATTGGCGAGCCATGCAGTGGCTCAGCAGAACAACGTAATCCCGCCGACGTACGACGCGGGGGCGCTGGTTCGGCAGACTGAGCAAATGATGCGGCAGAGCCAAATGCAGCAGGCAGCGCAAAAACGTGAGCTTTTGCCGCCCGCGGCGACCCTCACCGAGGCCACGGTGGTTCAGGCCGAGCGGTTCAAATTTATAGGCAACAAGCGTTTGAGCGCAGACCAATTGCAAGTTGTGGCCGCCTCATACACCCATCGCCCTTTGAATCAGCACGACTTACAGCATCTGCTCGATGCCATTTCTGAGGGCTATCGCCAAACTGGCTGGCTGGTACAGGCCTATATCCCGCGCCAAGATTTGACTGGGGCTGAAATCACAATTCAAGTGATTGAAACTATTCCCCCCAGCAAACCTCTACGTTGACTTTAAAACGCTAGGTATTTAGCGGCCTACAGGCCCAAAACCCTACACAAGCCTACATAAACGTCGAAAAAGCGGCAAGGCACGCTTCTTGCTGTAAGACAACCCCTATGGTTGTTTTTTGCCGCTTTTGTGAAATTAACTAAATCGCGAATCATTGCTGCGATTGCTTTCCTGTGCCTTTTGGGTGGGTCGTTGGACATCTACGACCCCGTTTTGCCCAAAAACACAGGCGCTGTCCTGCGCGCGATTGAGGAAACAACCGACCTCCCTGTGACCGAATGGGCTCAAGCCATCACTGGCACGCCCATCGCCAAATCGGCCAAACCACGCGATGTGGTGCAAGCCGCCATGGACAAAGTCATGGAGTCACAAGAGGTTGAACAAGCCGCCAAAGAGCTGATTACGCTCAAAAATATCAAGTTCCAAGGCGTCACCATTTTGGGCGACATGGAGCTGCGCGGCTTGATGGAGCCATTCCTCAACACCCCCATGAGCTATGAGCAAATGCTCGAAGTTGGCATGGTGGTTGAGGCGTATTACCGCCAAAACAACTACTTGGCCCGTGCCATCCTGCCGCCGCAAGACCTGACCGAAGGTGTCTTGCTGGTTGACGTCATTGAGTCTGTGTTCTCCAAAGTTGAAATTGAACAAGAGCTTGAAGATCTACCCAACACCCAAGCCCACGTCACGGCGCTGATTGAAAACCAACAGAGAACCGGCGAACCGCTCAACACCAAGTCACTTGACCGTGCCCTGGCGCTCGCCAATGACCTGCCAGGCATGAGCGCTCAAGGCTCTTTGCGCCAAGGTCGCGAAGCGGGTGAAACAGAATTACTGCTTAAGTTATACCAAGGCAGAACCCGTCAAGCTGAACTCACCGTCGACAACGCCGGCTCGCGCTCCACGGGCGCTCAGCGTTTGATGGCCAGCATGACTTGGTTCAACCCCAACGACATCGCCGATTTGCTTAACCTGGTCGCCGTCCATACGAAAGGCAGCGACTACGCCCGAATGGCCTACAGCGTGCCAGTGGGCGTCGACGGCTGGCGCATGGGCGCCAACGTGTCGGTCATGCAATACGAAGTCATCAAGGGTGACATTGGCGTGGTGGGTGCCATCGGTAAAGCCGTCACACAAGGCTTGGAATGGCTCTATCCGCTGGTTCGCAGCGACAACACCAGCGCCACCGTGGCCCTCACGGCGGACATCAAAGAGTTCAAAAACACCTCAGCCCAAGGCATTCTGATGTCTGACTACCAAGCCAAAGTCTTGGCGGCACAGGTGTCTGGCTTCTACCGCGACCCCAATCCGGGTGGTGGCGTAGGCACCTATTCGTTACAAGTCAGTCACGGTGAGCTATTGCTAGATGGCTCCACTGACATGCAGCGCAATATGGACAAGGCCGGGGCGCAAACCGATGGCCCCTTCAACAAGCTCAAAGTCACGGCGTCATGGCAGCAACCCCTCACCACACAAACCACGGCGGTGGTGTCGTACACCGGGCAGCTGGCTGACAAAAACCTAGACTCCTCTGAAAAAATGCAGCTCGGCGGCATGAACGGCGTACGCGCCTACCCGACGGGCGAGGGCTCGGGCTCCGATGGCCAGCTGATTCAACTGGAGGTCAGACACACGCTGGAGTCGGGCATCAACTTGACCGGTTTCTACGACTGGGGCATGGTCTGGCAGTACCACGATACACAGTTCCCGGGATCGCCTAAACATAACGACCTCATTTATAAGGGCTTTGGTGCCAGTGTGGGCTACACCTTTGACAACGGTGCATCTGTCAAAGCCACGTGGGCCCGCAAGCAGGGCAACAACCCCAACCCCACGCAAAGTGGCAACGACCAAGATGGCACACGTGACCGAAACCGCTATTGGTTGCAGCTCAATTTGCCGTTCTAGCGCTTAGCAGCATAAATAGTGATAGAAAATTAAATCTAAAACACTAAAATTTATGAATGAAGTTCAACGACAAACAAATTGACGACATTGCAAGATTGCTTGGCACATTGGCTGCGTCCTCTATTGTTGGATTTACCATTGGCGCTGCTAGGCCACAAAGTGTGACTAGCGTTGAAGAGTTCGGCCTTGTAACCTCAGCAGTGTTAGCATTGGCTGTGATGCTTTTAATCAGGAGAAACCCATGACACCACTTGCCTACGTTCTATTTGGTTTGTGCATTGTGATTGCGGTTGGCGGCTACTACGTCTACACCCACAAAGAATAAAGCTCAGCAAAACCAAACACCCAAGCCCCGTCAGTTCCCAAACTGGCGGGGCTTTTTGCTTTCAGACTGACAAGCAAAACCGTCAAAAACCACCAGGCCCGAATCTTGCAATTTTGTGGGCTTGAAACACTCAAGATCACCGCAGCCATTCCGAATCGGAATGGCTATGCCGCGCTCAGTAGAAACCCGCCTCTACGAAACAGACGTTTTTGCACGTCTGGGGGTGGTCTCGCGCGCGCGCGGTGTGCCTTCGGCTCGGCTGGCTGTGCTGGCTTTGGCGGCGCTTTTGTCGGTTCAAGGGGCCGATCCTGTGTCGGCCCAAACCACGCCCATCGCGACACAGCTGCCCACCGGCGGCCAAGTGGCGGCGGGGCAGGCCAGCATCAGCCAAACGGCCAACACCCTCAACATCAACCAGACCAGCCAGCGCGCTGTGTTGGACTGGACCAGCTTCAACGTGGGCAAAGACGCCACCGTCAACTTCCAGCAGCCCAACGCCCAATCGGCCACGCTCAACCGCGTGATGGACACCCAGCCCAGCCAGATCTTTGCGCGCATCACCGCGCCGGGCTCGGTCATCTTGGTCAACCCTGAAGGCGTGTACTTTGGCAAATCAGCCAGTGTCGACGTGGGTGGCTTGGTGGCGACCACGCACACCGCCGCCGCCCAAGAGTTCATGGAAGGGCAACTCAAATTCAGCCGCAACGGCGCCACGGGCAAAGTCACCAACGAGGGCGAACTCCGCGCCGCGCTGGGCGGCTACATCGCCATGCTGGCGCCAGAAGTGCGCAACCAAGGCGTCATCGTGGCCAACTTGGGCACCGTCGCCATGGCGGCGGGTGAAACCTTTGAGTTGAAGTTTGACGGTAACGGGGCCCTGAGCCGCGTGGTCGTCACCGGCGCCGCCATCAACACCTTGGTGGACAACAAAAGCGCCATCAAAGCGCCAGGCGGCCTCATCATCCTGTCGGCCCAAGCGGCCAGCCG
>JACCDQ011482784.1_pt1 | contig 19973 bp, 16 predicted proteins | sample 7446031 | NCBI WGS metagenome assembly JACCDQ01 (sample SAMN15323442, study PRJNA562643) | freshwater metagenome | isolation source: river surface water | place: USA:Blue River Watershed | collected 2017-08-17
ATACATCATAACTTTCGCTCGATTAAAAGATCTTTTACGAAACCCGTCATTTTGATTATTTTAGACGAATATGCTTCACCTGATGAATTAGCTCACTATACAAAAGACAGAAAACCCTTACAATTCAGTCATGTATTGCAAACAACTGGTTGGATCGTTTCTACGTCATCAAAAAGTAAGCATAAAGCAACCGTGAATAGCCTCGCCTCCTTATTCAATTATAATATAAATTTAACCGACGCAAACTTAGACGCGACCACTTCCATCGGTTTGTTAAGAAAATCACCCTTATTTACTGATTTAGAAAAAAAGGGAGTTACTTGTTATAATTGGGGAATCTTTGATGTAGGAAAAACGCAGGCATTTTCTAAAATCTATTATTATGAAAATGAAGCCAAACAAATCAGTTTCATTAAACATCTATTCTCAAAATCGATGGTAAGTCTTTTCTACCTCCTCACCCCAGACGCTAAACAATCCATACACAACCGTTCAATCATGGAGCAGAGCGCTACCCAAATAAATAGTTTAACCAAAGCGCAATCATTTATTTATGTACACCTATTAATGCCGCATGCTCCGTTAAGCTACACGGGGTCGAATTCTTTTAAACCCTCTCCTTACTCAAATAAAGTAAATAACTACCTGAAATATTGGTATTTTACGAATCAAATTGTTCTACAGAAATTACTAAACCCACTTATCAAATCTCAAAAATTCAAGATCATCTTAACCGGTGACCATGGTTATCGATTTTACCCATCAGAAATTAATCCATATCTAACCATGACTGCCTATTATGGATTCCCTAAATGGCAGGTAGATCAAGTGAAGTCCGTACAAGATCTAGGAAGTTTAATCTATGCGAGTTATTGAAACAAAAAAAGCCCGCCATACGCGAGCTTCTTTCTAATTAAATTCATCCCCGAAGGGGATTCCAACTTTATTCTTTGTGCATTATACTTTATTCTTTCAACCTAGTAATTCCTTCAAATTCACTGTCTTAAAAAACACATAAATCAACGCCACAAACACCCCTACAAACATGAACCCAATCGTAATCAAACTACGCTTAGGCCCATCCTTATGAAGAGCAACCTGAGCAGGCTCAAGGACCTTAAATATTGGTGTCTCACGATGTAATTTCACTTTCGATTCTTCGTATTGTCCACTGATCGTCGAATACAGGTTGTAGGCCATGTCAACCTCATATTGTAATTTCTTTTCGCGGTCTTTCGCCACGTTCAAGAACAAGTTCATGTTTTGATCGCGATAAGCACTCAGTGTAAACAAGGCTTGATCATAACGAGATCTTGATTCCGTCAAGCGTTTCTCTAAGAAGGCAAGCTCTTGTCTAGCCTTTTGCGTACGGTAATCTGTCACATACTTCGTTAAGTAATGTTGAATCAAGGAGGTTATGTTCGCTGCTGCAACCGCATCTGTTAATTTGGTTGTTAACGAAATGACGCCGGATTTTTTATCGATCTCTAAAACAACAGAAGACCGCAGTTTATTAATTGCCGCCTGTTCTTTCTTATTTAACTTAATTAAATCTGCTGAGAGCGCCGATGCAGGCAACTTATCTAATTTAACTTCTGAAGAGACATCCTTTTCCTCAGCATCTCCTACTATATCAAGTGGCGCCGTATCTTGTTTTTCAGATAAGAAGTCCAAAACGGATTGCCACTTTTTGTATTTGCTACTGTATATTTTCGCCTTCAACACCTCTCGCAACAGAGGGGCACTTTGTACGATATTAGGGTATAAATCAGGACGAATCGCTTCTCCTCCAGTATTACCCGCTCCTAAATCAATCCCTGCTAATCCAGCAAGTGATTTTAGACTTCCTCCCGCTCCACCAGACTTTGAATCTAATTCCGGCAAAAGCTTTGCGTTCGAGCTATATTCATTGGGTTGTGTCAGCGAATAAATAGCCCCTATAACGGCGAATAATACAGCGCAGGTGGCGATTAAGATTCGATAGGACTTCAGCGTACGAAATATCTCACCAAAATTGATCGAAATTTCCCCGTTATCTTCTATTTGTTTATTTTCTAAATTAGACATGGAGATTATTTAGTCAAATTGTTAATCAATGTGGTCAATGTAAGCGCTACAGATACTAAAGCTGACGAGAGACCTACCGCTTCGGCCGTCGTCAAACCTTTCTTCATATTTGTAGGGAATTCAGGCACGACAATTTCTGATCCTGGAACCACCTTCGGGTTAACCCGGAAGAACAAGAAGTGTCTGCGTTTGGCGGAAATTCCATTAGGCGCCTTCACATACACATTTTTCTTATCAGCATAGTCCGTAAAGCCCCCCGCTCCATCTAAGTAATCCTGAAGTGAATACCCCTCTACGTATGCGATGGCAATAGGATTTTGAACTCCTCCAGACAACTTAACCGTTTCTAATATACGCGGAATGACTAATCGGTCATTCTCCATTAAGAGTAAGTTGTTTTTCGAATTCGGATTTTTTAGGATTTCAGAAAGTTTTACCCCCACTACTGTCGAATCTCGGTATAATATAGCTCCATCTAAATAGCCTTCAGGTTTTAGTCCACCAGCCTCAAAAATTAAATCAGAGATTTTCTGATCATCTTTCGGAATTGCATAGCGACCTGGGAAATTGACTAATCCTTCAATCGTCACACTTCTTTGTACTTCATAATTAGGTGATCGACGGATCGAAATAATGTCAAATGGTTTTATTTCGAATTGACTTGCTTCGTTGCTAATATTTAAACTGCCATCAATATCAAAAGTCTTGACTTGAATTTTCTCCTTTGTCGCATCATCATTTCCATGTGTTATAACACGGCGGGATAATTCAATTTTCGCAAAACTCGCTGCTTCATTGAATCCCTTAGCTAACAATATTAAATCTGCCACTTTCATACCCGAACGGAATTCAAAAATCCCAGGTTTATTCACCTCTCCATAAATACTCACGCGCTGATTCTCACGTAATGAATCCAAGGAGTATACCGTCAAGTAATCTTCTCGGTGCAAAGCAATGTCAGCAAGCTCCCCTCTCAACACTTTTCCTAAATCAAATGAGATCATTTCTGGATCGTAATTCTCCTTTCTACGTGAAATCGTAGCTCGATTTAAGAAGGCGTTTTCACGAGGTCCTTCAGCTCGCTTGATCAAATCCTTCACTGTCGTTAACCCACTTTCGATCGCAAAAACACCTGGTCTAAATACCGCTCCCGTTACGGTCACTCGGTTTTCATAGCGTTCTATGATTTTACCCACTGAAATCGAATCTCCATTTTGTGGCTGGAAAGTAGCCACCTCATCCTGCGTGATGTTTAATAATTTTAATTCGCGCGACGTATTTCTACGCACATTTAAGGAATAGGTATAGGCCTTGTCTGTGAAGCCCCCTGCATAGCGAAGAATGTCTTTTAAAGTTTCTCCCTTTACGGCCTCGAAAACCATAGGGCGTCTTACTTCCCCGGCTAATTCGACGTGTGAATCAAAATCTCCCACGCGAATAATGTCTTGGTCCTTTAATTGAATATTGTCTTTTTGATCTGCCTTTAATAAGAAATCATATAAGTCTAGCGTGCGAACCACCTTATTATTTCTAATCACGCGAATGCTACGGTAAGATCCATTTTCGTTAGGCCCGCCCGCTAAGTATAAAGCGTTAAATACAGTGGCTAAAGAAGAGATGGTGTATGAACCTGGGTTCTCCACTTCACCTACTAGAGTCACTTTAATACTACGAACATTACCCAATGTAATAATGGCTGACGAGCCACTTCCTGGGCGATTCAATCCTTGGTATAATTGTCTTAAACGGCTAACGATTCTAGCAGATGCTGCTTCTACTGTCAATCCATTTACATATATAGGACTCAAGTTCAGGATCTTCAAGGTACCCTCAGGACTAACCGTGACAGTATAATTGTCCATCACTTCACCAAATATATCGATGTTCAATTCATCATCTGGCCCTAAGGTATAGTTTACCGGAGTGGCGATGCGCAAATCAGGTTCAAAGTTTAATTTTTTGTTATTAAATAGATTGGCACCGTATATCTTTTTCTTAGGCAACAAAGTAGAATCTACCATTTCCTCTTCATCCATCGAAACATACTCCATATCCTCATCATCTACACTTTTAGCCCCTTTTTTCGTGCTTAACTTACCTGAAATACTTCTTTTCGAAGATGTTTTTCCTTTTGCAGTAGTCGTCTTTTCTTTGGACTTATTATCCCCTAATTGGGTCAAACGACTTCGCATTTTTGCGATATCAGCAGAAGTATATCCTTGTGCTTTCGCTGCTTTTTCTAACTGAGCTTCTGTCATGCCACTGGATTGGGCACGCTCGAAAAAGGTAGCAATTTCTTCATCACTTAAGTCTTCAACTTTACGTTTTGCTTGAGAGAAAGCAGCGTGAACAAGTACAAGAAAGGAGAGTGTCAGAAGAATTCGACTAAATAATTTCATACTAAAATATTATGATACGAATAGTTATTACAAATTTAGCTAAAAATTAGGAGAAGAGATGCTTTAGCGACAATGTGGGATGCATTTTTATTTAATGGTATTCTTTAAAAAACATGAAAGCTCACCATATAGCGAGCTTTCATGTTAAGATATGCAATAATTCAATGCGCCACCCCTTTACTGAAAAGCACAGAAGTAAAAGTCTTCACCACAATTACCACATCAAACCAAACAGATTTCCTCGCTAGATATTCTTTCTCCAAAGCAACCTTTTCTTCGATGGAGATCTCGTCCCGCCCATTAATCTGAGCCCAGCCGGTGATTCCTGGCTTCAATTTGCCTACCCCTGTTGCGACTCGTAAGGCCATTAAATCATCTTGGTTATATAAGGCCGGCCTGGGTCCCACAAATACCATATCTCCCTTGATAATATTTATCAAGTTAGGCAATTCGTCCAAACTCAACTTCCTTAATACTCCACCTATTCTCAATAAATAGGATTCGGGATTTACCAATAGATGTGTCGCGACATTCGGCGTATTCTTCTTCATACTTCTAAACTTATAAATGTGAAAGAAAGTATAGTTTATACCTACTCGTTTTTGCCTGAAGAATATGGGCGATCCATCTTCTATAAATATAGAAAATGCCAAAATGAGAAAGACTGGAAATAAAATCACCAAAAATATTAAAGCGATTAAGCGATTAAGCATTGTCAGAAAAAGATTTAAATGTTTTTATTAATCCCTCTTTAGATGAAACCGGCAATGGCTTACCTAAGGCCTCTTTTATCTTAGTATTACTGACTATGTAGCTTTCAGTAAGCTTCTGTACGCGTTCAGAATTGAGCGGCAATTTCAATATGTCCCCAACACAAGCGAGCACCTTTATTAGGCTCCTACTAACATTCAAAATCCTTGGCTTCCTCCCCTTTGATTCAGCAATCATTTTAATTACTTCATTCGTAGATAATGGAACATCATCTGCTACATTATATACTCCTGAAGGTATATCGTCGCGATCAATCAGTTCTTTTAAAATAAAACAAAAGTTTTCAATTGATAAAAAAGAACGAAAGTTAACAAATGACCCCAATGGCCAAGGTAATCCTTTGGAAACCAAATTATAAAGTAGATTCAAATTGCCTTTATTGCCCGGTCCATGAACCATACAAGGACGTAGAATATAAACTCTTTTATCTGCAGGAATTAGCTTTGAAAGAATGTATTGTTCTGCTAACAATTTACTCTTACCGTAATGCGAAATAGGTTTTGGTACAACCCCCTCAGTCAATACGCCATCTACTTCATCAGCTACCGCTTTCACAGAACTTACAGTAATAAAGACTTTTGCTTTAGATGCCAAAAAAGCATCAAATATCTCTTTAGTTAATTCTGTATTAATTTTGTAATAATCTTGGAAATTTGAAACTTTTTTTAAGTCGTGAGCTTTCCCGATCAAATGAAGTATTGCATAACAATTATACTCCAGACATTTAATCAAATCTCCTTCAATTTTTAAATCTATATTTTTAATTAAATATTTATTAAAATTTGAATCCTCAGAAATACTTTTCCCTATAAATCCAGAAAAGCCAGTTACACCTATTAAATACATTTACTGTATATTTCCATATGAATGTTTAGTACCAAATTTACATCGAATTCTTTTATAGCTTTAATACGTGAAGCTTCCCCCATTTCAACGATCAAGCTAGGATTATTGATTAGTTTTTCAAGAGCTTTCGCTAGACTAATTGAGTCTTTAATTGGAACTTTTAGACCGTTGATATTATTGTCAACACAATCACGGCATCCAATAGCATCAGTTGTAACGATTGCTCGACCCACTGCACACGCTTCAATTAATGTTTTAGGCATTCCCTCTCTATATGACGGCAACACAACTATATGTGAGTTCTTATATAAATCCAATACATTTGTTTTATACCCAACCCAAGTAACATATTGACCATCTTGCCACTTTTCCAAAAAGCTAGAATTAACTCCTGCCTTATTATCAACGTCAGCCATTCCCGCCAAAACAAATTCAACTTTATTACTATATTTTGATTTCAGAATAACACTAGCTTCATATAACTCCATTACCCCTTTATCCCAAAGTAACCTACTCGGCATTAAAACTTTAATCTTGTCGAATTTAGGCATCTCCATTTTATGGTATTGCGCTAAATCTACTCCTGCGCCTTTAACAAAAAATACTTTATTTTTTGAATTGAGTACATGATTTTCATGAAGTTCATTATAATCATCGATATTTTGAAAAATTACAACTACCTTTTCACTATCAAACCCAAATTTCATTAAAAAAAGCATTATGCTAGAAATTACACCTTTTGCACTTTGAGTAAAAGTAAAGCCTAAGCCACTCACAGCATTTACTACCATTTTTACTTTTAACAATTTAGATATAATCGACCCATAAATTACTGGTTTTAATGTTATATGATGAACAATATCAGGCTTTACATCTAAATAAAGTTTATAAAAACTAATTATAGTTTTATATTCTTTTAAGGGATTAATTCCTGAACGAGAAATAGGTAAATTTACAAACCGAATTCCCTTATTAGTTATTTCCGAAGCCCTTCCTGTGTCTTCTCCTGCAACAATTACATTATATCCTTTTTTTAGTGCTTCCTCCGCAATAATTAATCTATGTGAAATAAAAAACCAATCAACATTAACTACAAATAAAATAGATTTCTTATTCATGCATTTATTAATAAGTATACTTAATGGTTTGCTTCAAGCCATGACTGAAACATTAAAATTGGCCATAAATGATTTGCCCAATTTCTTTTCCCAGATATATGCTCCTCCCATTTTTGTCTTACTGGAGCTGGATTGAAATAACCTTCTTTAATCAACCTATTTTCATTTAACAGATCGTCTGCCCATGATTTCAAATCACCTCTCAACCAGGAATCAAGGGGAATACCAAAACCCATTTTAGGTCGTTCAATTAAACTCTTGGGAACATACTTATACAGAACCTCCCGCAAAACCCATTTAGTTTTATTATTATAAATTTTAAAATCTAAAGGAAGACTCCAAGCAAATTCCATAACATTATGGTCAAGAAATGGAACCCGCGTTTCCAATGAAACTCCCATTGCCGCTCGATCTACTTTACATAATATATCATCAGGTAAATATGTTAATAAATCAAATGCCATCATTTGAGAAATTGGATCAAAATCTTTAAACTCATCGGAAATACTGCTAACAAATTCTTTCGGGGCTTCTGCTCCAATAACAACAGTAGATGAATCATCCCAAGACGAAATTAATCTTTCATATAATTCAAAATGGCTTTTACTAGTTAACACATTCATTGCCTTGTGTAATTTATCTCCTATATTTGAGAGATTCAATATAGTTCCTTTGAAAGTGAAATATTTAAATACCAAATTATAAATTTGCGGTTTAATCAACCTTACTAAGGAAGAAATTAAATCTCTTAACCACAGTGGAATATGGGATATTTTATTCCACAATTTAAATGTAAGTAAATACCTATTATATCCCCCGAATAATTCATCTGCGCCATCACCAGATAATGACACAGTTACACTTTTCTGAGCTAATTTGGCAACAATATATGTTGGAATTTGTGAAGAATCCGCAAATGGCTCATCATATAAACTTGCTAGAAGAGGTATAACATTTAAAGCATCTGATTGAGTTACGTATAATTCAGTATGATCGGTTTTCAAATGTTTTGATACCTGTTGAGCAAAGATGGCTTCATTAAATATATCTTCTGCAAAACCTATTGAAAAAGTTTTAACAGGGTTATTTGACATTTTTTGCATTATTGCTACAACTAAAGAAGAATCCACCCCACCAGATAAAAATGCACCTAAAGGAACATCTGCAAGCATTTGTTTTTTGATTGATTCTGTTAATTTTAAATTTAATTGATCAATTGCTTCATTTCGCGTCCCCACAAAAGGGTTGTCAAATGCTGATTTAATTTTATCACTTGCAGACCAATAAACTTTTTGAGTTGATTCCTTTCTTTTAAGCGATATAGTTAAATACGTACCTGGCTTCAATTTATATATGTTCTTATATATACTATATGGAGCGGGTATGTAAGAATATTTCAAAAGCATTGCGATTGAGTTCCTGTCAATATCTAAATTTATGATTGGGTTTGATTTTATAGCTTTCAATTCAGAGCTAAAGAAAAACGCTTCATCAATCCAACCATAATAAAGCGGCTTTTCTCCAAATCGATCTCTAACAATTGTTAGTTCTTGGTATTGTTTATCCCAGATTGCAAATGAATACATTCCAACTAACTTTAACAATGTATTTTCGATACCCCATACCTCGATACAATTAATTAGAGTTTCTGTATCAGAACAGCTTTGCCAAACAATGTTTATGCCTTCATTACTATTAAGCTCATCTCTTAACTCTAAATGATTGTAAATCTCTCCATTAAGACAAATAACAAATCTGCCTCCATTAGAGGACATTGGCTGCATACCATTTTCAGATAAATCAACAATAGATAATCTTCTGTGGCCTAAATAAATACCTTCCTGATCATCAACCCAAAATCCAGAACTGTCAGGACCTCTTGAAACCAACCTATTAGTAGTGTCAGCTAAAATTTTCGTTAAATCAAAGTTTTTGAAACTATTTAAAGTCAAAAAGCCGTTAATACCACACATAAATTATTATTTATATCAATAAAATTTGAAAAATTATTCATACTTATTAGTAAAATAATTATTTCAAGAATCAAATACTACTTTAAATAAGAATAAATATTTATATATTTTTCTTTCATAATTCTAAGTGAATACTTTGAATCTATTCGATAAAAATTATTGTATTTAATTTTATTCTTTTCGGCTATTTCCAGGGTTAAAATTTCGTTTATTTTTTTTGCTAATGTTTCTGGAGATTTAACAGGAACTATAAATCTATTATCATTCAATATCAATCTTGCATCACCAGCATCAGTCGAAACGCATAAACAACCATTATACATAGCTTCCGCTAACACATTAGGAAATCCTTCGCTAATTGAATGAAGGCAAAACACATCAAAAATTGAATAATATTTCTCTATGCTGGAATCCTCTTCCAAAAAAATGAACTTCCGTCTGTAGTTTTCATTTTTTATTAATGACGATAGTTTATTATTAGTAACATTTCTTCCGATTATGATAAACATTAAATTAAATGGCAGTTCATATCTTCTTAGTAGTATCAAACAAGAGTTAATGAATGTTTCGTGATCTTTATATTCATTGTAGCGTCCTACAGAACCAATTAATACAGAATTTGTAACTCCCAGATTCTTTTTAAATAAATTAATTTCGTTATTATTAAGCTTACTTGGCTTTAGATATCCATTATTAATTACCAATATTTTTCTTGCACAATACCCAATACTAATATGTTTTAGCTTTGCACTATGAGAAACTACAACGATAGTATGTGGGATAAAATAGGATAGCCCTGCATTTATGATTCCAATTAATCTAGTTGAGGATGAAATTCCAGACATCAAGTCGGTATTCCTAATATTCCAAATGATTTTCGGAACATTATTTAACTTAGCAACAATTCCACCGAAAAAATCAGAATGATACATCCAAGAATGAACAATTTCAGGTTTTTCAAATTTAATTATCTGATACAATTTAAATAAAGATTTAAATCTATTGTATCGAAAATCTAACTGATACAACTCAATGCCTTCGTTTACAATTAAATTCGCCAATTCCCCTCCTTCCATAAGAGAAATTACGACAAATTTAAATTGTTTATTAAGCGCTACCAAAATCTTAAACATTGAAATTTCAGCCCCACCTAAGCCCAAATTAGAAATAATTATACAAACTTTAATCATTTAAATTAACACAAATAATTAATATATAATTGCCCTTAGTATCAATGTGTTTTACTATTTATTGAAATTATTTATTATTAAATAAATCCAAATCACTCAAAACCATTTCTTTAACCAAAGAAGCTAAATTATACTTTGGATTCCAGCCTAATAATGATTTAGCTTTAGAAGGATCCCCAATTAATAATTCAACCTCAGTAGGGCGATAATATTTAGGATCAACTTTTACAACTATGCTTCCTAAAGGTACTGAATAATTACTATCATTTCTTACTACAAATCCTTCTTCTTTATCCCCTGCACCTCTAAAGCCAATATGTATCCCAAGTTCAGCAAAACTCATTTTTACGAAATCTCGAATTGTTGTAGTTATACCAGTCGCCAAAACAAAATCACTAGGTTTATCTTGTTGTAAAATCAAATACATCCCTTCAACATAATCTTTTGCATGTCCCCAATCTCTTCTAGCATCAAGATTGCCTAAATATAAACAAGATTCCATCCCTAAGGCAATTTTTGCTGTGGCTCTGGTGATTTTTCTTGTTACAAATGTTTCTCCCCTTTGTGGGGACTCATGATTAAACAAAATTCCATTTGAAGCAAACATATTGTAAGCCTCCCTATAATTAACAGTAATCCAATACGCATATAACTTAGCAACAGCGTAGGGAGATCTAGGATAGAAAGGAGTAGTCTCTTTTTGAGGAACCTCTTGTACTAAACCATATAATTCAGAAGTAGAGGCTTGATAAATCTTAGTTTTTGAAATCAACCCTAATATACGAACAGCTTCTAATATTCTCAATGTTCCGATCCCATCAGCATTTGCAGTATACTCAGGTTCTTCAAAACTGACCTGAACATGACTCATAGCAGCTAAATTATAAATTTCATCAGGCTGAACTTCCTGAATTATTCGAATTAAATTAGTACTATCAGTTAAGTCTCCATAATGCAAATGTAGATTTATGTGTGGTGTATGTAGGTCCTGATATAGATGATCGATTCTTTGAGTATTAAATAGAGACGACCTTCTTTTAATTCCATGAACTTCATATCCTTTTTTTAATAAAAATTCTGCTAAATAGGCCCCATCTTGACCTGTAATTCCTGTGATTAATGCTTTTTTCATTTAAAACTGTTTTCTATTATTAAATAACTATTATGGAAATTCTGTATTCTATTTTACAACTTATTTATGCATCTTTTCGGGGGCCACAAAAGTAGCGTTAAAACAAAGGGAAAAAAGGGAGCAAGTATTGACAATTTTGACAAAAATAAAATTGCAACTCCCAAAACAGAGAATCTATCAATTGATAGAGATAAAAATAAGATATAAATACACAAAATTAAGGTTAGTATAGGTCCTGAAAAATGTAGTAAATACGGAATCAATCCAATATCATTATAACTAGCAATAAAATTAGCCTTTGGATTTAAACTTAAATGACCACTTCCAAGTAGTAATGCGCCAATATCACTGTAAAGAAATTTTAATGATTCACTTATAAATATTTCCCTAAATCCTAAGCCCGAATCAGAATTTAAATTTAAATCATTAAAAAAAAACCTGTAAGATATATAAGGTATAATTATAATAAAAGATATGAGACCTCCGATCAATAATCTGGACTTAAAGGAAAAAATAGGAGAAAATAATAAAATTAAAAGTCCAAAAATAATTCCAAAAACAGAGAAGCTTAAAAACAATGACAATAATGAGAGTATAAAAACAATAAAGTCATTCCTCTCAAAAGATTTGTAAGATCTACCAAATATGACTATTAAGGGAGCTAAGAAAGTAACATACGTTCCAGGTTCATTGAATAGACCTGATGCACGCATAAATGAATTAAAATAAGGTAACTCAAATGTTCCTCCAAATAATCTTTGCTCCTCTCCTGTAAACGGAAACAAATAATCTATTGGTGTTTTAAAAAAATAATATGAAATAAATTGTAAAAAAAAGAAAAACAAATGAATTATTAAATAATTTCTAATTAATGAAAATATATCTATGTTTGTTAAGAGTGAATTTGAAATCCAACAACAAAAAATACAAATAAAGAATCCTAAAACTTTGGATACTACCAAGGTTTCCGCGAAGTAAATTGAAGCTATAAATGAGATAAAAAAGATTGATAAATAAAAAAACAAAACATAAATTGATTTGTTTATGACAAATTTTAATTTTCCTATTAGTAACAAACTCATTATAAACAGTGATACTAATGTTATAAGGGGGGCACTAAATTGATAATAATAATACGACTGTAATGAAATACCGATAAAAAGTATTGAAAAAAAATTCATTTACGCCTATTTTTAGTGTAAAAAAAATCAAAAAAGAGTAAAGTAAAAAGAAGAAAAGGAATCGATACAATGCTATATAATAATAACAAATATGGATATTTAACTCTATTAAGAATTAACATTTGTAAGCTAATATATGATTTTATACTAGCCTTATCAAATGAAAAATTATTTGATATTAATTTTTCACAGTAATAAAGTAAAAAAGCGTTGAAATTTTCATATTTAAGTGCCCTAATATTTTTTGAGTACCCATCACTTTGATATCTTGCATTCAATAACATTAGAGGGTAAAATTCAAGTTTAAATCCCAAACGAGAGATTCTATTATAAATTAATCCCTCAGGAACAAAAAATTCATTATCATAGACAGGAAACTTAAATCTTTTAATGAAATCCGTCTTCCAAATAAACCATTTGTCTCCACTTACTAGTCCTTTTAAATAAGCATTTTCTATAGTATCAGAAAAAACGCTATTTTGATATTTACCTATTATGTTACCAGAACTATCACACATATTAACACCAATACCTACAATTTCACTAGGAGTATTATTCAATTTTTCTATGATAATATTAACTGCATTGGGCAATGGGATATCATCTGAGTCTAATATAACTGTATACTGATATTTTGCCAATTCGACTCCTTTATTTACAGCAACGTGTTTTCCTGAATTAGCCTGATATATGTAACGTATTTCAAATATTGCCGCGAATCCATTAACCAAATCAACTGTATTATCAGTAGATCCATCATCAATAATTATCCATTCAAAAGGATATAGTTGATATTTAGATAAAGCTTCATAAATTTCGTTTAAAAACTTACCTCTATTATAGGTCGGAGTTATAATTGATAACTTATTCATTTTGAACTATTAAGTCTAAAATAAAAAATCTTAAGATAAGCCTTTAACATAAACCAGTATATATATATGCCATTTATTCGATTTATTTTGAAAATTCGGAACACTTCTTGATGCTGTAATAATTTAAATTTGCTGGTTGTACTAATTCCTCCAAAATTATGAATTATTTGATATGATTCTGTCTCAATTATAATTGGATATAATGATTTATAATTGCGAGTTAAAAATTCACGATCACCAGCAATTTTAAAAGAAATATCAAAATAATTCCCAATAAAGAGACTGTTTGAAAATAATGTCCCCGGATGATAAAATCCCAAGTTAAAAGGATAATTATTGGGGTAACTATACGACTTAGAGTTTAAAAATATACTCTCACAATGAGACCTGTACAAAATTTTAAATGCGATAACATTATGACCTTCATTAAAAGAAATTGCATTTAAAGCTACATCAAAATAAGATTTACTAATCAAATCGTCTGACCCTATAAAAGATATATACTCCCCCTCTGCAAGCATAACACCTTTATTCCATGCGTCATATATACCAAAATCTTTTTCTGAAAGAAATTTATCTACTACATCAATATTGTCAGTAATAATATCGATAGTATTATCTGTAGAGAGATTATCAATTATAATCCACTCTACTTGTTCCTTTTTATATTTTTTAAATTCATTAATTAAGTCCAAAATAGTATCACTTGAATTATAGGTAGCAGTGATAATACTAAGTTTAAATCTCTTACCCATTAACTAATTCTTCAAATTGCCTTTTGAAATTATCGCTTTCAGTGAATTTTACCACAGTATCTGATAAACTCAAATTCTTGCTAAAATTATTCTGCTTTCTTTCTAAATAATATTCATATAATTTAATAGCCATTTTATGAACATCATTATCAATAATAACTTCACCATTAATTGAATCTAATACTTCGTTGACGTAACCTACATCAAAGGAAAATACTTTAGTATTTAATAATAATGACTCTATAATAAACTGCGGTGCAGAATCTGAAATTGAAGTAAAACAAACAACCGAAGATGACTCATACAATGCGGTTAAGTCATTTGAATCAGTTGAATACTTAAAATTGAGAAATTTAATTTTAGAAAAATGTGATTTATATGACTCTGGATAATCAATATTGTATATATATATAATATCAGAAGAATCTAAAATACTTTCAAGTATATAAAGAATTTGCTTAAAATAATTAATCCCCTTTCTATTATTGAAAAATGAATATGCGGAAGGAAGAATTATGAATTTATCTTGTTTTGTAATTGTTGAAACATACTTTTCAAATGGAATATCTAATCTCCAGTACTTATAAAAGGGTATTGAAGAATTAATTGCAGCTTTTAAATCAATATCAGAAAAAGCTAAAATCTCACCTCTAAATTTTGCAACATTTAAAGATTTTACTAATTGTTGTTTAAATGCTAATATTTTATTGGAATAACTTAAAGCTGGGCAATTAAAACAGCCATTGGTATAATAATTACAATCACGAGGATAATGACAACCTCCAGTAATATGAGCAAGATCCATCATTATATAAATAATTCTAGCACTTGTCTTGTAATACAAATTGGATAGATCATAACTATTTAGATGATTACTTATCCAATGTACAAATACAATATCTGCAGTATCTATTTGACGAATAAATTTAGAATTAAGCCCTTTAACATTTAACTCATTTACATTTAAAAACAAAAATTCATCGCTTAAAAATTTTTTGCCACTAAATAAATATTTTTCAATAAAAGATTTAAATCTTAATATCAAATTGAATAGAGATTTTTTGTTAATAAAATCCTCCAAGAAATAAATTTCCGAGTTAAAACCAATAGATAGTATTTTCTTATGAATTCGATTAGATGCAATACCTGCACCTCCAGTTTTATGTGCAGCGATATGTATAATTTTCATAATTTTAATTTCTCTAAAGAACTTTGCAAGTATTTGTCATCATATATGAAATTTATATTTTGCAAAAAATCACTTATAAATGTAAGGTCAATTGAATAGTTAGTACCTCCTTCAACAAATTTAAATCGTGCCTTTTTAATCAAAACAAATTCGATTGAATTAATTATTTGGACAATATTATATTTAATAGGTATCGCAACATTATATATATTATTATAATACCTATTTGCCGATAATATTGATTTAACAATAAAAACAAGATCGCCAATTTCAACGAAGTATCTAGTTGCTTGCTTCTGCAATACAAGCTCCTTATCTTCATTAATTGAGTTAATAAAATAATTAATTAAAGTATTGGCATTATTGGATAAACCTATCAGCTGAGGTATTCTAAATATTAAATACTTTTTAAAATTTTCTTTAATCAAATTTTCCATATTCAATTTATGTTGATAATAAATAGAACTTTCGTTTATTACACCACAGCTACTAAAATATACTAAACAACAATCTATTGAAATTTTATCTTTTAACCCTAATAATAAATCCATTTCTCTGTCAAATTCAGTTATATTAGATATTTTAGAATTAGATACACCTGAAGCGAAAATCACAACATCTTCCGGATTATAAAATTCTCTGAAGCAATTTGCAATTAATCCATTACCAATTATCATTATTAAATAACTTAAATTATTAATTTTTTAAACTTTCAACATCAAAATAATCTATATTATCAGAATCCACCCAATCTGCAAAATACTTCAAATCTTCAAAATGAGTTTTATTATTAACAACTAGATCATGATCAAGCGGATGACTTCCTGATAAAAGTTTTAAAAATTTAGATTTATATGTTTCCATTTTCCATCCCCTCGAATAAAATGATAAATAAGCATGCTTTTTGGCTAAAATAATCTGCTCGTTAGTCATATTTGGCAAAAGATGTATATTTAGGAGTTTAGCTAAATATTCAGGCTTACTAACAGAATCTTCCGTGAATCCCAAATCAGAATAACGTCCAGTACCAGCTGTCAAAGTTAATTTCCCGAAACACGGTAATTCCATTCCTGCTGTCCCTCTAACTGTAATTCCGATATCAATAAACTTAAACAAACTCAATGTAGAGATTCCACAATCAGGTTTCAATATACGAATATGATCTGGAAGGATACCAAAATGTTCTTTAATCACTCCTAATTCAGATAAATTAGATGGGTCTAAATTTGATCTTTTAAGTTTCCATATATTTGCAGGATGAAGTTTCAATAGCCAAATCACATTTGTATTACTAATTGCAGCTCTTAGCGTTTCAATTAACCAATCCTCAAAATCATTAAAAAGGTCCACCCCATAAAACAAATTAGCATCCCATAAAACAGGAGAGAAAATACAAACAACTTTTTTTTGATTAGATTCTAAATTTAGAACCTTAGAAATATCAAATTGATCATAAATACAAATATCAGGTTGATTTCTAGATTGTAAAAAATATTTACCGTTGTATCTATTATTAAACTCAATATTTAATTTATCTTCCTTCAGAGAATTCCAATCAAATTCAATTAGTTTAGAAAAACTTTCTTTAGTTATTGTACTAGGATGAATTCGTCTTGTATTTCTATTTAACTTAAATAAAATCAGACAATCATCCTTACTTGGTTGTGTATAATGAACAACAGATACATTTTTTGAAATAAGAGTATCAACCATTGCCCCATTTATATCATAATTTGGCTCATTAACTATACAAATATCAGGCTTAATTCGATCAACTATTTTTCTAGAAACCTCAATTGATGCTAAGACTTGAGGTAAAATTCTTTCTAATATCTGCTTACCTATTTTACTCTCGGGATTTGGCATACCTTGATTCTGTAATCTAGAAATAGTAGACAATAATTGAGGCCCTATCCAAGAATCTCTATATCGCCATTCCCTCACTGATGTGAAACTTATACTTTTATCCATGTATTTTTTTGCTTCGCCTTCAGCCAATTTTAAAATCTCCTCTTCAAAAAAATCTTCAAAAAAAATAATATCACCGATTTTCGACCAACGGAATAATTTCAAAGCCCAATAACTCGACCTTTTAACTAGAAATATAACCTCCCATCCTTCTCTTTTTAATGCATAAGAAAGCATCAACTCTATTTTAGCTGAGTATATAAAATCACTTTGAGAAATTATCATTATTCTTTTACCATTTCTTTTTACAGAATCGGTATTAAGTATAAATTGATTTTCATTTATAAATAAATCAATATTATCTCTAATTTCACTATAATAACTTAACCTAACTCTTAAATAGGAGAATAATAATTCAATAATTTTAAATTTTTTAAGCTTCCATTTAATGTAATAGTAAATTTTATTCATTTTCTCTACTTTTTAAAATTAATTCTGCAATTTTCCAGTCATCCATATTGTCAATATCAACAGAATCAATTAAATTCATAAAATAAGGAAGAATATTACCACCGAGTATATACTTATCAAGTAGTTTTATTTTTGTTATATAAATTGCAGCCCCATTTCTTGCAAAATATTGTTTCTTGTCTTGCCTTCTGTATACTTGTTTAATTTTACTATTTATACTTTCAATAAATCCCTTATTGTTTAATTTCATCAAAGATCCAGGGGTAAAATTATGTGGAACTTCAACACATGAGACTAAAGAATCTGCATTATTACTTAATTTGAATAAATCTGTAGCCTGAACTATGTGTAAACTAGTTCTTAATGGGGAAGTTGGCTGCAATATTACCACAGCATCAGGCAAAGAATACATAGTATTTTTATAATACTTTTTTATAAAATGCTGAATAGAACTTAAAGTTGAAGAGGTATCTTTCGCTAAATATTTCGGCCTTAAAAAAGGGACTATTGCTCCATTTTCTTTAGAGATTTTAGCAATTTGAGGATCATCTGTACTTACAAATACTGACTCAAATATATTAGATTCAATTGCAGACTTGATTGTCCAAGATATTAAGGGCTTATTATTAAAAATTTTAATATTTTTCCCTGGAATTCCCTTGGAGCCACTTCTTGCAGGAATTATCGCAATAAATTTCACTATATTAGTACGTAATTAATTTTTGTATTTGAACATTTTTTTCTGCTAAAATATCTGCAATTAACTTTCCTGCATTCCCATCTCCATAAATTGGATTTTTTTCAAATGGCCCATGAGCAATTTGTTTTTTTATAGCATTTAAAATTTCGATTTCTTCAAAATTTACATCTATAACATTTCCTCCTTTTTCGCGCATTGTTTGTCTACTACCTATATTAACACAAGGCGTACCGATAAATGCTCCTTCCCTAATCCCCGAAGAAGAATTACCAATTAAACAAAGTGTTCTCTTCATCAATTTAACATACGTTTTTATCGGAAGATTCTTAAAAAAGTACATTCTCGAGCAATCCTCACGTTCCCTCCATTTCCGCATCCCTCTAGCAATATCTTCAGAACCAGCATCAGAATTTGGCCATAAAATAATCGCTTGAATCCCTGCCTTAGAAACAGCTTTTAAAGTATTATATATTTGTTTTTCTCCATCTCCATATTCCGTAGTTACTGGATGTTGTGAGACTAAAAGAAAAGGTTGATTTAAATCTAATTTATTACCAACACCCGTATTAAAAATATCAGCACCAAGATCAATTGCATTTGGATCTTCTTCCAAAATTTCAGCAACTAAATCAATTCTTGGACATCCAACCATATGAACATCTTCTGGCCTTTCTCCTAACTTTATGATTCTTCTTGCTGCATCTACACTGGAAGGAAAATGAACATGAGCAAATTTAGTTATAGCATGTCTTATCGATTCATCAATAGTACCCGTTACTTCTCCACCCATAGTGTGTACTAATGGTATATTCATATAGGCCGAAGCAATAGCAGTTGACATCGTTTCAAATCTATCACCTACTGTTACAATAAAATCAGGTGAAAGTTTTTCAAAAATGGTTGGCAATTCAATTAATCCAAGACCAGTTGATTTAGCCATTGTTAGCGGGCTTTCGCCTTCTATGAGAGTAAAAGCTTCAACATCAATTTTAAATCCATCTTTTTTGATAAGGTTAACAACAGAACCATATCTATCTAGGGTTGAAGAAGCACAAGCAACTATTTGCAATGTTAAGTCTTTGTGATTATTAATTGCAAACATTGCAGATTTAATTGAACTATAATTAGCTCTTGAACCTATTACCACGCATACTTTTTTCATATAAAATCTTTTTGATTAAACTTATGATCTTTTTCTATATTATTAATTAATATTTTTCCAATAATATCTTTCCAATCAGATGCAGGAATACCATCCCCTGGTTTTTTAAAAGATAAATCTGAAAATTTAATTTCATGTCCTTTTGATAAAGGCGTTTTTGAAACTATACTTTTTTGAAATACTATCTTCATCTCCTTAAATCTTTTTATATCATCCTTGTCTATCGGATTTTCTAGCAT
>JACCDQ010243656.1_pt1 | contig 19972 bp, 18 predicted proteins | sample 7446031 | NCBI WGS metagenome assembly JACCDQ01 (sample SAMN15323442, study PRJNA562643) | freshwater metagenome | isolation source: river surface water | place: USA:Blue River Watershed | collected 2017-08-17
AAGAGATCGATGGCGGCAGAATTTTAATTGGCGATCGCGACGTTACAAATGTTGCACCAAAGGATCGCGATATTGCGATGGTGTTCCAGTCATACGCACTGTATCCACACATGACAGTTGCAGAGAACATGGGCTTCGCACTAAAGATCGCAGGAACTCCAAAGGAAGAGCGCGATCGTCGTGTTCTAGAAGCAGCAAAGCTGCTTGACCTTGAGCCATACCTAGAGCGCAAACCAAAGGCTCTTTCAGGTGGACAACGTCAGCGCGTTGCTATGGGCCGCGCAATTGTTCGCGAGCCTCAGGTATTCCTTATGGATGAGCCTTTATCAAACCTTGATGCGAAGTTGCGTGTAGCAACTCGTACACAGATCGCTGCATTGCAGCGTCGTCTAGGAATCACAACTGTTTATGTAACTCACGACCAGGTTGAAGCTATGACCATGGGCGATCGCGTTGCAGTTCTGAAGGATGGCTTGCTACAGCAGGTTGATACTCCACGTAACCTTTACGACAACCCAGCAAACGCTTTCGTTGCTGGCTTTATCGGATCACCTGCAATGAACCTACTTATCGCTCCTGTTAGCGGTGGCAAGGCAATGCTTGGTGATCTAGGTATTGATGTTCCAGCATCTGCTGGTTCATCTGTAACAGTTGGTGTTCGCCCAGAAGGTTTCACACCATCATCTAAGGGCTTCCATGTACTAGTTGAAGTTGTTGAAGAGCTAGGTTCAGATGCTTTCGTTTACGGAAAGCCAGCTGATAACAATGTTAAGTTCGCAAACTCAACTGATGAAGGCGCACAAGTAATTGTTCGCTGGGATCCAAAGAACCCTCCAAAGCCAGGTGACACAATCACTGTTGAGGCTGTTAAGGGTGCTGTTCACTTGTTCAACGCAACAACTGGTGAGCGAATCTAATTAGTAATTCAATAAGAAAGCCCCGCTGATTTCAGCGGGGCTTTCTTATTTCTTAATCTTCAATAGTTAATTCACCGCGCAAGATGTGAACCTTGCCCGATCCGAATTTTCTCCATGCATCGGTGTGCACTAATGCGGTGTTTTCATCGATTCCAATAAGTGTCGAACCCGAAGTATTTTTAGTAATAAATGAAGCGACCCGATCTGGAAGCCATCCGAGCATCTTGTCGTAATGTGGGATCACTTCGATATTTGGAAGTAGATTCAATCCCGGACTGTGATTGGATCTTCTGATCCCCATAATTGTTCCGCCAAAAGCCATTGCACCGGCTGAGCATCCCGCTAATGAGCTGCCGCTCTCCCACTGTGTAACGATCGCATCCCACACTGGTGATCCTGCGTAAATTTCTGCAACGCGGTGTGGATCTCCCCCAGAGAAATAGATCAGACCTGCATCATTGATTTGATCAACAAACTCATGGCTAAAAGCATCTTCACGTTCATGAATTGGAAGATAGATACATTCACTACCAATTCGATCTGATTGTTCCTGTCCTAACCGCTTCCACTTTTCACGGCTGATATCGCCTTCATGAGAAGAGGCTGTTGGAATCTGCACAAAGGTATTTTTCTTACCTCTGGAAATAGCACGATGCAGGAGCTCAGTTTCAAGCCCCTGCATCGTTACTGAATACTCACCAGAACCAACAAGTGCAATCGCACCAGGGCTCTGGTTCATTGCTATTTAAGCCATTGCCTTCTTAAGACATTGCTTTCTTAAGATTGGCATCGATTGAGTTCAAGAACTCTTGTGTTGTTTGGTATGGAGCATCCTTTGAGATCAGAAGTGACAAGTCCTTTGTCATCTTTCCTTGCTCAACGGTTTCGATACAAACACGCTCAAGTGTTGAACAGAACTTCGCTAGCTCTGGGTTGTTATCAAGCTTTGCACGGTGTGCAAGACCCTGAGTCCAGGCAAAGATTGAAGCGATTGGGTTTGTAGATGTTGCCTTACCTGCTTGGTGATCGCGGTAGTGACGTGTCACTGTTCCGTGAGCAGCCTCTGATTCACAGATCTTTCCATCTGGTGTCATCAATACAGATGTCATCAAACCAAGTGAGCCGTAACCCTGTGCAACGGTGTCTGATTGAACATCGCCGTCGTAGTTCTTACATGCCCAGACGTAGCCACCCTCCATACGCAATGACATAGCAACCATGTCATCGATCAAGCGGTGCTCGTACCAAATACCTGCAGCATCAAACTGAGTCTTGAACTCTGCTTGGTAAATCTCTTCAAAGATGTCCTTGAAGCGACCGTCGTATGCCTTAAGAATTGTGTTCTTTGTTGAAAGGTAAACAGGGAATTTACGAAGCAATCCGTAGTTCAACGATGCGCGTGCAAAGTCACGAATTGAATCATCGACGTTGTACATAGCCATTGCAACACCTGAGGACTCAAAGTTGAAAACCTCAGTGTTGATTGGAGCTGAACCATCTTCTGGAACAAAGGAGATTGTTAGCTTTCCTGGACCTGGAACCTTGAAATCTGTTGCACGGTACTGATCACCAAAAGCGTGACGACCGATAACGATTGGCTTGGTCCAGTGTGGAACCAAACGTGGAACGTTGCTGATGATGATTGGCTCGCGGAAGATAACTCCACCAAGAATGTTGCGGATTGTTCCGTTAGGAGACTTCCACATCTTCTTTAGACCGAACTCTTCTACACGTGCCTCATCTGGAGTAATAGTTGCGCACTTGATACCAACGCCATGCTTCTGAATCGCACGAGCTGAATCAATTGTTACCTGGTCATCAGTTGCATCGCGGTTTTCCATACCCAAGTCGTAGTACTCGAGGTTCACATCTAGGTAAGGCAGGATCAAGGAATCCTTGATGAACTGCCACATAATGCGTGTCATTTCATCGCCATCGAGTTCGACGACTGTGCCTGTTACTTTAATCTTGCTCATTGTCTCCCCTTAGTTAGCTTTTAAATTCTTAGAGTGTCTGAACATCTGCTTGCTTTGCGCGGACCGCTTCAGCTGCTTCCTTTAGGGCTGCAACTTCAGTGTCAGTCAAAGTGCCTTCAACAACCTTCTTTACGCCAGTGCGACCGATCTCGGCTTCAACGCCAAGGTACACACCAGAAATTCCGTACTCGCCATCAACCCATGCACATACAGGCATTACAGCACCTGAATCTTCAATTACAGCCTTTGCCATACGTGCAGCAGCTGCTGATGGTGCGTAGTAAGCAGAACCTGTCTTAAGTAGGGCAACGACTTCAGCTCCACCGTTGCGTGTGCGATCAACAAGATCTGCAATCTCTTCCTGTGACAGAAGATCGCTCAGTGGCTTGCCATCGACTGTGCATCGACTTGGAACTGGAACCATTGTGTCTCCGTGTGAACCAAGAGTTAACGTCTTTACAGAAGCAACCTTTACTCCGAGCTTTTCAGCTACAAAGTTTGTGAAGCGAGCTGTGTCCAACATTCCTGCTTGACCCATTACGCGGTTCTTTGGAAAGTTTGTTGCGATCTGCGCAAGCGCCGTCATTTCATCAAGTGGATTTGAAACCACGATGATTACAGCGTTTGGGGAATGCTTTGCAATATTTTCTGCAACACCACGAACGATGCCAGCGTTTACGCCGATCAAGTCCATGCGACTCATTCCTGGCTTACGTGGAAGTCCAGCGGTAATTACTACTACATCTGAGTTTGCTGTTGCTTCATAGCCAGCACCTTCAGCTGTTGTTGTTGCGCCGATGATCTTTGTTTCAAATCCTTCAATAGAACGTGATTGGTTCATGTCTAACGCCAAACCTTCTGGCTTACCTTCGACAATATCTGTCAACACAACGGTGTCGAAGACATCGTATTCAGCTAAACGTAGAGCTGTTGTTGAACCGTAGAAACCTGCACCAACTACTGTGACTTTGCCACCCATAGTGACTCCATTCATGCGTATTTGCGAATAGGTGAACTCTATCGCCCGCGAGGAAGTGCAATGGCCAGCACAAATAGGGCGATGGCGATTACAAGCGGAAGATAAAACTCAATGCGGCGAAATTCTCGAGATTTGAGAGCAATCCCCGCAGTTCCAACGGCTATAAAAAGTGATCCACCTCGCACAAGCCCAGAGACCCCTAAAGCCACCCCGATCAAGACGATGGCGTAACTAGCCATAGATAACAGGCGATCATTTAGCTGCATGCATCAACCACATTGGTTAAGAGCATTGCACGAGTCATTGGGCCAACGCCACCAGGCATTGGCGCAACAAATGAAGCCTTGTTCATTACACCGGGATCAACATCTCCCAGCAAACCTTTGTCAGTACGAGAAATTCCAACATCAATAACAACAGCGCCTTCTTTAATCATTTCAGCTTTTAAGAAATGTGCTTGGCCAATTGCTGCAACGATGATGTCAGCATTTTTTGTGTGTGCTGTTAAATCCTTTGTACCTGTGTGAGTCAAAGTAACTGTTGCATTTTCCTGCTTGCGAGTTAATAACAAACCGAGCGGACGACCAACAGTTAATCCTCGCCCGATGACTGTCACTTCAGCACCTTTTGTCGCAATGTTGTAGTGATCAAGCAAAGCAACGATTCCACGAGGCGTGCAAGGAAGCGGTGCGTCATAGCCAGAAACCAAACGTCCAAGATTCATAGGATGTAATCCATCTGCATCCTTGCTTGGATCAATTGCTTCTAAAACTTTTTGAGTATTGATTCCCTTTGGTAACGGCAGCTGCACGATATATCCGGTGCACTCCTTTGAAGAGTTCAAATCTGCAATCGCAGCTAAGACATCTTTTTCAGTTGCACTTTCAGGAAGATCAACACGAATTGAATTAATTCCAACCTCTTGGCAATCGCGGTGCTTGCCACCTACATATGAATGCGATCCTGGGTCATCTCCAACTAAAACTGTTCCAAGTCCAGGAGTAATTCCCTTTGCTTTCAGCGCAACTACACGTGTTGCTAACTCAGCTTTAATCGCTGAAGCAAGTGTCTTGCCATCGAGAATCTGTGCGCCCATGTGCCAAGCCTATCTAGTCGACTATGCGTGAGAGAAATGGCGGGTTCCAGTGAAGAACATGGCAATTCCTGCAGCTTGTGCTGCAGCAATAACCTCTTCATCGCGAACACTTCCACCAGGCTGAACTACAGCTGTAACTCCTGCATCAATCAGAATCTGTAGACCATCTGCAAATGGGAAGAAGGCATCACTGGCTGCCACAGAACCTTTAACCCGATCACCCGCACGTGAAACTGCAAGTCGTGCGGAATCAACACGATTGACCTGACCCATTCCAATGCCAACTGAAGCGGTCATCCTGGCCAACAAAATCGCATTACTCTTTACTGAACGAACACTTCGCCAAGCAAACTCAAGATCCTTCATCACTTGAAGGTCTACTGGTTCTCCACTTACTTGCTTCCAATTTGCGGGGGAATCTCCATCTGCATCAATCAGATCTGTTGCTTGCAGCAGTACTCCCCCAGAAACGGGACGAAGCTCAAGCGGATTAATCGCGGTTACATCACACTTAAGAATTCGAATTGAAGGTTTCTTCATCAATAGCTCAAGTGCATCTGAATCGTAATCTGGTGCAATTAATACTTCAGTGAAAATCTTTGACAATGGCTCAGCCATAGCAAGATCAACTTTTCGATTTGCCGCAACTACGCCTCCGAAGGCCGATACTGGATCGCACTCGTGCGCATGTTGGTAGGCAACTGCTACACCAAGTTCACAAACGGCAACGCCACAAGGATTTGCATGCTTCATGATTGCGACAGCAGGATCGCGATGATCTAGAACCGCGCGCCATGCTGCTTCTGCATCTGTGTAATTATTAAATGACATCTCTTTGCCATGCAGTTGTTGTGCTCCGACGATGCCTGCAGGTCCGCCTGAATAAATGGCAGCTGCTTGATGTGGATTCTCGCCATAGCGAAGTGAGTCTTCGCGATGCCAGATACGGCCAAACCATTCTGGAAGATCATTACCTTCTGCTTGTCCTAGCCAAGTTGCAATCGCAAGATCGTATTCAGCTGTTGTACGGAAAACTTCAAGCGCTAATTGGCGACGTTCAACTTCGGTAAAGCCACCTGCCGCTATAGCTTCCAGTAACTGGTCGTATTGTGAAGTCTGGCAAATAACCGCTACAGAGCCATGGTTTTTAGCTGCTCCGCGAAGCATTGATGGTCCACCGATATCAATCTGCTCGATGCACTCTTCGAAGTTGGCACCTGATGCAATTGTGGCGGCGAATGGATACAAATTAATTATGACTAAATCAAAAGGTGCAATATCTAATTCGGCTATTGCAGCTAAATGTTCAGGGTTGTTCTGGTCAGCCAAGATTCCACCATGAACTCGGGGATGCAAGGTCTTTACACGTCCACCCATAATTTCCGGAAAGCCTGTGTAGCTACTTACCTCGGTAACCGCGATCCCGGCATCTGCCAAATTTTTTGCGGTTGATCCAGTTGAAAGAATCTCAACACCGGCAGCGCTTAATGCTCCACCAATTTCTAGCAGACGATCTTTGTCATAGACACTTACTAATGCGCGGCGGATTTGCTTTCTCATCGTGAATTGGTCTCCCGCGTTGGAAGGATCCAGGCGATGGTCGCAACAATGAGACCGCGTTCTACTTTCTTAATTCTCTCATGAAGTGTTGCTTCATCATCATTGGGCAACACCGGAACCTCCATTTGAGTGATGATGGGACCAGTGTCGACTCCATCATCTACCCAATGCACAGTTGTTCCTGTAACCGTTACTCCGGCAGCTAAAGCATCACGAACCGCATGAGCTCCCGGAAATTCGGGTAGTAATGCCGGGTGACTGTTAATTGTTGGAAAGGTGTTTACAAACTCTGCTGCAAGGATTCGCATGAATCCAGCGCTTACAACCAGATCGGGTTGGTACTGATCAACTTGATCAAATAATTGCTTGTTCCAAGCTGCTCGATCTGAACCTAACGCTATTACTGCAGTGTTGAGTTGTGCTGCCTTTGCACGCTCTAGAACTTGAGCATTGGGGTTATCTGAAACTACTGCAACAATCTGAATATCTAAATTAGTTGCATCGATGATTGCCTGCGCAAGAGAACCAGTTCCAGAGGCCAGGATTACAACTCTTTTTCTCATGAGCGCTTCATTAATCGAGGCAGATAAAGCGCTAATAAAGCACCTGCGCCAAGCTCGACGGCAATGGCCAGAGTGAACTTCCATGGTGATACACCGACTGCAGACATCGCATCGGTAATAAGTGCACCACTACCTGAATACCCAACAAAGGCGGCAATCAGAATAGAAACAATCAGACTTTGGTACAAAACCTTTATATTCAAAGCAACGGTCCAGCTTGCAAGTAGTGCACCCGCAAAGACAACTATCACAACTCCGATGAATGCAATTGAAGATCTGCCTTCAGGAAGTGCACCCAACAAAGGCATCGCTGGAATCTTGTTCAATCTAAAGGACAACGGTGAGACCAAAGTTCCAGATCCAACAGCAAAACCGACGCCTGAGAAGTATCCAAGTGTTGCAACAATTGCATTTGGAATGTATAAAATATTAAGGAGAAGCAATAGGAGTCCACCAAAGATTCCTGGTTGCAAAACTGTTGTTAAATTCTTTACCATCGAAATATTTACAAGCAGTAATAAACCAAAGATGATTGATGAGATTCCAAGTAAAAAGGCAATAATTCGAGAGCCATATAAAAAGCCTTGGCCCAATGCCACCTTTCGACCAACAGTTGCACCTATCAAAAGCGTGAATGGCAAAACATAAACAATCGCAAAGTACCAAATGGGACGAACTGAATCTGTTTTAGAAAACAGTGACGCAAGTAAAGCAAATAGTGTGTATACGGCGGCAAAAGTTATACGAGCAGGTGCGACAAGTGATGAATCATTATCTAAACGTTCAATGGTGCGTGATATTCCATTTCGAATTGCAAGCACTGGAAATATCAATGCCCCCAATGGCAGATACGAGAGATAGCCATCTAGTCCCGAAGGTGGCAGCGTTAATGAAAATGGAATTTGATGCGCACCAATCCAGATCCACAGCGCTGCACGTAATGGATCTCCGGTATTTCCAGTTGCGCTACCTGCCGTTGCCCATGCAAGAAGGGCGATAAAAGATGTTGGTAATAAAAGCCATGCAACGCTGCGCAGGACCTGGGGCAATGCTGCTCCCAGTACCCGCGACATCATTGTTATCGGCCCATAATTGCGCGTAACAAACGCGCGGTTTCGCTAGGTGTCTGACCGACCTTTACGCCGGCAGCTTCCAATGCATCCTTCTTTGCTTGCGCAGTTCCTGATGAACCAGAAACGATTGCACCTGCGTGACCCATTGTCTTGCCTTCAGGCGCAGTGAAACCTGCAACATAACCAACAACTGGCTTAGTTACATACTCTGCAATAAATGCAGCCGCACGCTCTTCAGCATCTCCACCAATTTCACCGATCATTACGATCGCTGTTGTCTCGGGATCATCTTGGAAAGCTCGCAAGCAATCGATATGTGTTGTTCCAATAACTGGATCTCCACCAATACCAACCGCTGTACTAAATCCGATGTCACGGAGCTCGTACATCATTTGATAGGTAAGAGTTCCTGACTTAGAAACTAAACCAATTGGGCCTGCACCAGTGATATCTGCAGGAATGATTCCAACATTAGATTTTCCTGGGCTAATTAATCCAGGGCAGTTAGGTCCAATAATCTGTGTTGTTCCCTTGGTCTGCGCATATGTGTAGAAGCTTGCTGAATCATGAACTGGAATTCCTTCAGTGATTACAACAACTAGCGGCATAGTTGCATCGATTGCATCGATAACCGCAGCCTTTGCAAACTTAGGTGGAACGAAAACTACTGAAACATTTGCTCCAGTTGCAGCCATTGCTTCTGCAACGGTATTGAAAACTGGAAGTTGGTGACCATCGATATCAACGACCAGCCCACCCTTACCTGGTGTTACGCCGCCAACAATCTTTGTTCCTGAAGCCAACATACGGCGGGTGTGCTTGGTTCCTTCAGAACCAGTCATTCCCTGAACAATTACCTTGCTTGCATCATTAATAAAGATAGACATTACTTCGCCGCCAATTCTGCAGCGCGATTTGCTGCTCCATCCATCGTGTCTGCCTGCTCAATTAGTGGGTGTGCCGCCTTTGCCAAGATTGCGCGACCTTCGATGACATTGTTTCCATCAAGGCGCACAACGATTGGCTTAGTTGCCTTAGACCCAAGTAATTCAAGGGCTTGAACGATTCCATTTGCTACGGCATCACACGCTGTAATTCCGCCAAATACATTTACAAAAACGCTCTTCACATCTTTGTCACCCAAAATGATCGCAAGGCCATCAGCCATGATCTGGGCTGAAGCGCCGCCACCAATATCGAGGAAGTTCGCTGGGCGAACTCCACCGTGCTTTTCGCCCGCATAAGCAACAACATCAAGTGTGCTCATTACAAGTCCTGCACCGTTGCCGATGATTCCAACTTGTCCTTCAAGCTTCACATAGTTAAGACCCTTTTCCTTTGCAGCTGCCTCTAAAGGATTCTCAGCAGCTGTATCTACAAGAGCTTCATGATCTGGCTGACGGAACTCAGCGTTGTCATCAAGAGTTACCTTGCCATCGAGAGCAATAACTTTTCCATCTTTGGTCTTAACCAAAGGATTTACTTCAACCAAAGTTGCATCTTCGCCCTGGAAAACTTCCCATAGCTTTAACAAAACCTGAGCGACTTGATCAGCAACATCTGCAGGGAATGCGGCTGCCTTAACAATCTCCTGTGCCTTTGCAAGTGAAATTCCATCCACTGCAGATACCGGAATCTTTGCAAGCTTTTCAGGAGCAGTGTGCGCAACCTCTTCAATATCCATTCCACCTGATACAGATGCCATGACAAGGAAGGTGCGATTTGAACGATCAAGCAAAATTGATAGGTAGTACTCAGCTTCAATTGGAGCCGCAGCTGCGATCATTACAGTGCGAACTGTGTGACCCTTGATATCCATTCCAAGAATTGCTGCCGCTTTTTCACGAGCATCTTGCGGGTTTTCAGCGAGCTTTACTCCACCAGCTTTTCCACGGCCACCGACCTTTACCTGTGCCTTAACGACAACTTTTCCACCGATCTCAGTGGCAGCTCGTTCAGCTTCATCAGCGGTAGTAGCAATTGCTGCTGCTAAAACTGGTACGCCATGTTTTTCAAAGATATCTCGGGCTTGGTATTCAAAGAGATCCACTGGGGCTCACAATCTATTAATGGCCGGCTTGTATAGGGGTTAATCCTATAGTTTCTCAACGGGTGCATAACGCAGCAGCAAACGCTTCTCGCCGTACTGTCCGAAGTTAATTGTGGCCTCAGCTTTATCTCCCGCACCCGCCACCGCCACAACAGTGCCTAATCCGAATGTGTCATGTGACACACGCTCACCAACAGCCAACTCCATCGACACACTCTTCTTGCCAGTTGCTCGTGGGGGCGGTGTCGTCGCGGTTCGAGTTCGCTTTACTAAAGAAGGAGATACAGATGTGCGCGATTGATTTCGCCATTCAATTACCTCTTCGGGAATTTCATCTAGAAAACGTGAAGGTGGGTTGTAGTTAGGTGCGCCCCATGTTGATCGATACTCAGCACGCGAAATGTAAAGTCGTTGGCGCGCACGAGTTAGGCCGACATAAGCAAGTCGTCGCTCTTCTTCGATTTCATCTTTCTCGCCCAATGTGCGTGAATGAGGAAAAATTCCATCTTCCATGCCAGTTAAGAAAACAGTTGGAAACTCAAGACCCTTTGCTGTGTGAAGAGTCATCATGGTGACTACTCCCCCATGATCTTCACCTTCTGGAATTTCATCTGCATCAGCAACTAAGGAAACCTTTTCCAAGAATCCGGCTAATGAAATCTCTTCATCTTCCCCAAGCTCTTCAAATGGTCGCTCTTCATACTCCATCGATACTGCAACTAATTCCTTTAAGTTTTCTACGCGAACTTCATCTTGTGGATCAGTGCTATCGGCAAGTTCTTTCAGGAGTCCTGATTGCTCAAGAGCTGCTTCAACTACTACAGATGGCTTTGTTTTAGCTTCGACTAAAACTGACAAGGCGCTAATCATTGCAGTGAATTCATTTATTGCCTGAGCCGCACGAGCTGGCACTGAACCATTTTCGTTGACCCGCAGTAATCCTTGCCAAAAGGAAATATTGTTTTGCTGGGCAAAGAGATCTACATAATCGAGTGATGTGTCGCCGATACCGCGCTTTGGCACATTGATAATTCGACGAAGCGATATTTCATCTTCGACATTTGCTAGAACACGTAGGTAAGCAAGCAGATCCTTTACTTCACGACGTTCGTAGAATCGAAGGCCACCAACTACCTTGTATGGCAATGCGCTTCGCATGAAGACTTCTTCAAATACACGGGACTGCGCATTAGTTCGATAAAAAATTGCAGTATCACCCGGAGTTGAAACACCTTCGCGTTGCAAAGATCTAATTTCATCGGCGATGAAGTTAGCCTCATCATGCTCGCTTTCAGCAACGTACCCAGTAAGCGGCGCACCTGCACCTGAATCTGACCATAGATTCTTCTCTTTACGACTTTCATTCTTCGTAATAACTGCGTTTGCTGCATTTAAAATATTTTGGGTCGAGCGGTAGTTCTGCTCCAGCAGCACTGTGCGCGCATTTGGATAATCCAATTCAAACTGCAGGATATTTCGAATAGTTGCACCGCGGAATCCGTAGATTGATTGGTCCGCATCTCCTACAACACATAATTCAGCGGGCTGCTGTCCCTCTAATTCGCTTCCCACCAGCTCTTTCACCAAAATGTATTGAGCATGATTTGTGTCCTGATACTCATCCACCAAAACATGGCGGAAACGTGATCGAAAGCGAGCCTTTGCTTCAGGGAAGCGCTGCAGTACTTCAACCGTCTTTAAAATAAGATCATCAAAATCCATAGCATTTGCGCGCATTAATCGCTGCTGGTAAACCGAATAAACATCAGCTACAACTTGTTCAAATTGATTAGTAGTTGAATTCAAATAATCTTGTGGACCCAGAAGTTCGTTCTTTGCATTCGAGATCATTGATTGGAACTGACGTGCGGGATATCGCTTTGGATCAAGGTTTAATTCTTTAGCGACGATTGTTATTAGGCGTTGTGAATCCGCAGAGTCGTAGATGCTAAAAGAGTTGCTATATCCAAGTCGTGCAGCCTCTTGCCGCAAGATGCGCACACAGGCAGAGTGAAATGTTGAGACCCACATCGACTTTGCGATTGGCCCAACAAGTTCAGCAACACGCTCTTTCATCTCGCCAGCTGCTTTATTGGTAAAGGTAATCGCCAAAATTTGATATGGCGCTACATTCCTGCGGGACATTAAATATGCGATTCTGCGTGTCAGAACACGAGTCTTTCCAGAGCCTGCACCTGCAACTACGAGAAGTGGGCCACCTGCATGTGTAACCGCTTCCGCCTGTTGAGGATTCAGTCCCTCAAGTAGCGGATCGATTTCGGTCATGTGGGTCAGTCTATTAGGCTTCACGTATGGAACCGATCGCAGATAACGAGATCAAGCGCGTCTTGGTCGTCAACGCCCATCCAGATGATTCAGATTTTGGTGCGTCAGGAACTATCGCCCAATGGGTCAAAAAGGGAATTGAAGTTTCTTATGTCCTCTGCACAAATGGCGATCAAGGTGGCGAAGAGTCGGGCTTCACCAAAGAAGAGATGCCAGCGATTCGTCAACGAGAACAACGAGCTGCAGGTGCTGCAATCGGCGTAACAGACATAACCTTTTTGAACTATGTCGATGGTCACCTAGCTCCAACCATTGAATTAAGAAAAGATTTAGTCCGACAGATTCGCAGAACGCAACCTGATCGAATGGTGTGTCAAAGTCCAGAACGTAACTGGGAGCGCATGGGTGCGAGTCATCCAGATCATTTAGCTGCCGGCGAAGCGGCAATTCAAGCGGTATACCCAGATTCACGTAATCCATTTGCCTTTACCGACTTAATGGAAAAAGAGGGTTTACAACCTTGGCGCGTGAAAGAGGTCTGGATGATGGGCTTTGCACATCCTGATCACTTTGTGGATATCACCGATACCTTTGATTTAAAGATGGCTGCACTGCATGCTCATGCATCGCAAACTGCGCATAACAAAGAGCTTGAAACAATGATTCGCGAATGGGGTCAACGAAACGCTGGTTTAGGAGGTTTGCCTGAAGGGCGAATCGCTGAAGCCTTTAAAATTGTGCATACTGCTTAACAAACTAGGCGAACTAATTAATTACCTACAGTTACTCGCGTAATTCCAATTGTTTGATTTGGTGCGCCATCTGCGCCACCACCCTTAACACCTGCCGCAGCGATTGCTTTGACGATATCTAAACCTTGAGTGATTGTTCCCCAAATTGTGTAGTTGGGTCCCAAAGTTGTATCTGCAAATACTAAGAAGAACTGACTTCCATTTGTTCCAGGACCAGAGTTAGCCATTGCAACCGTTCCAGCTGGATAGTTGTTTACAACTGCTTGAGGAAGGTTTTCATCACGGTATGTGAAGTTTGGGCCGCCTGTTCCAGTAGCAGTTGGATCGCCACATTGCAAAACAAATAAGCCTTGCGTTGTTAAACGGTGACACAAGGTGTTATCAAAAAATCTACCCTTAGCCAATGTTGTCATTTGAGTAACGGTGATTGGCGCTTTTGCACTTGCAAGTGCAACAACAATATTTCCGCAGTTTGTTTCGATAGTAAATGTACGAGGCATCCGCTTTGGAAGTTTGTCAGCTGGAGCAACATTTACAGGAGTGTGTCCTGCAGCTTTCGTTGGCTTACATTTAATCGCTGGAGCCTTTTGTGCCTTTGCACTTTTTACCTTCGCTTCGGCCAATGAGGATGGCGCAACCAAGACAGAGATCGCAGTGGTTGCGACCATCAATGACATTAGTGTTTTGCGCATGTGGTTATAGTAAATGGAAAACCTGAGAAAACCCTTAAATTATTCCCACTCAATGGTGGCAGGTGGCTTGCTTGTGACATCGAGGACCACCCGATTTACCTCGCGGACCTCATTTGTTATGCGTGTAGAAATTTTCTCAAGAACTTCATAGGGGACTCTTGACCAATCTGCAGTCATGGCATCCTCTGAAGACACAGGGCGCAAAACAATTGGATGCCCGTAGGTTCGGCCATCACCCTGCACGCCCACACTTCGAACATCGGCAAGCAATACAACTGGGCATTGCCAGATATCACGATCTAAGCCTGCAGCCTTTAATTCAGCACGAGCAATTGCATCTGCATCACGCAACAAATCAAGACGCTCTTGTGTAACAGATCCAATAATACGAATTCCAAGACCTGGGCCTGGGAATGGTTGACGCCAAACAATCTCTTCGGGCAAACCAAGTTCTAAGCCAACTTGTCGAACTTCATCTTTAAACAATGTGCGAAGTGGCTCAACCAAGGTGAACTGCAAATCATCGGGTAGGCCACCAACGTTGTGGTGAGATTTAATGTTTGCAGTGCCAGTTCCTCCACCAGATTCAACAACATCTGGATACAGCGTTCCCTGCACTAAGAATTCAACATCTCCCCCAGCGGCTATGTCGCGGGCAGCAGCTTCAAATGAACGAATAAATTCGCGTCCAATAATCTTTCGCTTCTCTTCAGGATCGGTTACATCCTTAAGCGCATTGAGGAATTGTGCTTTCGCATCAACAATAACTAACTGGACTCCTGTTGATGCGACAAAGTCACGCTCTACTTGCTCTGCTTCACCTTTTCGTAATAATCCGTGATCGACAAAAACACATGTCAGTTGATTACCTACTGCTTTTTGAATAATCGCAGCCGCTACCGCTGAATCAACTCCACCAGATAGGCCACAGATAACTTTCTTATCGCCGATTACCTGCTTAGCTTTAGCAATCTCTGTCTCTGCAATATTTGCTGTAGTCCATGTTGGCTCGCACTTAGCAATGTTGACCAACCAGTTCTGCAAAATTGCCTGGCCATGTTCGCTGTGCAAAACCTCTGGATGGAACTGAACGCCTGCAAACTGTCCTGTTGCATCTTCAAATGCAGCAATCGGAGTATCTGCAGTTTGTGCTGAAACAGAAAATCCTGCAGGCACTTGCGTTACAGCATCACCATGAGACATCCATACCTTTTGCTGTGCAGGCAAACCTGCGAAAAGCTTTGAACTTGTTTGTACAGAAGTTTCAGTACGTCCGAACTCTGATTTTCCAGTTTGGCTTACTACGCCACCAAGGGCCGCTGCCATAGCTTGGAAGCCGTAGCAAATTCCAAAAACAGGAACTCCCAATGTGAAAATATCTGCATCAACCTTGGGTGCATTTTCCGCATACACACTTGATGGCCCACCCGACAATATAACTGCACTTGGATTCTTTGCCTTCACTTCAGCGGCCGTAATTGAGGATGGAACGATTTCAGAAAATACATTCGCTTCTCGAACGCGACGTGCAATCAGCTGCGCGTATTGCGCACCAAAATCAACAACCAGAACTCCGCGCATTTCAGCCACGATGAATAAGAACCTCTACGCGTTGGAACTCCTTCACATCTGAATACCCGCATGTAGCCATCGCCCGGCGAAGAGCTCCGAATAAGTTCATCGATCCATCAGATGTATGTGAAGGCCCAAGCAAAATTTCTTCCAATGTTCCAACTGTTCCAACATTGACACGCTCACCACGTGGCAGTTCTGGGTGATGTGCTTCTGATCCCCAGTGCCAGCCGAGTCCTGGTGCTTCTACAGCCTTTGCCAATGGTGAACCCATCATCACAGCATCTGCACCACATGCGATCGCCTTAGAAATATCTCCACTTCGGCCAACCGCACCATCTGCGATGACGTGAACATAACGTCCACCTGATTCATCAAGGTATTCGCGGCGCGCAGATGCAACTTCAGCAACTGCAGATGCCATTGGAACTTCAACGCCCAAAACTTTGCGAGTTGTGTGTGCGGCGCCGCCACCAAAGCCAACAAGAACTCCGGCTGCTCCTGCACGCATCAAGTGCAATGCAGCCGTAGATGTTGCAACTCCACCAACAATGACTGGAACATCTAATTCGTAAATAAACTTCTTTAGATTGAGCGCTTCATTTTCTGCAGCAACATGCTCCGCTGAAACTGTAGTGCCGCGAATTACGAAAATATCTACACCTGCCGCAATAACTGCTTTATGAAACTCAGCGGTTCGAGCAGGTGAAAGTGAAGCAGCAACAGTTACACCTGAGTCGCGAATCTGCTGAATGCGCTCTTTGATTAACTCTGGACGAATTGGTGCGCTATAAATTTCTTGCATGCGCTTAGTTGCATGCTTATCTGGCATCGATGCGATTTCACCTAGTGGAATTCGTGGATCTTCATATCGAGTCCACAAGCCTTCTAGATTTAAAACACCAAGCCCGCCGAGCTTTCCAATGGCAATCGCAGTTTCTGGTGAAACTACTGAATCCATTGGAGCTGCCAACATTGGAAGTTCAAACTTGTATGCATCGATCTGCCAACCAGTTGAAACATTCTCTGGATCACGTGTACGGCGGCTAGGAACAATTGCAATGTCATCAAAAGAATATGCGGTTCGGGCACGCTTTCCTGGCGCAATCTCGATGTTATTCATTAGCGGCCCTTCTTTTGATAATTAGGTGCATCGGCAACGTGGGCCACATCGTGTGGGTGGCTTTCCTGCAGGCCTGCTGCAGTAATTTGAATTAAACGACCTTCACGACGCAATGTGTCGATATCTGGAGCTCCGGCATAACCCATTCCAGAACGAAGTCCACCAACTAGTTGATGTACAACTTCAGCAACCTTTCCGCGGAATGCGACCTTGCCTTCAATGCCTTCAGGAACGAGTTTGTCTTCAGACAAAACATCATCCTGCATGTAACGATCCTTTGAGTAAGACTTTTGCTCACCGCGTGATTGCATTGCACCAAGTGAACCCATGCCGCGATAGGCCTTGTACTTCACTCCATTGATTTCAACTAATTCGCCAGGAGATTCTTCGCAGCCTGCAAGCAATGAGCCAAGCATTACTGAATTTGCACCAGCAACAAGTGCTTTAACAATGTCACCCGAATACTGCAATCCACCATCGGCGATTAAAGGAATGCCTGCTTTGTTACAAGCTTTTGATGCTTCCAGAATTGCTGTTATTTGCGGAACCCCGACTCCTGCAACAACACGAGTTGTGCAAATAGACCCCGGACCAACACCAACTTTCACAGCATCTGCACCAGCATTGATTAAAGCTTGTGCACCTGCACGTGTTGCAACATTGCCACCGATAATTTCGGTAGTTGGAGAAAACTTTTTAATGCGTGCAATCGCATCCAAAACTGCGCGGTGATGTCCATGTGCTGTATCTACTACGACGACATCTACGCCAGCTTCGATCAACGCTTGGGCACGAGCAAAACCATCATCGCCAACACCAACAGCGGCTCCTGCTAAACCAACATTCTTAACAAGCTTTACATGTGTTACCTGGGCTTCGATTGGAAGGTTGCGGTGGATGATTCCGATTCCGCCAGCCTTTGCCATAGCGATTGCCATTTCAGATTCTGTAACAGTGTCCATCGCAGATGAAACCAGCGGCACGGCAATTGAGATGTTTCGTGTCAGCTGTGTAACTGTGCTGACCTCTGAAGGAACTACATCAGATGCATCTGGAAGAAGCAGGACATCGTCATAGGTCAGTCCAAGCATTGCGACCTTGTCTGTATCGCTCATGTGGCCTCCCCGATCGTGATTAAGGGGCAAGTCTATCGGGGCTTTAGTGGCCTACTGCACGCTCAATTTCAGCGCAGGCATGGGTCAAATCCTGTGCGACAACTACATCACAGCAGATCTCAGGATCCCAACCAGGCCCACCAACAATTACACGTGGTGCAGGTCGAATTGCTGGCAAATCGGTGAAAAATTTTGAATCAGAGTTTTGGCTCAACTGCGCCCATAGAAAGACAGCAGGGGGTGCTGATCTTTTCACCATGCCAGAGATTGCCTCTAGCGGAGTACGGGCACCTAAGAAAAAGGTTTCGATTCGCTTTTCAGCAAGTGCTGCAGCAAGTGCGTGTAAAGCCAAACAGTGCATCTCTTCTCCAACTGCTGCTAACAAAACTGGCTGTGCATTTATTGGTTTCTTGATATCTGTGACACCCTCGCGAAGAATTCGCTTGATGATTTCAGTGAGCATGTGCTCGACCTCAATGCCTGAACCATCTGCTTCCCATTCATCTCCCACTAAAAACAAAAGCGGGACAATGACTTCGGTCCATGTCGCGATAACTCCGTTATTAGAAATATCGTTTCGGAGTACCGTTTCAATCAGTAATTTATCTAGAACTTTTGCGGCACGATGCAGAGATTCAACTAGCTCTTCGCGAACTTCAAAGGTATCGACAAGCTTTTCAATCTTGATTGAGCCCTTGTGGGTCTTTGCTTTTTCAGCTGCATCACTTGGAGCAACACCGGTTGTGATCAAACGGCGCATCACAGTTAACTTTGCTAAATCACTTGGGCAGTAACGACGATGCTCCCCCGCCTCGTGGCTGGATGGACCCAGGCCATACCGGCGATCCCAGGTGCGAAGGGTCGCTGGGGCCACGCCTAGGCGGCGGGCAACGGCAGCGACCGTTAAAAGCTCCTCTTCCATGGGGTAATGGTGGCGTGAAGTGGGGCAACTCACCACCCGAAACCGCAGTTTGAACAACTTTTGGAGCGTTGGCACTTGAACAACTTATGACTCGGTTGTACATTATGGCCATGGCCGAAATTTCACGCTTACCCCGCCCCGTTGCAGATGAATGGGAGTGGCAGTACCAAGGTTCATGCCGCGAACTCCCTTCGGAGATGTTCTTTCATCCAGATGGCGAGCGAGGACCTCGCCGTCGTAACCGCGAGAACACAGCGAAAGCTATCTGCGCATCATGCCCAGTAATCGCTGCCTGCCGCGCACACGCCCTAGCTGTTCAAGAGCCATATGGAATTTGGGGAGGTCTTTCAGAAGATGACCGCCTAGCAATTCTTGGCAAAGAGATAACACCAGATATTTCACACGCCTCATAAATCTTTCTTACCTCCTAAGAAGAGAAAAAGCCCCACGGATATTTCCGCGGGGCTTCTTTCTTGTCTTAATTAGTGCGAGTGTCCACCTGGGCCATGAGAGTGTCCATGTCCACCAGCAGCATCAGCAGCTGCCTGCTCTGCTGGCTTTTCGTAAACAACAGCTTCTGTTGTAATAAACATTGCAGCGATTGATGCAGCGTTTGCAAGTGCTGAACGGGTCACCTTTACTGGATCGATAACACCATCAGCTGCAAGATCGCCATACACATCTGTTGCTGCGTTGAAACCTTCGTTGTGCTTCATTGCGCGAACCTTTGCAACTACTACGTAGCCTTCAAGTCCTGCATTTTCTGCGATCCAACGAAGTGGTTCATCACAAGCCTTGCGAACTAAACGAACTCCAACAGCCTTATCGCCTGTGAATCCAAGATCGCCTTCAAGTGCATCAGCAGCATGCACAAGTGCAGCGCCTCCACCGACAACGATTCCTTCTTCAACAGCGGCGCGAGTTGCAGAGATTGCATCCTCAAGACGGTGCTTCTTTTCATTTAATTCAACTTCGGTGTGTGCGCCAACCTTGATTACGCAAACTCCACCAGCAAGCTTTGCAAGGCGCTCTTGTAGCTTCTCTTTGTCCCATGATGAATCACTGTTTTCGATCTCCTTGCGAAGCTCTGAAACACGCGCAGCAACGGCAGCCTTATCGCCTGCACCATCCACGATGGTTGTTGCATCCTTGGTAACAACGATACGTCGAGCCTTACCTAGATCTTCAAGTGTTACTCCCTCTAGCTTCATTCCAAGCTCTGAAGAAATAACCTGTCCGCCTGTAAGTACCGCGATGTCCTGAAGCGTTGCCTTGCGGCGATCTCCAAAACCTGGC
>JACCDQ010695165.1_pt1 | contig 19971 bp, 14 predicted proteins | sample 7446031 | NCBI WGS metagenome assembly JACCDQ01 (sample SAMN15323442, study PRJNA562643) | freshwater metagenome | isolation source: river surface water | place: USA:Blue River Watershed | collected 2017-08-17
GGCCAACTTCCGCAGCAATCTGTTCTACCTTGATCTTCTCGCCGGCAGCAACCTTGTATTGCTTGCCACCGGTTTTTATGACCGCGTACATATCAGCCCTTTCAAATACAAAGAACACCTTCGCGCAGCTGCCCGGCGTTTGCTGGATGCTCGCCACAGGCGCCCAGGGCACACCCAAAAAGGCACGCACCTGTTCCACGCGAAGCCCGCGAGTCTAGCACATGGCCTGTCGCGCAGATGTGCCACGGCGCACGGGGAGTCCACATTCCGGGGGATGGCCTTCCTATAATCGCGGCCTGCTGCGCCCAGCTGGCCGCGTCCCGGGACGCCACGACTGGCGGCGATCCGACTGTCCAACCCGCCCTTCCGTGAGCCTCGCCACCGCACCGAATCCGACCCTGCCTGCGGCCTTGATGGCCGACGAGATGGCCCAGGTCGACACCGTGATCCATCGTCGCCTGGCCTCCGAGGTGGTGCTGATCAACCAGATCTCGCACTACATCGTCAGCGCGGGCGGCAAGCGCATCCGTCCCCTGCTGGTGTTGCTCTTTGCCCGCGCCCTGGGTTTCCAGGGTCACGAGCGATTCGAGATGGCCGCCACGGTCGAGTTCATCCACACCGCCACCCTGCTGCATGACGACGTGGTGGATGAGTCGGACCTGCGCCGTGGCCGCAAGACCGCCAACGCGATCTTCGGCAATGCGGCGAGCGTGCTGGTCGGCGACTTCCTCTATTCGCGCTCGTTCCAGATGATGGTGTCGGTCAACCGGATGCGCGTCCTCGACGTGCTGGCCGAAGCCACCAACGTGATCGCCGAAGGTGAAGTCCTGCAGTTGCTGAACATGCATGACCCGGATGTCACGCTGGACGCCTATCTCCGCGTGATCCGCTACAAGACCGCCAAGCTGTTCGAAGCCAGCGCCCGCCTGGGCGCCGTGCTCGCGGGCGCCAACGATTCGACCGAAGAGAGCTGCGCCGCGTACGGTCGCTGCCTGGGCACCGCCTTCCAGCTGGTCGACGACCTGCTCGACTACGAAGGCGCCACCGCGCAACTTGGCAAGAACGTCGGCGACGACCTGCGCGAAGGCAAGCCGACGATGCCGCTGCTGCTGGCGATGCAGGCCGGTACCGAGGAACAGCGCCAGATGATCCGCCATGCCATCGAGCACGGCGAGGTCGAGCGCCTGGACGAGATCGTCGCGATCGTGCGCAGCACGGGCGCCATCGAAGCCACTCGCAAGGCAGCCCAGGATGAGGCGCGAAAGGCACAGGACTACATTTCTTCGCTCCCCCCTTCCCAATTCAAGGAAGCTCTCCTATACTTATGTGTTCAGGCTGTTGAGCGAACTTCTTGAAGTCGACAAGACAAAAGAAGACGTCAGACAGACCGATTCGGGGTGTAGCTTAGCCTGGTAGAGCGCTACGTTCGGGACGTAGAGGCCGGAGGTTCGAATCCTCTCACCCCGACCAGGATTCAAGGATCAAGCATCCTCAAGCACGAACAAGAGCCGCACGAGTTGCGGCTCTTTTCATTGGTGCGCCGATGCGAAACCTGATCGCCTCGCAGGTCATCCGCGATACCTGCTGGTGTTCGCCCAGTTCGTCAGCGGACGGGTGACGCGAGCAAAGGCTCAACGAGTCGGACCCATGTGCTGGCTCGACCGAGCCAGCGAAGTCCCAGATATCCGTGAAGCACGGCTGTACCGTCATCCTGCAGCGTCAAGTCACAACTGGCCACCGTACCTTGAAGCGGCCCCGGCCGAAGGTCGATCACCGAACCGTCCGTCCAGGCCTTGCCGGTGTGGCGCAGGTCCCGGATGAACTCGATGTCGGTGAAGCGCGCGCCCTTCAGATCTCCCGGGCAACGCTCACAGACGGGATGGATCTCCCGGCCCTTCTCGTCGACGGTGCGAACGATCTTGCCGTACAACCTTCCATCGCGACGGTAGATGCGGATCACGGAGCTTGTCAGCATGGAACCGTCCGGATCTTTTCCCACCCAGTGCCCTTCAAGCGGATCGGCAACCGCCCTCGTGTCGGTCGATTGCGGTGGACTCACCTCTTGCGCCTGTCCACCGGATGCCTCGACCAGCCCCATCGCAAGCACGAGCCGGACAAGGGCCAGCCGCCAGCGCCTGCGCATCGTCACGCCACCGCTTCCTCGTCGTGATGGCCCCTGGGCACGGGCGCATCGACCTTCCGTTCAAGCGGAAGAATCAACCTCACCCGCGTCCCCGGCGACGCAGCACTGACCACGCACTGGCCACCGATGGCCGTCGCGCGGCACGTGAGGCCAGGGATCCCCTTGCCATTGCCGCCCGCGGGTCGCACGGGACGGGCATCCATGCCACGACCGTTGTCCACCACATCGAGCACCAGCTGTGTCGCGTCGATCCGAAGACTCACTTCCAGCGACGACGCGCCTGCGTGCTTGATGCAGTTGGTGATCGCTTCTTGCAGGATGCGCAGCACGTTGATGCGAACGGCAGCCGGCAGGTGCAGCGGCTCGCCGTCGTCGATGTCATAGGTCAGTTGCAGCGCACTGCCTTCAAGCTGTGCCTCCAGCTTCAGGCAATAGTCGAACACGCAGGACTGGAGATCGGACTCTTCGTCCTGATGGGCGTAGAGCACGAGCCTCATGTCATCGATGCAGGCCTGGAGTTGCGCTTCGACGTCAATGGCGCCCGGGCCGGACTCGCGCACGCTGAACAGCGTCGTGATGAGGCGTGAGCCGATGCCGTCGTGCACGTCCTGGTAGATGCGGTCCCGTTCGAGGCGAGCTGCCTCGACCTTGGCAAGCCGCTGTTGCTCCTCATAGCTGGCAACCAGTTCGGCCTCTCGCTCAGCCAAGGTGCGCTTGAGCACGACGTTGGCATTGTTCACGCCCTCCACGCTGCGCTGGTGCTGAACGAGCAGGATGTAGCCCACGACCAGCAGCAGCAAGGGCAAGCCGAGATGGCAGAGATAGATCGGCTCGAAGGCCAGTGCATACCAGTGCCAGCCGTCAAGCTCAGGCATCACTTTGACGAGCAATCCTGTCAGCACGCCCAGGTCGTGGACGGCCAGCACGATGCAGAAGGCCGACTGCAGCAACAGCGCTTTCGCGGCCCCCTGGTTGCGTTGCAGGGCCAACCGGGCCAACTGAACGCTGGCATAGACGTAGACCGCCACCATCGGTCCGGTCCAGAGTCGATCGAGCAGATACTCGGTCGGACCGCCACCGAGCATGTAGACCAATGGTGCGATCGAGGCGAAGCCAATGAAGATGCGGGTGGCCCGAGGACCCATGGGCTTGCCGGCAAAGGACAGCACGAACATGGACATCAGCGTGATGAGACCGCCTTCGGCCACATAGAGCGCACTTCGCCAGAGGACGTACCTGTCCATGGGTACGTGCGACCAGAGGGCCAGCGTGAAAAGCGCAGCCCACAGCACCATGGCCGCCCCAGCCAAGGCAAAGATGCGCTCACGGGGAGAGGCGATCCAGGCGCCGATCATGAACAGTCCCGCCACAAGGCAGAACAGGTTGGACGCATGGGCCAGGGTACCGCTCAGGAAGGCGATCACGCCTTCAACCCGGGCGAGATCCTCGATGTCGCCGACCAGCGGCGGCGAGATCAGGATGTAGGGCTCATGGGTCGTCTGCTCGATCGTCAGGACGTCAGGCCGCCCGTCCTGATTGAGCAGATGCGAAGGCAGAGGAATCAACAACGGCCTGTACCAGACGTAGCGATCCGAGACCGACGATCGGGGCAGCCCGGCGACCCAGCTCCCATTCAGATAGAAGTCGCCGCCATTGATCACCTGCGGAAACAGCACCGCGTGACGCGGCGGCTGATCGACCGCGCGAGGTGTGAGCGAAGACGAGATCATCTTGCCCGCCTCGCCATTCAAGGTCAGCGAGTATTCGATCCGTGCAGCCTCCCTGCGGTCGTCGCGAAGGGTGAAATGAGGGAGTTCGACCGTCTGACCTGGTGAACCGTAAGCTTCCTGCCCTTGTCTGTCCGCACTCAGTTGCGCCGTCCGGACGGTGACCAGACCCGGACCGCGCGCCTGCCACAACCAGGCCGATGCCCAGGCCAGAACGGCCATCAGCATCAGCAGGGGCAGGTTCGATCGCAGTCGCTCAATCATCCAGCAGGCCTTGGGCCCGCGCGACATGAACAGCCATGGCACGCGAACGAACCGAGAGCTTGCGATAGACACCGCGCAGATGCTGATTGACTGTGTGGGTCGAGATCGAAAGCCGGTCCGCGATGGTCACGATGGGCAGACCCTCGGCAAGCAGGCCCAGCACCTCGATCTCGCGAGGCACCAGCCGGAAGCGAGCCAGTGCCTCGGCCCGATCGGCATCGTTGCGCGTGTCGATGGGTTGCCCCGCCATACCCTGCACCAGAACCTTGGCCACCTGAGGACTGACCGGCGAATAGCCGTTGTGCAAGGCCACGATCTTGTCGATCAAGGTCGGACCACGCTCATCCTTCAGCAGGTAGCCGGTGGCGCCAGCCTTGAGGCTGCGACTGATGTGCTTGGCGTCCCCAAAGGTCGACAACACCATGCTTTGCGCATTCGGACAGTTCGACTTGATGTTGGCGATCAGGTCCACACCGTCGACGTCGGGCAAGCCCAGATCGACGAGATAGACATCGGCCTGGTCATCCGCAATCAGCGCCATGGCCTCCGACTTGTTGCGCGCGGTACCCGCCAGGGTGCAATGCACCGATCGGAGGATCAGGTCGGAGACGTGCTGGCTGACGAGCGGATCGTCTTCAATGATGGCAACGGATATGGACATCGATAGGACTCGAACGTTGACGAGGTCTCGCTGCTCGCGAAGGACGCCGATGTGGACCCGGTTGTCGAACGGCATCCGAGGACTGCCGTCTGCCAGCGCGGAAAAGACACGATGACGACGTGCCGATGCGCACGATCAGATCGTCAGGGAAGCCGTGTAGAGCGCCTGCAACTGGCTCAGGCTGCCAACCCCGGCGCCCGTGTTCGCCGTGTTGGCGACCGAACTCCAGAAAGCCTTGAACTGCTCCGTGTTGACCAGTTCGTTGTTGGAACCGACCGAGACACCCAGCGTGGACAGGTCTGCACCGGTGAGCTGTCCGGAGTAGCTGTCCAGTCGGTTCATTGCCGCCAACGCCATGACATGGTCAACGGCCTCGGCGATCCGGTTGATTTCCGCGACCGAGTCGACGCCGGTTGTCGACTTCATGCCCACGGCTTCATTGAGCAGTCTAAGCGAGTTGTCGGCCAGGGTGTTCACCGCGCCCAGCACGCCATTGGAGGCCAGACCGATGTTGGCGAATACCGCCGAATAGTCGCTGGCCTTGGGCCCCGAGGCTGGCTGATTGGCGATCGACGAGCCGTCGGCGTACGCCAGGATCCGCTCGAAGCCGGTCGCGATGGCCTGGAGTTCACCGAGGGTGTCGATAGCGGCATCGCCGGTCTTGGGGGCGATCTTCAGCGACGAGAGGATCGCGTCCGGATTCAAGTTGCTCAGCGTCGTCGTCACGACTCTTCCAGCGCCATCGACGACGCCCAAGGTGCCGTAGTCCGACAGCGACAGCGACAGTCCGAGCGGGCTGCCGTTCAGGGTGTCGATCACTTTCTCGACCGACATCACGATGCCATTGAGGCCGTTCGTGTCGGCCACCGAATCGACCGCCGTGATGGGGCGGTTCTCGATCACGTCATTGAGAAACGTGAGCGCCGTGGGCGACGACTCGAGCGTGCGCAAGCTGGTCCCGACAGTCTTGTAGTCGAGGTAGGTGAGGTCATCGAGAGGCGTCGGATCGGGAAGGCTTGAGCCGTTCGCCTCAGCCAGGATGCGCACGTAAGCCGCGACCACCTTCTGGACCTTCTCCGTCGTGTTGACATCCACCGGCTCGAGCGCCAGCACGGCCGAGTTGATCGCGTCGACGTTGTTGAGCGTGACACCCGTCACGCCGGCCGCCTCGTAGGTCTTCTGCGCAGGTGCCGTGGCTCCTGAGCTCGTCCAGGTTCTCAAGGCGGCCAGGGCTTCGGTGGCACTGAGCCCCTCCATCGCATCGGTCACCAGGGTCCGGATTTGCGTCAGTGAGTTGACACCCGACCCGTCGTTGGGCGACTCGCTGATCGCCTTCCACAGCTTGTCGAACTTGGCAGGCGCCATCTGCTCGCTCCCGCTCACGGTGATGCCGAGCAGCGCGAGATCCGCACTCGTCAGATCAAGTTTGGCCGGAACCACCGAGGTACTGGCCAACGCCATCAGGTGGTCGATGGCCTTGCCGATCTCACCGATCTCCTTGACGGTGTCCACCGCGGTGGTTGCGCTGGCGCCGACCACTTCGCCCAACAATCGCAGCGCATTGTCTGCCACGGTTGTGCTCGCGCCGACGGCCCCTGTCTTGGCGATGCCGATGTCAGCACGGACGTCCGCATAGTCCTGCACCGTCGGTGCATTGCCGGGGAGGCTGACGGCGGCAGGGCCATCGGCGTACTTGAGGATCTTGTCGTAGGCCGTCACGATCGACTGGATCTCGCCGACGCGGTCGATGCGAGCGGCTTCTGTGGCCGTCGCGAACGCGCCGAGTGCCGACTTGACGGCATCCAGGTTCGTGGCACTGGCCGCCACGGAACCCTGGCGCGCGCCCACGCCGAGAGCGTTGATGTCGGCGAACACCAGGGTGTTGCCGGTCCCGTTGATCGTCTCGAAGACCTTGGCGACCGAGTCGGCCAGCTTGGTCAGTTCACCCACGGTGTCGACGCTGCGCACGGTGCTCAGGTCGATGACATCGTTCAGCAGCGCGAGACCCAGATCGACCTTGTCCAGCGACTGCAGCTTCACGCCCAGGGTCTCGTAGTCGGCGGCGACGAGTGCGTCCTTCGCCGGATCGGCGCTTGCCAGTCCATCAGCCTTGGCCAGCAGCCGGTTGTAGGTGTCGACCACCTTCTGGAGTTTTGCAACGTCGGGGATCCCGACCGACTTCAGGGTCTGCACGACACTGTTGATGGCGTCCAGGTTGGCCCCATCGACGCCCCGGACACCCGCCGTCGAATAGGTGGAGACGCTCGGCGCCGTCGCCAGAGGGTTGTCGGCGTAGGCCTTGACGGCATCGATCGGCGAAGATTCGGGCGAGGAGTCCTTGTTCACCACCTTGTAGAGCAACAACCCGCCAACGGCCACACCACCCCACAGCAGCGTGGTGTCCGACACGCCATCGATCAGCGACGCGGCAGCCTTGCCACCGAGATGCAGTTCATCGTCCAGCGCCGGTGCACCCCCCTTGGACATGCCGTGAAGAGCCGCAAGTGGCGAGACGTCAGCCGGGCTGTAGACACCGACCTCGCCAGCCGAATCGACCCCCAACAACATGGGCAATCGGGGCAGATCGAAGTAACCCTGAATGATGACGTCCGGCTGGTTCGGATCGGCACCGTCGACGCTGATCCACAGGTTTGAGCCAGCGCGCCGCGCACGAATCTTTGTCGGACCCAGATTGCTGGCCGATTGCGAAATCTGGTAACTCGCACCCGATTCGACCACCAGCGTCACCGCCTCTCCGCGAGCACCCGCCTGAGACGGAACCGTCAGCCGACTGACTGTCATGCCGCCCTTGATGACTCGGATCGTGTATGCGCTGTTGCTCATTGAGCCTTGCTCCATTTTGGTAGGGCCCTACATCAATCTTGAATCTTGTCGCAAAGATTGTTGAGGGGTCTCATGAGTATAAAAGTGAGCCCCTTTTAAACCACTACCTAAATCTGCAGTAAAGCCAACATCAACTACTTACGAAACCACATTGAGCCAACTTGAGGGACAAGTTTCTGCTGGAACCAAGGTCAAAACACAACCGAATGCTGTCAAACCGACATGTTTATGTTATTGCCGACCCCAAGGTGAGGAGGAAGACTGACACCCATCAACCCCCTTTGCCGAGGTCCTGTGCCCTACGTCGCCCATGTTCCGCATCAATCAGGATGCTCCCGCCAGATCACGGACATGTCAGGCAGGGTCGAGGCGTGCGGAACGGGGAGACGAACGACCCGGTACACCAGAAACCCGATTTCCTGCGTGATCGCCGGATTGGTCTTCACGTTCGCTCTCTCGGTTTCAACGCGCAGCGCCTGGGCAGCCGAGCAATCCACGGTCGACATCGGTGATGCGGTCCCCGAACCCGGCAAGCGTCAGGTGTTGCGTCTGTCCGACGTGATCGGCAAGGACGCAACCGACAACTCGCCGAAAGACTCCTCGGCCTGGGGTCTCGCACTGGGTCAGTACATCGCGCGCGGAACCAATGGCCACGCGTCGATCCTGGAGGCTCGAAGCACGGTGACCGGCGCCTTGGCCGGCATCACCGCGGCGCGCTGGCAGCGTGCACCGACGGCCACCTTCTCGCGCGAGTACGCCGGCAAGTTCGCCAGCCAGACCTATTCCAACCTCCTGCGCGTGCAGCAGCCCTTGTGGACCGGCGGACAGATCACCGCCAGCATCGAACTGGCGCAGCACCAGACCACCCGCGCACGCCACGCGATGCGCGAAGCCCAGCGCAGCCTGGCCTTGAAGATCACTGCCAACTGGTCGGAATGGGCCCGCGCCAGTCTCAGGGCCGAGCGGCTGGGCAAGCTGGTCGAGCAGCAGACCGCGCTGCTCGAGATGATCAGCCGCCGCTACGCCCAAGGCTCGGCAACGGTGTCCGACGAGGCCCTGGCACGTGCCCGACTGGAAGGCGCCCTGGGCGAGCAGGCCCAGGCTCGCATCGACCTGGCCTGGAGTCGCGCCCAGCTCGAGCGCAACTCGGCCGGCACGGTTGACGATGCCTTGTTGCGCGACCTGGACGGCCCGCTCCCCGTCGTGCCGACGCTGGCCGACGTGATCGACGCGATCGAGTCGGCCCCGGCACTGAACCGGGCGGCCGTCGAGATCGAGATCGCACGCACCGAACTGGCCCTGAGAAAAGCCGGGCTGCACCCTCAGGTCTATCTGCGCCTGGATCGCCAGTGGGGCGCGGTCAAGGACGAGAAGGTCTCGATCGCGCTGCAAGGCTCGACCGGCGCCGGACTCGGCGGGATCGCCGCGCTGGACGCACAGGAGGCCCGGATCCAGTCGGCGCGGCTGGCCGTGGAGACCTTGAGAGGTGATCTGCGTGACCAGTACATCCAGGAACACACCCGCCACGCCTCGGCGGATCAGCGCGCTCGCCTGACCCAGGCCTACGCGCAGACGAGCCTGTCGGTGCTGAACTCCTATCGCCGCCAGTTCGACGCCGGTCGGCGCAGCTGGCTGGAACTGCTCAACATGGTCCGCGAAGTTCACCAGGCCGAACTGGATGCAGCCGCTGCACGGATCGACCAGAACCTGGCCGCTTTCCGGGTGCTGCTGCTGGTGCGGGCACCCGATCTCAACAATGACTTCAGCTTCGGCCAGGATCTTCCGCGATGACGACAGAACACGAGGCGCTGGGCGCCGCGCTCGGCCACTGGCTGCAACTCAAGGGCCACGCGCTGCCTCGGGGACAGATCAAGACCGTGCTGGCGCAGATCGCCATTCCAAAGCCCGGACCACAAGCTGACGACTGGACCGAAGTCATCGCCGAGGCTGCCGCCAGTCTCGATCCGGGCGCGCGGTTCGTGCGGCTCGCCGGTCCTGATGTGGCGGCCCTTCCGCTGCTGTGCAGACATGAGGAGCGCGGCTGGATGGTGGTGCTGGCACGGGCCTCCCAAGGACTGTGGCTGGCGCAGGATGCCCGTGGCCATCGCACGGATCTTCCGCTGGACGGCGTGCCCTGCCTGCACCGCATCGTCATGGACGAGGGGCGTGAGGGTCACACCTCGGCCGCCCAACTGGTGCGCGAGCAGTTCAAGGCCAATCGAAGCGTCTTCGTCGAGGCAGGCCTGACCTCGCTGCTGCTGACCATCGTCGGTCTGCTGGTGTCGTTCTACAGCATGCAGGTCTACGACCGAGTGATTCCGTCACAGGGCTATCAGACGCTCTGGGTGCTCAGCATCGGCGTGATCTTCAGCATCGTGCTGGAGTGGTTCATCAAGGTCGCACGCGCGCACCTGATCGAGCCACGACTCAAGGAGATGGACCTGAACCTGTCCAAGGCGATCTTCTCGCGCATGATCGCCGTGAGACTGGACCAGCGACCGCCGATGGTCGGCACCCTGGCCTCGCAGCTGCAGGGCTACGAGATGATCCGCGGCGTGCTGTCGGCCTCGACGCTGTTCCTGTTGTTCGACGTACCGATGGCGCTGGTCTTCGTCACCGTGATCGCCTTCATCGCCGGACCGCAGATGGCGGCCGTTCCGCTGGTGCTGTTCCCGATCGCGACGTTCGCCGGCCTGGTGCAGCGACGCCGCATGAACCGGCTGGTGGCCTCCAGCGTCGACACCGGCAACCGCAAGACCGGCTTGCTGGTCGAGACGATCGAAGGCGCGGAGACCATCAAGGGACTGGGTGCCGGCTGGCGCTTCGAGGGCCGATGGTCCGGACTGGTGGAGACCAATGCGAGCCAGACGCTGCAGATCAAGCACCTGACCGATGCCACCGGCTACCTGGCAGCCGGCTTCCAGCAGATCGGCTATGTGGCCATGGTCGCGCTGGGCGCGACGCTGACGATCCAGGGTCACATCACGCAGGGTGCGCTGATCGCCTGCTCGATCCTGTCGGGCCGGGTGATGGGACCTTCGGCCATGATCCCCGGCCTGCTGGTCCAGCTGGCCCATGCCGCAGCAGCCCTGAAGGGCCTGGAGTCGGTCTTCAAGCTCAAGCGCGACAACGAGGGCGTCGAGCGCCCGATCGTGCCCGGCACGGTGCGCGGCGAGCTCCGCTTCGAAGGCGTGGAGTTCGCCTACCCGGGGCGCAACAGCGTGATCAACATCGCGCAGCTGCAGATCCAGGCCGGAGAGCGGGTGGCCATCATCGGCCCGATCGGCGCGGGCAAGACCACCTTGCTCGGGCTTGCCAGCGGCCAGTTCAAGCCGGCCAAGGGCACCGTCTTCCTCGACGGCATGGACGTCTCCCAGCTGCACGCCGGCTGGGTCGCCTCGAACATCGCCTACATGCCACAAAGCTCCTGGCTGAGCTCCGGGACCTTGCGGGACAACCTGCTGCTGGGCCAACCGGATCTGGGCGACGAGGCCGTCATCGAGGCCTGCCGCAAGACCGGCCTGTGGCGCCTGATCGGCCAGAACGCGAAGGGTCTGGAGTTGCCGATCTCCGAAGGCGGCCGCGGGCTGTCGGGCGGCCAGCGCCAGCTGGTCGCGCTGACCCGGCACCTGATCGCCGACAAGCGCATCTGGCTGCTTGACGAACCGACCTCCGGCATGGACGAGGGCATGGAACAGCACTGCGTCAGCGTGCTGGCCGAAGCCCTCAAGAGCGGTCGCACGCTGTTGCTGGTGACGCACCGCCCGGCCCTGCTCGCGCTGGTCGAGCGCATCGTGGTGATCGACCAGAACAGCGGCGGCCTGCTGCTCGACGGTCCACGCGACCAGGTCCTTGCCCATCTGGCGCGCGGCCGGGCACAGACGCCTGCTGCAACCGCCACGCCGGCAACGCCCGCAGCGCCTGCCGCCACGCAGCCGGTTCCGGCCGTGCCGGCCTGAGCCCAGCCCCGCCAAACCGACTCACACCTGTTCCAGAAATCGAGCCCCCATGGCTTCCAGCAAACGACTCGGCGACGGCGTGGCCCGTCCCCGCTACGCCCTCATCGGCACGGCCGTGTTCGGTCTCCTGTTCCTGGCCTGGTCCTCCCAGGCCGAGCTCGAGCAGGTGACGCGCGCGCCGGGCAAGGTGATCGCACTGTCGCGCACGCAAAGCCTTCAGGCGCCCGACGGCGGCGTGGTCCGCGAGATCCTGACGCGCGAAGGCGAGAGCGTCACCCGCAACCAGCTGCTGGTTCGCCTGGACGATGCCAAGGCGCGAGCTGCGCTGACCGAAACCCAGGGCCGCGCCGCGGCCCTGCGAGCCGCCATGGCGCGTCTGCGCGCCGAGGTCTACGGCACGACCTTGACCTTCCCCCCCGAGCTGGACGGCTACCCGGCCTTCACGACCAACCAGCGCCAGCTCTACAACCGACGCCGCGAAGCGCTGGACTCCGAGATCCGCGCGCTGTCCGAGAGCGAGCGCCTGGCCGCGCGCGAGCTGGCACTGATCCTGCCGCTGGAACAGAGCGGCGACATCAGTGCCTCCGAGGTCCTGCGGCTGCGCCGATCGGTCAACGAGGCGCAGGCCATGGTGACCAAGCTCCGGAACAAGTACTTCCAGGATGCCCAGGCCGAAATGGCCAAGGCAGAGGAAGACCTGACCTCCGTCGAGCAGGTGCTCGCCGATCGCAGCGCGCAGCTCGAACACACCGAACTGCGCGCGCCCACCGACGGCGTGGTCAACCTGATCAACCAGACCACGATCGGCGCGGTGCTGCGTCCGGGCGACGAGATCATGCAGGTGCTGCCCACCGGCGATGACCTGATCGTCGAGGCCAAGGTGCGCAGCGCCGACATCGGCTTCGTGCGCACGGGCCTTCCGGCCTCGATCAAGCTGGATGCGTACGACTACAGCATCTACGGTTCGATGGACGGCCTGGTCCACTACATCAGCCCCGATGCGCTGGTCGAGAAGACGCCGCAGGGTGACCAGGCCTACTACCGAGCCCACATCCGCATCACGGCCAAGCGCTTCAAGGGCGACAAGGCCAGCAAGGTGGAAATCCAGCCCGGCATGACCGCGACGGTCGAGGTCATCACGGGCGCCAACACGGTGCTCGGCTACCTGGTCAAGCCCGTCTTCAAGACCCTGTCGGAATCGCTGGTCGAACGCTGAAGGCACACGACCTGACATAGGTCGTCGTACAACATGAAAGGGGCATCCGGCTCGCACGGATGCTCCTTCGTCATGTCATCGCCTCACCCGTCGAGACCTCACCCGGCCTCGGCCTGCGCCCGTCGACGCCGCTCCCTGCTGTTGGCCAGATGCGTGCGCATGGCCGCGCGGGCGGCCTCCGGGTCCCGGTTGACGATCGCGTCGTAGATGCTCTCGTGCTCGCCGTTGACCCGCCGAAGGTACTGGCGACGCTCCTCGTCGAGTGCCTCGACCACCTCCAGCCGGGCACGCGGGATGATGCCGGTGCCCAGGGTGGCCATCAGTTCCGTGTAATGGCTGTTCTGGGTGGCGCGGGCAATCTCGAGATGGAACTGGAAGTCGGCCGCGACCGCGTCGCGCCCCTGCTCGACGGCTTGTGCGACCGCATCCAGCGCCGCGCGCATCTGGGCCAGATTCACGTCGCTGCGCCGCATCGCGGCCAGCGCGGCAGCCTCGGTCTCGATGCCGATGCGCAGTTCCAGCACCGCGATGACGTCGCGCAGGGTGCCGAACTGCTCGGGCGCGATGCGGAAACCGGGCGCCTCGCCCACACCGGTCACGAAAGTCCCGATGCCATGCCGCGTCTCGACCAGGCCGGCGGCTTGCAGCTTGGAGATCGCCTCGCGCACGACGGTCCGGCTGACGGCGAACTCGGCCATGATGGCCGCCTCGGTCGGCAGCTTGTCACCCGTGGCCAGCCGCCCCTCGCGGATGCGGTCACCGAGCGATTCGACCAGTTCCAGCGCCAGTGACCGGGGTCGGCGACGGCGTGGCACCGGGTCGGCGCTTGCGAGTTGAAGGTCGATGGACATGGCCCTGATCTCAGTCTCGGTTTCGGTCGCGGTTTCGGTCGCGGTGTCGGGTGAGGTCATCTCGGTGATATCCCCAACTCGTCGGAATCCGCTGGGGACTACATTGTGCCGCTGGTTGTACGACGACGTACATCACACAAGCATGTCGTCGGACTGTAGCAAGTCCGCCCCCGCATCTCCAGCCCCACGCCACGCCACGCGCCCGTCTGTCGTCCATGCCCGCACACCCCACCCCACTCCGCTTCGGCCGCCTGCTGCTGACCGGCGCCGCCGGAGGCCTCGGTCAGGCCTTGCGTCCACGCCTGAAGGCCTACTGCGACACGCTGCGGCTGTCCGATGTCGCCGCGCTCGGTCCGGCAGCCGCCGGTGAGGAGACCGTGCCCGCCGCGCTGGAAGACGCCGCCGCCGTGCACGCGCTGCTGGCTGGCGTCGATGCGGTCGTGCATCTGGGCGGCGTGTCCACCGAACAGCCCTGGCAGCCGATCCTGCAGGCCAACATCGTGGGCGCCTACAACCTCTACGAGGCCGCCCGCCGGCAGGGCGTGCGCCGCATCGTCTTCGCCAGCTCGAACCACGTGACCGGCTTCTACCGGCAGGACGAGGTGATCACGCCGCAGGACCCCGTGCGGCCGGACGGCCTGTACGGCCTGTCCAAGGCCTTCGGCGAGAACCTGGCCCAGCTGTACTTCGACCGCCACGGCATCGAGACCGTCAGCGTGCGCATCGGCTCGTCCTTCCCCGCCCCGAAGAGTCGCCGCATGCTGGCCACCTGGATGAGCTTCGACGACCTCGAGCGCCTGGTCATGGCCAGCCTGACGGCGCCGGTGGTGGGCCACACCATCGTCTACGGCATGGGCGACAACACCACGACCTGGTGGGACAACACCTCCGCGCGCCACCTGGGCTGGCGGCCGCAGGACAGCTCCGAACCGTTTCGCGCAGCCCTCGAGGCGGCCGAGCCGGTACTCGACCGCAACGACCCGGCCGTCCTCTACCAGGGCGGCCCCTTCGTGCGCACCGGGCCGTTCGACTGAGCGTCGGCGCGCCCCTGCCCCAACCCCTTCCCCACCCGAACTGGAGACAGACGATGAAGATCCGCAGAACCCTGCTGTGCACCGCCGCTGCCACGCTGCTTGCGGCAACGTCCTGGACCGCTTCGGCCCAGAACCTCGTGATGAAGGCCGCCGACGTGCACCCGGCCGGCTACCCCACGGTCGCCGCCGTCGAATCGATGGGCAAGAAGGTCGAGGCCGCCACCCAGGGCCGCATCAAGTTCCAGATGTTCCCGGGCAGCGTGCTGGGCGGCGAGAAGGAAATGATCGAGCAGACCCAGGTCGGCGCGATCCAGCTGCTGCGCACCTCGCTGGGGCCCGTCGGCCCGGTGGTGCCCGACGTCAACGTCTTCAACATGCCCTTCGTGTTCCGCGACATCGCGCACATGCGCGCGGTGATCGACGGTCCGATCGGCCAGGAACTGCTCGACAAGATCACCGCCAGCCCCGCCCGCATGGTCGCGCTGGCCTGGATGGACGGCGGCAGCCGCAGCCTCTACACCAAGAAGCCGGTGCGCAAGCCGGAGGACCTGAAGGGCCAGAAGATCCGCATGATGGGCAACCCGCTGTTCGTCGCCTCGATGAACGCGATGGGAGGCAACGGCATCAGCATGGGCTATGGCGAGGTCTTCACCGCGATCCAGACCGGCGTGGTCGACGGTGCCGAGAACAACCCGCCGAGCCTGTTCACGGCCAACCACTTCAAGGCCGGCGCGAAGTACTACACCCAGACCAACCACCTGATCATTCCGGAGATCCTGGTGATGTCGCGGGCGACCTGGGACAAGCTCAGCGCCGCCGACCAGGCCCTGTTCAAGAAGCTCGGGCGCGAGGCCCAGATGGAACAGCGCCAGCTGTGGGACGCCGCCGTGGCCGACTACACCACCAAGCTCAAGGCCGAGGGCGTCGAGTTCATCAACATCGACAACAAGCCCTTCCAGGACGCGACCGCCCCGGTGCGCGCCAAGTACGGCGCAGCCTTCGCCGACCTGATGAAGCGCATCGCCGAGGTCCGCTGAACGGTCACCGGCGTCCCCGTGGCCGGGCCTTCGGGTCCGGCCCCGCCACGAGAGTCACCCCCGCCGAGAACCCGCATGGATCCCGACCTGGACCCCGTCTACGTCCGCCTGATGGACCGCCTCTACCTCGCCTGCATCTGGCTGGCCGGAGCGGCGATCTTCCTGATGTCGCTGATCATTCCCTGGGGCGTGTTCACGCGCTACGTGCTGGGCACGGGCTCGCAGTGGCCCGAGCCGATCGCGATCCTGCTGATGATGATCTTCACCTTCATCGGTGCGGCGACCGCCTACCGCGCCGGTGGCCACATCGCCGTGACGATGCTGACCGACCTGCTGCCCGCCCCGCTGCGTGGCGTGCTCGAAGTGGTCGTCGACCTGCTCATGGCGGTGATCTCCGCCTTCGTGATCTGGTACGGCACGCGCCTGTGCCTGGAGACCTGGGGCCAGAGCATCAGCGAGCTGCCCTGGCTGCCCGTGGGCGCCACCTACGCCGCCGTTCCGCTGGGTGCTGCGGCCACGCTGCTGTTCGTGATCGAGAAGCGCATCTGGGGCCCTCAGCATGAACGCGCCATCGTCCGGCAGGAAGAACCCGCCCCGGCCTCTCCCCGCGCCCCGACCGATCACCAGGCGGCCTGACCATGGACACCTTCATCCTGCTCGGCAGCTTCTTCCTGCTGATGCTGATCGGCGTGCCGATCGCGTACTCCCTTGGCCTGGCCGCACTGATCGGGGCCCTCTGGATCGAGCTGCCGCTGGACGCGGTGATGATCCAGCTCGCCTCGGGCGTCAACAAGTTCTCGCTGCTGGCGATCCCCTTCTTCGTGCTGGCCGGGGCCATCATGGCCGAGGGCGGCATGGCCCGGCGGCTGGTGGACTTCGCCAGCGTGCTGGTGGGCACCATCCGCGGCGGGCTCTCGCTGGTCAACATCATGGCCAGCACGTTCTTCGGTGCCATCTCCGGATCGTCGGTGGCCGACACCGCCTCGATCGGCTCGGTGCTGATCCCCGAGATGGAACGCAAGGGCTACCCGCGCCCGTTCGCCACGGCGGTGACCGTCAGCGGGTCGGTGCAGGCCATCCTGATCCCGCCCAGCCACAACGCGGTGCTCTATTCGCTGGCCGCCGGCGGCTCGGTGTCGATTGCCGCGCTGTTCATGGCCGGCGTGCTGCCGGGCCTGCTGATGGGACTGGTGCTGGCGATCCTCTGCCTGCTGACCGCCCGACGCCACAACTACCCCAAGGGCGAACCCATCCCGCTGGCCCGCGCGCTGCGCATCACGCTGGACGCGATGTGGGGCCTGATGACCATGGTCATCATCCTGGGCGGCATCCTCAGCGGCGTGTTCACGGCCAACGAGTCGGCCGCCATCGCGGTGGTGTGGGCCTTCTTCGTGACCATGTTCATCTACCGCGACTACCGCTGGCGCGACCTGCCCAAGCTGGTCCACCGCACGGTCAAGACGGTCACGGTGGTGATGATCCTGATCGGCTTCGCGGCGGCCTTCGGCTACCTGATGACGATGATGATGATCCCGATGAAGGTCACGGCCTTCATCACCAGCCTGTCGGACAACAAGTGGGTCATCCTCGCGCTGATCAACGTGCTGCTGCTGCTGCTGGGCTGCCTGATGGACATGTCACCGCTGATCCTGATCCTCACGCCCATCCTGCTGCCGGTGGTCAAGATGATGGGCATCGACCCGGTCCACTTCGGCATGATCATGATGGTCAACCTCGGCATCGGGCTGATCACCCCGCCGGTCGGCACCGTGCTGTTCGTCGGCTCGGCCGTGGCCAAGCTGCCGCTGGGGGTCGTGACGCGGGCGATGATGCCGTTCTTCGTCGCGCTGTTCGTGGTGCTGCTGATGGTGACCTACATCCCCTGGATCTCGCTGTGGCTGCCGCGCCTGCTGGGCCTGTGAACGCGGCCACGGCGTCGATGCCCGAAAGACGTTGCACATGACTGCACCGACCACCGGACCGCTGATCCCCTTCCAGCCGAGCCCGCGCTACCCCGATCCGGCCATCGAGATCCTCGATCCGCGCATGCGCTCGCTGCGGCTGTTCAGCGCCGGCGTCGAGCAGCTCGCCAGCGGCCTGCGCTGGGCCGAGGGGCCGGTGTGGTTCGGCGACGGACGCTTCCTGCTGCTCAGCGACATCCCCAACGACCGCATCCTGCGGTGGGACGAGACCACCGGCGCGACCAGCGTGTTCCGCCATCCCGCCGGCCATGCGAACGGCCACGCGCGTGACCGGCAAGGCCGCCTGGTCAGCTGCGAGCACCTGGGCCGGCGCATCACCCGCACCGAACACGACGGCCGCCTGACCGTGCTGGCCGACCGGTTCGACGGCGCGCGGCTGAACTCGCCCAACGACATCACCGTCACGCGCGACGGCGCGGTCTGGTTCACCGACCCGAGCTTCGGCATCGAGAGCGACTGGGAGGGCGAACGCGCCACGCCCGAGCGGCCGCACGCGGTCTACCGCATCGACCCGCACACGGGTGCGCTGCGCTGCGTGATCGACGACCTGGCGGCGCCCAACGGGCTGGCCTTCTCGCCCGACGAGTCGCTGCTGTACGTGATCGAGAGCCGCGCCACGCCGCGCCGCATCTGGGCCTGGCCGCACCGTGCCGACGGCACGCTGGGCGAGCGGCGCCTGCTGGTCTCGGCCGATGACCACGGCGCGCTCGACGGCATGGCGGTCGACCGCGACGGCAACCTGTGGTGCGGCTACGGCAGCACCGGCGCAGCGAACTCGAACGCCGCCACGCTCGACGGCGTGCGCGTCTACGCCCCCGACGGCACGCCGATCGGCCACATCCACCTGCCCGAACGCTGCGCCAACGTCTGCTTCGGCGGTGCGCGCCACAACCGCCTGTTCATGGCGGCCAGCCATTCGCTCTACGCGCTGTACGTCAACACGGCCGGCGCAATCTGAGCCCGCCCGGGAACCCCACGCCATGACCGAGCCCCGCGCGCCGCTGACGCTGCGCATCCACCCGGATGACGACGTCGCGATCGTCGCCAACGACGGCGGCCTGCGCGCCGGCACCGTCCTGCCCGACGGCGTGCCCGGTGCCGGCCTGACGCTGCGGGACCACGTGCCGCAAGGCCACAAGGTCGCGCTGGTCGACCTGGCCGAAGGCGCGGCGGTGCGCCGCTATGGCGTGGCGATCGGCTACGCGCTTCGCGACATCGCTGCCGGGAGCTGGGTCCACGAACGGCTGCTGCGCATGCCCGAGGCGCGCGGCTTCGACGGCCTGCCCATGGCCAGCGCCCCGCGTGTGGACCTGCCGCCGCTGGAGGGCCGCACCTTCGAGGGCTATGTCAACGCCGATGGCAGCGTCGGCACCCGCAACCTGCTGGCGGTGACGACGACGGTGCAGTGCGTGGCCGGCGTGGTCGCCCATGCGGTGCGGCGCATCGAGGCCGAGCTGCTGCCGCTGTTCCCGAACGTCGACGGCGTCGTCGGCCTGGAACACAGCTACGGCTGCGGCGTGGCGATCGACGCGCCCGATGCGGTGATCCCGATCCGCACGCTGCGCCACATCAGCCTGAACCCGAACTTCGGCGGCGAGGTGATGGTCGTCAGCCTGGGCTGCGAGAAGCTGCAGCCCGACCGGCTGCTGCCGCCGGGCAGCTTGGGCATCCAGATCGACGGCAACGCCGCCAGCGGGCCGGACACCGTCTGCCTGCAGGACGCCGCGCATGTCGGCTACATGAGCATGGTCGACGCGATCGTCGCGCGGGCCCGGCCGCATCTCGAACGGCTGGACCGGCGACGCCGCCAGACCGTGCCGGCCAGCGCGCTGGTGGTGGGTGTGCAGTGCGGCGGCAGCGACGCGTTCTCGGGCGTCACCGCCAACCCGGCGGTCGGCCATGCCGCCGACCTGCTGGTGCGCGCCGGCGCGACGGTCATGTTCAGCGAGAACACCGAGGTGCGCGACGCCGTCGAGCAGCTCACCGCGCGCGCCGCCACGCCCGAGGTCGCCGAGGCGATCGTGCGCGAGCTGTCCTGGTACGACCGCTACCTGGACCGCGGCCGGGTCGACCGCAGCGCCAACACCACGCCGGGCAACAAGGCCGGCGGGCTGTCCAACATCGTCGAGAAGGCGATGGGCTCGGTGATCAAGAGCGGGCGCGCGCCGATCGCCTCGGTGCTGGCGCCCGGGGACAAGCTGGCGCCCGGTCAGCGCGGCCTGGTCTACGCGGCCACGCCGGCCAGCGACTTCA